>ERZ791922.1012-NODE-1012-length-12629-cov-2.830682_pt1 | contig 12629 bp, 13 predicted proteins | sample MGYA00510134_ERZ791922 | MGnify/ENA primary metagenome ERZ791922 (study PRJEB30046, sample SAMN00792101) | human gut metagenome | study: EMG produced TPA metagenomics assembly of the A metagenome-wide association study of gut microbiota in type 2...
CGAATCATCCTCTCTTCAATTGTTTTTAGCCGTGCTTCCTGCCGTTTAGCACTTTCCCAGATTACGGAACCGGAACCTGAGCCATATCCCCGCCCGCCGCGAATTCGTCTTTAAAATACTCCGCGGCTTTCGGACGTTTTTCCGCCCCTGTCCACACACACAAATCCAGATTTACTTTCTATTACGGTACTGTACGGGTGTGATATTGTACATTTTCTTAAACACCCGGTTAAAGTGCTCTACATTCTGATATCCCACTGACTCTGCGATACTCTCAACAGTGGCGCTGCTTCCTTTGAGCATTGCCCGTGCTTTTTTCATGCGGATCTTCTTCAGGATATCTCCGAATGTCATGCCGGATTTCTCCTTGATATATTTGGAGAGATACGGTTTTGAGAGGAAAAATTTCTCTGAGAGGTCGTCAAGTGTCACATCTTTATAGTTTGCATAGATGTAGTTTGTGATCTCCAGAAGTCTCTCGTCCTTTCCGCCCTGTGATTCTGCGATTTCTTTGATCTTATTTACAGCGACTACAAGGGCTTCTATGGAAGCCTTGATGATATCGGCATCGATTCCGACTCCCCAGTAACGCTTTTTATTGCAGATCACGCCAACATAAGCCACTGCCCTTGAGGAGGAACCTTTTGTGAGGGAGTGTTCTTCATAAAACGCCAGTTCATAGCTGGTATCAAAGTAATGCTTAATAGCATTGCTCACTGCGTCAAGGCGTCCGTTGCCGACACCTGTAATCTTGCGGTTGTTTCCGTTATGGTGGATCACTGCGTCAGCAATAATGCCGTCCTCCTGTTTGAAATGACACTCATCAACGGTAAATACCGGTTTTGTATTAATGTAATTATCCTCAAAAATATGATATACCCAATCCGGGGTGAGCTCTTTATGCGCTTTGTCTGATACGTCTTTGACCAGATATCCTACTTCTTCCTTCATCTTCTCCGGGAGGCTGATGCCGAAGCTCTGCTTCAGGATGTAATTTACGCCGCCCTTTCCTGACTGGCTGTTGATACGGATAACATCGGAATCGTATCTTCTGCCGACGTCCTGGGGATCGATCGGAAGATAAGGCACTGTCCATGTCTTACAGTCATGCTCCTCTCTCCATGCCATTCCCTTGGCAATAGCATCCTGATGGGATCCTGAAAATGCCGTAAATACAAGCTCTCCTGCATAGGGCTGGCGCGGGGATACTTTCATCCGCGTTACGCGCTCATATACTTCACAGATATCACTCATATTCGAGAAATCCAATTGGGGATCAACGCCCTGTGAGAACATATTCATGGCGAGCGTGATGATATCCACATTGCCTGTGCGCTCTCCGTTTCCGAACAGAGTTCCTTCGATCCTGTCCGCTCCTGCAAGGATCCCCAGCTCTGCATCGCTGATACCTGATCCTCTGTCATTGTGCGGATGAAGGGAAAGGATAACATTCTCTCGATGGAGAAGATGTTTATTAAAATATTCCACCTGGCTTGCAAATACATGCGGCATCGCGTTTTCAACAGTTGTCGGAAGGTTGATGATAGCTTTATTCGCTTTTGTTGGTTTCCATATGTCAAGGACAGCATTGCAGACCTCCAGTGCATAATCCACTTCTGTCCCCTGGAAACTCTCGGGACTGTACTCAAATGTAAAGTTGCCGTCTGTTTCCTCTGCCAGCTTTTTCAAAAGCGCCGCCCCGTCGGTAGCAATCTTTTTAACCTGCTCCTTATCCTTGCGGAACACCTGCTCTCTCTGCGCTACTGAGGTAGAATTATAGACATGTATGATCGCGTGAGGAGCGCCTTTTACAGCCTCGAATGTCCTTTTGATAATATGCTCTCTCGCCTGGGTGAGCACCTGGATCGTCACATCGTCCGGTATCATATTCTGCTCGATCAGAGCGCGCAGAAACTGATATTCCGTCTCCGACGCTGCCGGGAACCCGACTTCGATCACTTTAAACCCGACATCCACGAGAAGCTGGAAGAATTCCAGTTTTTCATCCAGGCTCATCGGCTCGATCAGCGCCTGATTGCCGTCGCGGAGATCCACGCTGCACCAGATGGGCGGTTTATCAATAGCGTCTTTTTTCACCCAGTCATAGCATGGTTCCGGCGGCATAAAATAAGTCTTTTCGTATTTCTTCCAGTTTTACATTTTTGTACATCTCCTTATATTTAATCAATTTGATTGCTTTATTTTATTCTCACTTATCCTATCACAGCTGTTCTTTATATACCAGTGGCAAAATTAATCATTTTTATTGATCTATTTTATCCTCTCTTTCTTTTCCTCCAAATTGATTACCTTTATTGAAACAAAAACCTTTCCGCAATATAGGACAAACATACATTCATCCCCCGCTTTCCCACATCCTCTGACGCAAAAACCGGATACACGGCCAGGGTCTTTCCATCCACTGTATAGATCAGCTCTCCCAGCCGGTCCCCTTCCTTTACCGGAGCCTGAACTTTTTCCGGAAGGCGCAGCTCTTCTTCAAGCTCTTCTGTCCGTTTCATCAACAGCTTTTGGGTTCCTCCTCCCGTCCTCAGTCCGGCTTCTGCGGGTTCTTTACCCGGAAATCCTCCGCTGAATCCGTTTTCTACTTTTATTGTATCTCCGGGAAGTTTTGGGCTGATTTCTCTGTAAAAAAAGTTGTCAATGCCATAAGTCATCAACTTCTTTGTATCCGCCCATTTATACCCTTTATTGTTCGGCCAGCCGCACGCCAAAAGGGATACAATAAATGTCCGGCCGTCCCTTTGCAGCGCACCCACATAACAGTACCCCGCATCAGCAGTGAAACCTGTCTTCCCGGTCAGCGCCCCCTCCATCATTTTCAGAAAGGTATTGTGGTTATTGCATGTATAACTCCCTGTCCCGTCACAGTCTGAGAAGGTATAAGTTTCTGTCCGGGTTATAGCAAGAAAGTCCTCCTTTTTCACCGAATCTGTGATGCAGTATTTCATAATACGCGCCAGATCCTCCGCGGTAGTATGATGAATGCCATTATCATCCTCTGCGTCCAATCCGTTTGGCGTTATAAAATATGTTGCATCACAACCGATCTCTTCCGCCTTCCGGTTCATCATATCCGCGAAACCCTGTACACTCCCCGCGACGTGTTCTGCAACAGCAACCGCAGAATCATTGTGAGACTCCAGCATCAAAGAGTACAGCAGATCCTTGAGGAGAAACTCCTGCCCGCTTTTCATCCCCAGCTTTACCTGCGGCTGAGATGCAGCCTCCTCACTTACATTTACAGTTTCGGACAGATCCCCCTCTTCCAGCGCAAGGATACAAGTCATGATCTTCGTCGTGCTTGCCATCGGCATCTCATCATGACCGTTTTTCGCAAATAAAATACGCCCTGATTCTGCATCCATAAGGACTGCTGAACGGGCGTACAATTCAGACGGCTTTATCTCAGTGCCGCTGTCACCTTCTGCCTCCTGCGCCTGTGCAGTGCAGGATATAAAAACAACGGCTGGTATGTATGCCGCGAGACAAAAAATGAGAAATAAAACCGCCTTTATTCTGTTTTTTCTTATATACATACAGGATACCTCTTCATCCCGTCTTATTTTCACTATATGTATCCGCCTGGGAGAATAGAACTGCCGCGCAGCCACAGACATTATCCGGCTTAAACACAGCCTGACATCCGGATATCCGAAGCCTGACGGCCAAAGTCAGATGTCCAGCTTAAGCTGGGCCTCATCCTCAGCTTCCTCTTTGAAATGTTCGATCTGTTCCTGGTCTAGCACAGGAAGCTCATCCAGAGAATGCACGCTGAACCGCCTTAAGAATTCCTCAGTTGTCCCAAAGAGGAGAGGGCGGCCAGGCGCGTCAAGACGTCCGGTCTCCTCAACGAGCCCATATTCTACCAGCTTATTCACGGCATGATCGGATTTCACTCCACGAATCTTCTCGATCTCCAGCTTAGTCACCGGCTGTTTATATGCAACGATCGACAAAGTCTCCAGAAGAACATCCGTGAGCACATAGCGCTTCGGCTGTTTTGCGACACGGATAAGATATTCATACATCTCCTTTTTCGTACAGAGCTGATAGGCATTATCCAGCTCTATAATGCGGATGCCCCGGTCCTGCGCCTCGTATTTGTCCATCATGTTGTGGATCAGCTTTTTCGTCGTCTCTTCGTCATGTCCGATTGCTGACGCCAGCTTTTCAAGCTCCACGGAATCTCCCATCGTAAAAAGGATCGCCTCAATAGCGCTCTGCAGCTTCTCAATCTCCATCTGTATCTCCTGTCCTTTCAATCATGATCTCACCGCAGGTATCCTCCTGCTCTACACGTATGTCCCCCTGCTTCATCATCTCAAGGATCGCAAGGAAAGTAACGACCACATGCATTCTGCTGTGCTGCTTTTCCAATAGCTGTCGGAAACTGAATCTCTTATGCCCCTTCAGGTAGCTGTGTATATAGGTAAATTTATCTGAGAGAGTCACTTCTTCCTTCTCGATCTTACCGAACTTACTCCTCACCGGGTCGATCTTTTCCACCTGACGTTTCATCACATCCTGGAATATCTCGTTAAGCCGAGCCAGAGTAAGATCCCCCAGAAGCTTGTCTAGATCAACTGGCTCTGCATACTCCTGCACCTCTTCAGGTATCGAAGGTTTCTTGTACAGGACATAGTCCGAATCCATCTGCCGGTCTTTCAGCTCATTCGCCATATACTTGTACATCTTGTACTGAAGGAGCTGTTCAACCAGTTCCTGGCGCGGATCCTCTTCCTCGCCTTCTTCCGTAACCTCCTTCGGAAGCAGCATACGGCATTTAATATCCAGAAGTGTCGCTGCCATGACAAGGAACTCGCTCATGACATTCAAGTCTTCCCTCTGCATGTTTCGGATATATTCCATGTATTGATTCGTAATCTCAACGATCGGAATGTCATAGATATCTATTTTATTTTTATCGATCAGATGAAGCAGAAGATCCAGAGGACCTTCAAATACTTCCAGTTTTACCGGTATTCCCATGCGTTCTCTCCGAATAGTGTTTTCAAAATATACCAATATTACATTATAAGGGAATCCGCAGCCTTTTACAATCTTTTTTTCCGCCGGTATCTGTCATCTGTTTTCCCGCCGGTATTTTATCTGCTGCTATTTCTTCCCGCCGAGACGTATTGAGATCAGCTCCGGTGTATTAAAGAGACGGATATTCAACGTATGAGTCCCCAGCCCTCTGCTTACGATCACGGTCCGGCCGTCCTCCTGCGTCATTTCGCCTGAATACCTGGGGAAAAGGAATCCCTGGGGAGTGACGATCCCCCCGATGCCCGGCACGCGTATAAGCCCTCCGTGCAGATGTCCGGAAAGGACCATATCAGCCCCCCACTCTAGATATGCATCCATGTACGCCGGGTTATGTGCCAGAAGGATGGTATATGCATCCTCTGACGCCGAAAACCCAAAGTGTCCCTCTATATCATTGGCTGTAATTTTATCTTTCCTGAATTTTTTGTACGAAGAAGACGGAAGTTCCAGACCGCATATGTGCAGATATACATCCCCCAGTTCTACGCGGATCCCGGCATCCTCCAAAAAATGTACTCCGCTTTTTTCCAGAGTTTTTTTGTAGGTTTTGTATGCGTCCCCGTATGTCTCCGTGTCTTCTTTCATCCTCTGTTCGTGATTGCCGTTGGCATAAAGTGTAGGGCAGATCTCCGGCAGCTGTTCTGCAAAATGCAGTGCCGTTTCATATGACGCTCCTTCTTTCCCCACAAGCATATCTCCTCCGATCAGGATCAGATCCGGCTTTTCATCCTTTATGCTCTGGAGCAGCCTCTTATTTTCATTTCCGTAAGTACAGTTATGAAGGTCGCTCAAAAAAAGAATCTTCAACTCTCTGATAATCCCTGTCAGTTTTTCCGAGGATACATCATAGCGTGTGACCCGGAAATGATGTGTCTCCCTGTATATTTCCACCGCCACAGCAACAGCCAGAAGCAGGATAACAGCCGCTGCTCCTATTTTTACATAGTCCATATGCCTTCCTCCACTAAAGGGAACTATCTGACATAACAGGCAGTTCCCGATTTTGCCTATTCATTATAGACCAGCAGAGCACATAAGGACAAGTATGTTTTTGCCCCGTCTTTCACAGCGAAAGCATATCAAGAGACTTTTTTAAGTAGTCCAGGAATCCAGCTTTCTCCACATCTTCCCCTGCAGTAAGTTCCGTTCTTCCGATCTCTCTGCCGTCGATCGAATATACGATATATCCGACAGCATCCCCTTTCTTTACCGGTGCGGAAAGATTATCGTTCACCTCCGTCTTTTTCTCCACCTCTGCCAGATTTGCTCCTGACATATCCAGATAGGAAAATGTCCCCGAACGCTCCACACTGACATTTTCCGTGACTCCGCCTTTCACATCCGCGCTCTTCACGTCTGGTGCGCTGTCATCTGTATAGAGCTGGCACTTTCCGAATCCGTAATTCAAAAGCTTAACCGCATCTGCAAACCTCTCTTTTGAAGTTTCTGCTCCCATGACCACTGCGATCATCTCGATCCCGTTCTTCTCACCTGTGGCCGAGACGCAGAACTTTGCCTCACCTGTCGATCCGGTCTTAAGTCCTGTGGCATACTCGTACTGGCGGACCAGCTTATTTGTGTTCGTAAGCCCGAACTCCGATGTCCCTTTGCTTGTATTGTGGGTAATATTTTCCATCCAGATCATAGAATAATCATGGATCTGTGGATATTTCGCAATCAGCTCTCTCGACATAAGCGCAATATCTCTCGCACTCGTCACATGTCCCTCCGCATCCAGACCATTACAATTCACAAAGTTCGTGTTATCCATCCCCAGCCCTTTTGCCCGCTCATTCATCTTCCTGACAAACTCTTCTTCGCTTCCGCATATGTATTCAGCCATTGCCACACAGGCGTCATTCGCGCTCGCCACAGCAATACATTTGAGCATCGTATCTACTGTCTGGATCTCCCCAGGCTCTAAAAACACCTGAGATCCTCCCATGGACGCCGCGTATTCCGATGTTGTCACCTCGTCCTCAAGATGGATACTTCCCGCCTCCAGTGCATCAAAAATCAGCAGCATTGTCATGACTTTCGTCACGCTTGCCGGCGGACGCGCTGTATCCGCATCTTTTTCATAGATCACTGTACCCGTGGAAGCTTCCATGAGCACGGCAGACGGAGCGCTGATATCGATTTCCGCCTGTCCCGTTTCTTCAGCCTGCTTACTCTCTTCCTCATCCGCTGAAATCTCCAGGGGAAAACAAATACACGACAGCGCCAGCACAGCCCCCAGGAGCAAAGCCTGAATTCGTTTTATTGCCAAACGACTCATTCCAAAACCTCTTTCAAGATTCGTCTGTTAAAAATATAAGCGGACAGTACGGGAATTATTCATATTTTATCTGGGAACAATTGACTTTTCATGCCCCCCGGCGTATATTAAGTCACGGGAGTTATAAATCGTTAATTTAATAAGGAGGTCATTCATAAAAATGCGCACTTATTATGATATTTTAGGTGTTTCAAGAGATGCGACATTAGAAGAAATCACGACCGCTAAGAACGCATTGGCTAAGATCTACCATCCCGATGCAAATGTACATAAAGATATAGATACCACTGCTCTGATGCAGGAGATCCTGGAAGCCTACCGCGTGCTGTCTGATCCGGAAAAACGTAAAGAATACAACCGGGATACATTCGGCGAGACGACACGCGTATTCCGCACATTTAAAGTGGGGCCTGAAGACGGGGAGGAAGAAGAGACCACTTCTTTTGTCACCTATTGGAATACAGCAAGCCAGCTTCATGATATTTTGAAGAGAAGCCTTCGCCTGATGGAGCGGGAAGCGCAGAAAAAGTCCCTTCCGCAGCGGATCTTCAAAAAGATCGGTAAGGCACAGAAAAAAGAAGAGACATTCCGCGGCAGGCAGATCGCAGAGCTGTCCATGCAGGCGGTCCAGTATATTGCGATCCTCAAGATGTCCGGCATTCCCATGGAATACTGGAATCCGGACGCCATGAACTGGGTTCTGATCCGCTGGGGGCAGAAGCAGTCAACGGATTACCGGGTACTGTTTTCCCGCTATGACGCTTTTGTGGAGGAGACAAAATCCGGCACAGAAAAGCTTCGTCTCAAAAATCAAAACCGTCAGTTCCATCATAACTTAAAAAAGCTGCTCTCCTACGCTTTAGAGGCGTAAGAGGCAGTCTTTCATGAGGGCTTCACAGCCCTCTTTTACATCTCTGTAAGTATCGTTGAAATTTCCGGTATACCACGGATCCGCGATGTCCTGTCCTTTTCGTTCTGTGAAGTCCAGAAGCTTGAACACTTTATTGTCAGGATCATTATTCCCGATGATGCGGTTTATGTTCCGGATATTCCAGGAGTCCATGCCAATGATGTAATCAAATTTATCATACTCCTCCCGGCGCATCTGCCGGGCTCGGTGGTCCCCGCAGGGGATGCCTTTTTCCTTTAATTTGCGGCGCGTGCCGTGGTGGACCGGATTGCCGATCTCCTCTCGGCTGGTTGCTGCGGAATCGATGTAAAAGGAATCGGTGAGACCTGCCTGGTCTGTTATGTATTTCATAACGTATTCTGCCATAGTGGAACGGCAGATATTGCCGTGGCAGACGAAAAGCACTCGTATCATATTTTAAAGTCCTCCTGATTTGCGTTAGTTTGCCCTGTTTTGCCGCAATTTGCCGGGTATGTAGTTGCCGCTGAGATTGTTAAAACAATCACAGAATAAGCAAAACGGGGCATACCCCGGCCGTCAAAAGTAGTAAAAACGTAATAGCAATTATTTTTCTTCTATATTGATATACTCGGAGTTTCTATTGTCACGATTATTATAGCAAAGACTTTCGGTTATTGAAAGGCAAAAAACGCCCTGCCATAGCAGAGCGTCTTTCCGCTTTCCAAAACCACTGAGTTCATTGGTTTACCTCGATTTTATATGGTTCCCGCAATCAACAGCTCAATGTTTTTCAAATTCTTTTTTCTTGAACTGTCTATGCGCGGCGATATTTGCCGTGTCCTGTTCATTCTTTAATCTGGCTTTTGCTTCTTCAATGCTTTCCCCGTCTTTAGCCAGATAGCGGTCAACAAAAGCATCCTCAATTTTTTTATAGCTGCCGACAACTGTGTCTTCGACTTTTTTATAGGCAGTAACAACTTTCTCTGCCATTTTCTCATTTGCTGTCATAAGCTTAGATTTTGCCATTAATCCTCTTCCTTTCTTTTCGATTTTGCTGTCATGGACAGTCCCAATGACAGTATAAATATGCATACAGCAGCTCCTGTAAGCGAATTCATTAAGTGAATCTTACTGTTATCCATTGAGCCGAAGGAAACAAGCATGGAACGCTGTAAGGTCAATATGGAAGCAGACACCTCCGCATAACCGATATTTCGGATTGCTCTTAACAGTGGAGAAGGATCAGCGCGCTGTTTTACGGCTTTAATAATTACCATTGTTATTTTATAAAATGTATAAGCCGCTATCGTTATCATTAATATTTCTTCGTGCTTAACAGCGATATTTTGTGACAAGCTGATATAATTCACCGCTGCAAGCACTATGGCAAGCGCAACCAGCAAAACTCCTGAAAATCTCATCACGAATATTTCCATATCATCACAGGAAGTTTTGTGATGATTACGTTCACACAATACTGCTGAAAAACGCATAACCGCTAAAATCCCATAAAAAGCGCACATAGCAATAAACCAAAGCGAAAGGTTCAGGATACCTAGCACGCAATGGCAGAATGCATAGAGCAGGTTAAATACGAAAGCAGCCGCAGCGGACAGAATGGTACGGTAACGCTGGCTTGATACAAACTTTTCGCCTGTTTTTGTTTTGATAAGCAGCGATACCACTGTCTGCTTCGGATTCAATCTTTAATCCCTTTCGCCAATGGAATAAGACAAAGTAAAACGACAATTCCAACGAGACCGATCACAACACCTGTAATCATTCTGTCCCAGACCATGCTGAAACACATACCTATCCCCAGTGCCAGGGAACCGGCTGTGCCGACAACAACAGTCAGAGCAGTCTTTCCGGTAATATGGAGTGGCTCCTTATGCTCCATCCGCCTCCATACAATCACTGTAATCAGGCTGATTAACAGACCGACGCAGCCAAAAATAATCCCCGGTTTAAACGCACTCCACTCTGGTATAAGTGCCATACACATTCCCAGTGCAAAAAGAACAACACTGACTGTCCCTAACATCATTGCAACAAAACTGCTTTTTTTTCATTTTAAATGCACCTCCAAATTATTAAAACAACAGTTGTTGTTTTATTGTAAATCAAGTATAATATACTTAAAAATTAAAAACAATCATCATTTTGCCAACAAGTGTTGAGATAATGGAGGTCCTATGAATACCCCGAATAACAAACGAAAAAAAGAGTCTGTAAAACGCATTGAGAAAGTCTTTATCGAACTGCTCCAGGCAAGAGACCTGAATGATATCAGCGTTTCGGATATTTGTAAACGCGCTGGGTTGAACCGAACCACATTTTATGCGAACTATACAGATATTTATGGATTGGCGGATACAATACGGGATAAGCTGGAAGCCGAAGTGGCTGATTTGTACAAAGAAGAAGTCACTCATGGTTTTAATAGCAACAACTATCTTAAGCTATTCCGTCATATCAAAGAAAACCAACTCTTCTATAAGACCTATTTTAAACTCGGTTATGACAATAACTACAGTATTTTCAGGTATGATACGGCCCTGGCCCGCAAACATTTTCAAAACAGATTTATTGAATATCACATGGAATTTTTTAAGGCAGGTATTACCCAAATCATAAAACTCTGGCTCAAAAACGGCTGTAAAGAGAGTCCGGAAGATATGTATGAAATCATCAAGAGCGAATATAACGGACGGGCTGTCTCCACTGCTGAAAATGGCCAGAATACAGGAAACAGCGCTATTCCTTTTTAGGAATACCGTTGTTTCCTTAAAACATCATCCGTTAACTGTTTAACATTGATCGGAATATTACATAACAAATACATACTCCCGCATCCGCTTTAATGCCTCCTCGATCCTCGTCCGCGGCGATGCAAGATTCATCCGGATATGGCATGGTCCGCCAAAAGCTCTCCCATCCTGCCAGCCAACGCCCACCTTCCATCCTGCTCTGATCACGTCGTCAATGGACTTTCCGCTTTTCTCGCAATACTCTGTGCAGTCAAGGAAGAGCATATATGTTCCCTGGGGATCCGCCACGTCCACACCTTGGAAATGCTCCCGGATAAAGTCCACGGCACAGCAGGCATTTTCTTCCAGCACAGTCCGAAGCTCTTCCAGCCACTCATATCCTTCCGGCTGATACGCCCCGATCAGAGCGTGCATGGAGAGAACGTTCATCTCATTATAGTGTGTCGCGCTTCCATGACCGCAGATCCGATCCCGCAGATAACTGCTGTAAATAACGTGGAAGCTGCCGATCAGTCCGGCAAGGTTGAACGTCTTGCTGGGCGCGTAGGCTGCCGCCACATGCTCTCTTGCCCACTCATTTGTCATCTGCGTCGGGATATGCCGGTGCCCGGCAAAAGCAAGGTCCGCCCAGATCTCATCACTGATCACATAGCAGTCGTTTGCCTCGTAGACCTCCATCGCCTTCTCCAGCTCCCAGCGCTCCCAGACACGTCCCGTAGGATTGTGCGGGGAACAGAAAATAGCAAGATGTATGTGGTTCTCTTTCAGCTTCCGATCCATATCCTCATAATCCATCCGCCAGATCCCGCCGCTGTCTTTTTTCAGAGGACTGTGAACGGATATGCGTCCCAGTCCCTCAATATCCTCCCGGAACCCGAGATAGAACGGACTGTGAAGAAGGATCTTGTCTCCGGGTTCGGAGAGCACCTGGACCGCGCTCGTCACAAAACCATGAACGCCGTTCCCATAGCCGATGTGATCTTTCTGCAGTCCGGTCACGCCGAAATGGTTTTCCTGCCATCGGATGATGGAATCGTAATATTCCTCAGACGGACGAAAATATCCAAACGCAGGATGCTGCACTCTCTTCATTATGGCTTCCGTAACGGACGGGCAGGTGGGAAAGTTCATGTCCGCCACCCACATGGGGATAAAGTCAAATCCTTCCTGAGGCTTCTCCGGCTCGCTCCCCCATACCTTCTCACCTACACTGTCTATGGCAAGGGCGTCTCTGCCCCTGCGGTCCATGATCGATGCGAAATCGTATTTCATAAAGCACCTCCGTGTTCTGTCAAAAAGTGGAGCAGCTTATACCGCTCCACTTTCACATAGGCTCCACTGTGATATTCGTTTTTTAATCTCTGCCGTATTATTTCACTTCAACCAGCTCGATCCGGAAGTTCAGCTCTTTTCCCGCCATCTCGTGGTTTGCATCAAACGTGATCGTCGTCTCATCTTTCGTCACAACTTTCACCGGGAAAGGCTGTCCGTACTGGTTGGACAGATAGACCTGCTGTCCTGCTTCCAGCTCCTCCGAGCCCGGCAGCTGTGCGGTCTCAACCGTAAAGACCGCGTTCGGATCCGGCATGCCGTAAGCTTCTTCCGGCATCAGGTGGACGTCCACGACCTGTCCCAC
>ERZ791922.1014-NODE-1014-length-12624-cov-2.998727_pt1 | contig 12624 bp, 13 predicted proteins | sample MGYA00510134_ERZ791922 | MGnify/ENA primary metagenome ERZ791922 (study PRJEB30046, sample SAMN00792101) | human gut metagenome | study: EMG produced TPA metagenomics assembly of the A metagenome-wide association study of gut microbiota in type 2...
TAGGACTGTAAAACTTTACAGTACCATTGAAATTCAGGGGGTGTAAGTATGAAAAAGAAATGGTATGATTATTTATGGATTCTGTCATTGGCATATTTGATACTTGGGTTTTTCAATATTCTTTTTGCGTGGTTAGGATTGTTATGTTTCTTTATTCCGTTGATCATTTCGATTCGATATGGAACAAAAGGTTACTGCAATCGTTATTGCGGACGGGGGCAGTTATTTGGCTTATTAGGAGGAAGGTTTGGTTTGTCTCGAAAACGTGACATTCCAAAGTGGATGAAAAGCAAAGTGTTTCGATATGGATTCCTTGTATTTTTCTTTGCTATGTTTTTTCTCATGCTTTGGAATACATATCTGGTATTTGCCGGAAGTCAGGATTTAAAACAGATAGTGACATTGCTTTGGACATTTAAAGTTCCTTGGAACTGGGCTTATCATGGAACTTTATTTCATGAAGGTGTGGCACAGTTTGCGTTTGGATTTTATAGTGTAATGCTGACCTCTACGATATTAGGTTTCATTACGATGATTTTGTTTAAACCGCGCAGTTGGTGTGTATATTGTCCGATGGGAACGATGACACAATTGATTTGTAAAGCGAAAGATATAAAATAGTTATCAGAAATATCAAGGTTGGAAGGGGATATAAAATGAAGAGAGGAAGTGTCGATTTTACATTTCTGCATCGGATTGAAGAGGTGGAGCTAAATATTCGAGATGAAAGATGGCAGTCCGCTTTGGCACTGGCATTGACACTTCCGGATATCTGTGGCGGAATTGCATTTCCGGATTTGGTAAAAAAATATAGAGATGGAAGAGTGATGCTTGACCGGCAGAAAAACCCGACTCGGGATGTAGGCAGTCAATATATTCGCTGGTTCGATGAATATGCAGCAGCATTTTTTAAAGTATCACCGGAAGATGAGGCGCCGTATATTTGCGGAGAGAGATGCTGGCAGTTGCGATGTGAATATCTGCATCAGAACAAGGGGTTTCTAAATGATAGTAAAGAAAGTGAAATCCATTTTCATTTAGGAATCAATTGTGGAACATCTGTATGTCAGATGGGGCAGACTCGTTCACAGAATGGAATGACCGATATTCGTATTGATATTGAACAATTTTGCAATCGAATGTGTCAGGCGGCAAAAACGTATTATAATCAAGAAAATCTTGAAAAAGATTTTAGTCTGTATCATACGCCTGTGCTGGATTTTATTCAAGTACGTCAAGGAACGAGAACCAATCCGCTGATTTTGATTTTGTGCGAAAATCCGTCTTATGCAGAGGGATTGAAGATGCTGTTGGAACCAATTACCAATCAGGTACTGGTATGCGAAAATAAGGAAGAGGCAAAAAAGAAGTTGGGGAAACGCAAACCGGCGCTCCAGGTGATCAGAGAACGAGAAGAACTTCGGTTGCTGGAAAAAAACAATGGAAAACCTACTGTTTTAAAACTTCCGATAGAACCTCAGAAATTCAGAGAAGTTGTCAGAGATTATTTTCTGTGAGGAGGCAGAACAGATGTTATATTTAGGAATCGGTATTTTTATTTTATGTATAGGTATTTTTTTCGTTCTGTTTAGGTATCAGAATCAGAGAGTGAGAAAGGCGGAGGCAGAATGCCGGAAAATCAAACAGAGGCTTGAGATGACGGAAGGGACCGTAGCCGGAGTAGAAGGGATACGGGAGGCGGTTTGGGAGTATATGAATACCATACACCTGTATGCGGCACTTTCGGAAGAGGAGGCGAAAACCCAATCGCTAAAAGACAAACAAAAACAGATTCGGAAGATGGCAGAAGAACTCATGAAAAAGGTGAAATAAATGCATAAACGTGATATACTCATAGGAAAGAATTTTTTGATAAAGAAGAAGGAGAGCCTATGTTTGGATATGTAACGGTTTGTGAACCAGAATTGAAAATAAAAGATTTTCGGCGGTATAAGGCATATTATTGTGGGCTTTGTCAGACGTTAAAGGAGCGATATGGAAGTCTTGGACAGATGACATTAACTTACGATATGACATTTGCCATTATCTTATTGACTTCGCTGTATGAACAAGAATTGGTGAACTCCAACCATCGCTGTAAAGTGCATCCAATAAAGAAACAGAGTATGCTGCAAAATGAATTTTCTGAATATGCTGCAGATATGAATTTGATTCTTGCTTATTATCATCTGAAAGATGATTGGCAGGATGAGAAAAAGGCGGGAGCTCTTCTGGGAATGAAGGCACTTCGGAAAAAAGCGGAAAAGGCGGTAAAAAAATATCCAAGACAAAGTAAGGCAATCCAGAGAGAATTAAAGGCGCTGGCTCGCTATGAAAAGGAAGATTCGCAGGATCTGGATGCTACAGCAGGCTGTTTTGGAAGATTGATGGAAGAACTTTTCATCTACAAGAAAGATATGTGGGAAGAGACCTTGCGAGCGATGGGATTCTTTCTTGGAAAATTTATTTATATCATGGATGCCTATGAGGATTTGGAACAGGATTTGAAAGACGGCAATTACAATCCTTTACGAACATTGAGTGGAACCGAAGATTATGAAAAACGATGTGGTGAGATTTTACAGATGATGATGGCTGAGTGCAGTGTTGCTTTTGAAAAACTTCCATGTCTTATAGATGCAGATATTTTGCGGAATATTTTATATGCAGGTGTTTGGACGCGATATCATAAAATACAAAAGAAACGGGAAGAAAAACATGAATCATGATTTGACGACCGGAAATATTACAAAATCACTGCTGTGGTTTGCATTCCCTATTATGGTAGGGAATCTGCTGCAGCAGCTTTATAATGTTGTGGATACAATTATTGTAGGCCGTTTTTTGGGAAGAGAAGCTCTGGCAGCAGTTGGATCTGCCTATACGTTGATGACTTTTCTGACTTCGATCATACTAGGGTTGTGCATGGGAAGTGGTGTGGCGTTTTCGATATGTATAGGAAGGAAAGAACTGGAAAAATTGCGCGCGAGCTTGTTTCATTCTCTTTGTATGATTGGTGCGGTTACTGTTTTACTGATGGCAATTGTGTTTTTGGGGTTGGATGAGATTCTGTATTTGCTGCGGGTTCCGGCAGAACTTTATGAGATGATGAAAACATACCTGTGGGTAATTTTTTGGGGGATTGCAGCGACGTTCTTTTATAATTATTTTGGTTCTCTTTTGCGTGCGGCCGGGAATTCGTTTGTGCCTCTTTTGTTTCTCGGAGTTTCTGCTGTGGTAAATATTGGCTTGGATCTGTTGTTTGTAATAGGTTTTCAGCGAGGTGTTCGAGGGGCGGCAGAGGCAACTGTTTTGTCTCAGTATCTTTCGGGAATTGGTATTTTTCTCTATACGTGGATCTGTTTTCCGGAATTTCGTTTGAACCGGCAGGCGGTGAAATGGAGACCGAAGATTTTGAATGAACTTGTGCATCTGTCCTTTTTGACTTGTGTACAGCAGTCTGTCATGAATTTTGGGATTCTAATGGTACAGGGATTGGTAAATAGCTTTGGCGCAGCTGTTATGGCAGCATTTTCGGCAGCGGTCAAGATTGATTCTTTTGCATATATGCCGGTGCAGGATTTTGGGAATGCATTTTCGACTTTTATTGCACAGAACTATGGAGCAGGGAAACAGAAACGGATACAACAGGGTGTGCGAAGTGCAGTAAGAACTTCGTTTTTGTTTAGTGTAGCAGTCAGTGCGGCAGTGGTTATTTTTGCCAGACCTCTGATGCGGATTTTTGTAAAAGCGACGGAGGCGGATGTTTTACAGATTGGAGTGAACTATCTGCGCATAGAAGGAACCTTTTATTGTCTGATTGGGTTTTTGTTTCTATTTTATGGGTATTTTCGAGCGGTGACAAAACCGGGAATTTCACTTGTTTTGACGATTATCTCCCTGGGAACAAGAGTTTTGCTTGCCTATGCGTTGTCGGCAGTTCCGTCAATTGGAGTAAATGGAATTTGGGCGGCGGTTCCGATTGGATGGTTTTTGGCGGATGTGTCGGGATATTTGTATTACCGGAAGAATAAAACATTACAAATACAAAAGGATTCATGAAGAATCTATGAAGATTCCGGGCTTAGTCTGGACAATTGTCAGGATTTAGGATATGATAGGGTAGGTCAGCGTGGAGTAGTCTGCGTGAGGAATAGGTTTTAAGAGAAAAGTGAGGAAGTTAGAGAATGAATAAAAACCCATATGATGTACTGGGAGTATCTCCAAGTGCATCAGACGATGAAGTAAAACGGGCATATAGAGATTTGACGAGAAAGTATCATCCGGATGCGAATGTGAACAATCCGCTGGCAGATTTGGCAGAGGAAAAATTTAAGGAAGTTCAGGAAGCGTACGACGTTATTATGAAAGAACGTGAGCATGGTGGCAGTGGATACGGCGGTTATACAGGCTACGGAAACAGCCAGTCTTCCGGCTGGGGACAGACAGCCAGCTCGCAGCAGGATGTGGAATTGCAGGCGGTTGCAAATTTTGTTAATGCAGGCAGATACCGGGATGCGATTAATGTGTTGAACCGGATGGCGAATCGCTCTCCACAGTGGTACTATCTGAGTGCGGTGGCAAATGCTGGTATTGGAAATAATATTCTGGCACGCGACCATGCAGGACAGGCAGTTAATATGGCGCCGAATAATCCACAGTATCGACAGCTTTTGAATCAGCTTGAGTGGGCGGGACAGCGATACCAGAACAATCCATACGGGGGCGCTTATGGTCCTGGAAGTAGTTCCTGCGGAACCGGAAATATGTGTTGTGATCTGTGTGTTGCTGATCAATTATGCGAATGTATGGGAGGCGACTTGTGCGCATGCATGTAAAAGCAAAGAAAATGGCGTTTGGGGGGATGTTACTCGCCTTAACGATTGTTTGTATGCTACTTGGCAGTATCATCGAGACGAGTACTTTGTTTTTGTTGGCTGCAGCGTCTTTTTTTGTAGGAATTGTGCTGCGGGAGTTTGGAGAGAAGACAGGAATTGCATTCTATATTGCCGGTGTGCTACTTGGTTTGATTGTAGCTCCAAATAAGTTTTATGTTTTGTCTTATGCGGCGATGGGGGTGTATATTCTGGTGATTGAATTGGCATGGCCCCGCCTTGGAAAAATGCCTGAGACAGCGAAACGGAAACGATTGTTTTGGCTTATAAAATATGTCGTATTTAATGTCATTTATGTGCCGTCGGTTTTCTTTTTTCAAGAGCTGCTTTTTGCACATAAGCTATCCACAGGGATGTTGATTGGTGCGCTTGCGGTAGGGCAAGTCGGATTATTTATTTATGACAGGGCGTATGAGTTTTTTCAGAGAGAAGTATGGAATAAATTTAGGGGAAGATTATTTAGAAGTGGAAATTAAAAATCAAATTTTAGGAAACATCTTCCTTACATGAAGAATCAAGTAATTGCAGATACTATCCTCAGTTGGCAAAATGAGCAGATCATTTTGCTACTGAGGTTTTTTAGTTTATCAGTAATTTATAAGAAGAGGAGATAGATCTATGTATCAGTATTTACCGATTCGAGATGTATACGCAAGAGAAATACTGGATTCGAGAGGAAATCCGACGATTGAAGTAGATGTGCTGTTAGGAGATGGGACTGTGGGGCGGGCAGCCGTTCCTTCCGGAGCTTCTACTGGGAAATATGAGGCGGTTGAGCTGCGGGATCGGGATAACCGGTATGGAGGTAAAGGGGTTCTGCATGCGGTCCAACATGTAAATGAACAGCTGGCAAATGTGGTGATTGGCATGAATGTGTTTGAGCAGACGAAAATTGACCGGGCGCTGATCCGGGCAGATGGAAGTGATAATAAGAAAAATTTAGGGGCAAATGCATTGTTAGGAGTTTCACTTGCAGTAGCTCATGCGGCGGCAAAAGCATTGCGTCTTCCGTTGTATCAATATCTAGGAGGCGTTCATACGAAACAACTTCCGGTTCCTATGATGAATATTTTGAATGGAGGCGTACATGCGGATAATACGTTGGATATTCAAGAATTTATGATCATGCCGGTGGGGGCAGAGAATTTTCAGGAAGGCCTCCGCATGTGTGCAGAAATCTATCATATACTGAAACAGCTTTTGAAGGAAAAAGGGTTGAATACAGCGGTTGGCGATGAAGGAGGTTTTGCACCGAATTTATCGGACACAAAGGAGGCACTGTGTTTCTTAAAGGATGCGGTGGAACGGGCTGGATATCGAATGGGAGCGGATATTGCAATTGCATTGGATGTTGCTGCGTCAGAACTGTATCGTGCAGAAAGTGGGAAATATATATTTCCGGGGGAGAGTAAAATGTTAGGAAAGAGAGTTTCGCGTACGGCAGAGGAGTTGATCGACTATTATCAGGAACTTGCTGACGCATTCCCAATCTATTCTATTGAGGATCCGCTGGATGAAGAGGATTGGGATGGATGGGAACTTCTGACTACCCGGCTGGGGAGAGAAATTCAGTTGGTGGGAGACGATTTGTTTGTAACAAATACAGCTCGTTTGCGGAGAGGAATTGAGCGTGGAGCCGCAAATGCCATTCTTATAAAGGTGAATCAGATTGGGACATTAACTGAGGCAGTAGAGGCGATTGAACTGGCTCAAAGATCCGGATATCGTGTGATTATTTCTCATCGCTCAGGAGAAACAGAAGATACTACAATCGCAGATATGGCAGTAGCATTTCATGTAGGGCAGATTAAAACAGGAGCGCCCTGCCGATCCGAGCGGGTAGCAAAGTACAATCAATTGCTGCGGATAGAAGAAAAAGTAAGATGAAAAATAGTACGAAGATGATGATAAAACTACAAATAGGACTTGCTTTCTTATGAATTCTATGGTAAAATAAACAAGGTTTATCCATAGGAGGTGTGAACAGATGGAGATTTTAAAAATTGTTTTAACTATTATTTTTGTTATAGATTGTATTGCATTATCAGCAATTATTCTTCTGCAGGAAGGTAAGTCAGCCGGACTTGGAACAATTGGAGGCGTGGCAGATTCTTATTGGGGACAGAATAAGGGACGTTCTATGGAAGGCGCGCTTGTAAAGTCAACAAAGTTTTTGGCGATTTTGTTTATGGTACTGGCAATTGTCCTGAACTTGGGCGTATTTAACTAAGAAGATAAGATAACAAAGCACTCTATATCAAATATAGGGTGCTTTTTTCAATCATATGGGGAGAATATAGAGAATGGCGAATACGTTTGAAAAAAGAAAAAAAGTAATCTATGATTTTATTTGCGATGATTTGTATGTTCCGATGAAGCCAAAAGAGATTGCAATGGTGCTTGGAGTTCCGAAGGAACAGAAGGAAGAATTGAAAAAGGTGTTGGATACTCTTGTTGAAGATGGGAAGATTACACTTTCAAAACGGGGAAAATATACCAAAGGACAGACAAAACGGTTCACCGGTATTTTTCAGGCGCATCCAAGAGGCTTTGGATTTGTGATTCAAGAAGGTGTAGAGAATGATGTCTTTATTTCAGAAGAAAATATCAATGGGGCTTTTCAAGGGGATGAAGTGGAATTTATCATTACCAAGAGTCAGGAGGCAGGAAGACGGACAGAAGGAAAGATTGTACGGATTTTATCTCATAGTACGACCAAGATTGTAGGGTTATATGAGAAGTGTAAGAGTTATGGATTTGTGCGTCCGGACAATCAGAGAATCCTGAGTGATATTTATATTCCGGAAGGAAAAGAAAAGGGAGCTATGACCGGGCATAAAGTGGTGGTTTCTTTGACTTCTTATGGCGGAGAACGTATGAAACCGGAAGGCGTTGTGACGGAGATTATCGGACATATTAATGACCCCGGAACGGATATTATTTCTATTGTAAAAGGATTTGATCTGCCGATGGAATTTCCGGAGCGGGTGATGAATCAGGCAGAACGTGTGGCGAAAGAGGTGTCAGAAGCGGACAGAGCCGGACGAATGGATTTGCGAGATTGGAAGATGGTTACCATAGACGGCGAAGATGCGAAGGATTTGGATGATGCGGTTTCCCTAACGAAAGATGGGGAAAATTATCAATTAGGAGTGCATATTGCCGATGTGACGAATTATGTACAGGAACGCAGTGCATTGGATCGAGAGGCGCTCAATCGTGGAACTAGTGTTTATCTGGTGGATAGAGTAATCCCAATGTTGCCACATAAATTGTCCAATGGCATCTGTTCTTTAAATGCAGGGGAAGACCGGCTGGCGCTTAGTTGTATTATGACGGTGAATCCAAAAGGAGAGGTCGTTGACCATGTGATTGCTGAGACCGTTGTGCGGGTTGACGAGCGGATGAGTTATACGAGTGTTGCCAAGATTTTGGAAAAGCAAGATGCAGAAGAACGGAAGAAGTATGAGGAGTTTGTTCCGATGTTTGAACAGATGGCAGAACTTTCACATATTTTACGGACACGCAGAAAACAGAGGGGCTCCATTGATTTTGATTTCCCGGAGACAAAAATGATTCTGGATGAAATTGGAAGACCAATTGAAATCCGACCGTATGAAAGGAATGTTGCAACAAAGCTCATTGAAGATTTTATGTTGCTTGCGAATGAAACGGTAGCGGAAGAATATTTTTGGAGAGAACTTCCATTTCTGTATCGAACACATGAGGCGCCGGATGAGGAAAAGATGAAAAAACTCAGTACGTTTATCAATAATTTCGGCTATCACATTCACATGGGAAATGAAGTGCGCCCAATGGAAGTGCAGAAACTTTTGGGAAAAGTAGAAGGAACACCGGAAGAGGCACTGATTAGCAGACTGGCGCTACGTTCGATGAAGCAGGCGAAATACACGCCGGAGAATACCGGGCATTTTGGCTTGGCGGCGAAGTATTATACCCATTTTACTTCTCCAATCCGTCGCTATCCGGATTTGCAGATTCACCGGATTATCAAGGAAAATATTCGTGGACGTCTGAAAGAAGAGCGAATCGCACATTATGAAAAAATCTTGCCGGAGGTAGCGATGCAGGCAGGGGTGACAGAGCGGCGCGCGGAAGAGGCGGAACGAGAGACGATCAAACTGAAAAAAGTAGAATATATGAAAGAGCGCATTGGAGAGGAATTTGAAGGTGTGATTTCTGGTATTACTAAGTGGGGAGCATATGTAGAACTTCCAAATACGATCGAGGGATTGGTGCATGTCATGAATATGCAGGATGATCATTATGAATACTGGGAAGAGCAGTATGAACTGATTGGGGAACATACCAGAAATGTCTACAAGTTAGGACAGGTAGTGCGTGTTCGAGTGCTTGGCGTAGATCGACTTCAGCGGACCATTGATTTTGAATTTTGTGAAAATGAAGAAGGGGAAGGATAGAACGATGGCGAAAACGGAAGGCAAATTAATTGCAAATAATAAAAAAGCGTATCATGATTATTTTATACTGGAGAAATATGAGGCCGGAATCGTGCTGCATGGAACAGAAGTAAAATCTCTGCGTATGGGGAAGTGCAGTATCAAAGAGGCGTTTATCCGAATTGAAAACGGAGAAATGTTCATTTATGGAATGCATATTAGTCCTTATGAGAAGGGGAATATTTTTAATAAAGACCCACTTCGTGTGCGTAAACTACTTCTTCATAAAAAAGAGATTGATAAAATTTTTGGAAAAATGAAAGAAAAAGGAATTACAGTAGTTCCGTTGCAGGTGTATTTTAGTGGAAGTCTTGTGAAAATTGAAATCGGTCTGGCAAAAGGTAAAAAACTATATGATAAACGGGATGATATTGCGAAAAAAGACCAGAAACGGGAAGCCCAGAGAGAATTTAAGGTGAGAAATTTATAGAAAACAACCGTAGAAAAACAAAAGTTAAAAGAATAGAATGTCTGGTTTTGTTCATACTAAAAACAGTATGAATAAGACGAGGCATTTTTTATGGAAAAGAAAAGTTTTGATACATTATATCGTGATATTTTAAATCAGAAAATTCATTTGGGAGAACCACTTCCTAAAAAATATAATCCGAAACATTTGGATTGCTTGCTGCATCCGGAAAAATATGGGGCAGTCTTTCAGGCAGAAGAATGTCTGGAATGTGCAAATGCATATGAGCGTGCATGTCAAAACAGTTGTATCTTTGATGCAATTCAGGAGGATGGGGATGGCAGGCTTTATATTTGTCCGGACAAATGTGTTGGGTGTGGCGCTTGTATCGATGCGTGCAAGACAGAAAAATTAGCAGCCAGCAAGGATGTACTTCCGGCAATGAAAGCGGTTCGTGAGAAAAAAGAAAAAGCCTATGTATTGATTGCTCCGGCTTTTCTGGGGCAGTTTCAAAAAGAGGTGACTCCGGGAAAATTGAGAACGGCTTTCCGGGCGCTTGGATTTGATGGGATGATAGAGGTAGCCTTGTTTGCCGATATATTGACGATGAAAGAAAGTCTGGAATTTGACAGAAAGGTTCAGACAGAAAAAGATTTTCAATTGACAAGCTGCTGCTGTCCGATTTGGATTGCCATGATCCGAAATATTTATCACAGGCTATTGCCCCATGTACCGGGGGCGGTTTCGCCGATGATTGCCGCAGGAAGGGTGGTCAAACGACTCAGCCCGGATGCATTGACTGTTTTTGTGGGGCCCTGCATTGCAAAGAAGAGTGAGGCGAGAGAACCGGATGTAGCAGATGCAGTAGATTATGTATTGACATTTCAGGAAGTGCAGGATATTTTTGAGGCAGCAGAAATTGATTTGGAAAATCTTCAAGAAGAGTCCAAAGAGCATTCTTCCGGAGCTGGACGGATGTATGCAAGAACAGGTGGCGTTAGTGAAGCGGTGCAAAAAACAGTTCGTCAACTGAGACCGGAAAGTAACATCCAGGTAGAATCAGAACAGGCAGAAGGCGTACGAGAATGCCGGGCTTTGCTCAAACGTTTGGAAAAAGGGGAGACAACAGCTAATTTTTTTGAAGGAATGGGTTGCGTAGGTGGCTGTGTTGGAGGACCGAAAGCGATTTTGCCAATGGAAATCGGAAGAGAACGAGTGGAAGAATATGTAGAACATGCATATTACCAAACGCCATTGGAAAATCCTTATGTGATGAAGTTGATGGCGCAGTTGGGATTTGAAGATGTGGAGGCTTTGCTGGAAGAACAGAGTTTGTTTGTCCGAGAATTTTAAAATATTGAAAAATACAAATGGGAATGATTTCGCAGTATATGGAAAATGAAATGTTACGTGAAATGTTACGAAGATATTAAAAGTTATTGCAAAGTTTGGAACGATATTGTATAATGATTACTGTATATTGATGAATATTAACTTTACACCCCAGGATTATATGGTTTTTGTGCGGATTTTTTCGAATATATTGCAAAACATTGTCATGTAGTGTATCATAACTCATATATGTGGGGACATAGATAATGAATAGAAAATAAGGACAGGTGACAAAATGAAATTAAAGAAAGTACAGCGTACACTGATTGCACTTACATTGACATGTGCAATGGCAGTTACTCCTGTGTTTGCAGCACCGGAGGATGAACAGGAAAAACTGGAGGCACAGAAGGCAACAGCACAGAATGAGGCAAATGCACTTCAGTCACAGTTGAATTCATTGATTGAGAAGATGAATGATCTTGAACTGCAGTTGATTTCTAAGGGTGAAGAAATTATTCAGGCAGAGGAAGATTTGAAAGTTGCGGAAGAAAAAGAAAAGCAACAATATGAAGATTTAAAGAAACGTATTAAATATATGTACGAATCCGGAGAGGGTTCTGCATTGGAACGTGTACTTACTTCCGGAAGTATTGCAGAGATATTGACGCAGGCAGAATATGTTGAGAAGGTACATACATATGATCGAAAACAATTGGATGTTTATCAAGAAACTGTTCAAGAAGTAAAAGATTTGAAGAAGACTCTTGAAGAAGATCAGGTAAAACTTCAGAAAATGGAAGGCGAATATAAGAATCAGAAAGAAGAGTTATCTACGACATTAGAGTCAAAGACTGCTGAGGTTGCCAATTTGGATTCTATGATTCAGGAGGCTGCAAGAAAAGCGGCTGAAAAGGCAGAAGAAGAGAGAAGAAAAGCTGAAGAGGCTGCACAACAGCAGAATAATGTTGTGCAAGGAGGCACAAATACTCCTTCAGATAATACAGATACTCCTTCGGATAATGGAGGTGGAAACAGCGCTCCTGATTATAATGTCAATACTGGTAGTTCGGTTGTTGAGCGAGCTTATTATTGGCTTAGTCAGCCTACAGAATATGTGTGGGGAGCTTGTGCACCGGGAGTGTTTGACTGTTCCGGGTTTGTAGCACACTGTTTGACAGGTGGTTATTCACGTCTGGGGAATACAATTACATTTCTTGGATGGCCGAGAGTGAGTGATCCGCAGCCCGGAGATGTAGCAGTGAATGCAACACATTGTGGTATCTATGTGGGGAATGGTCAGATGATTCATTCGGCTGATGTTGGTATCGGAGTAATTATGGGACCGGTACAGGACGGCATGGTTTTTGTTCGTTACTAATGATAAGTGATATAGAAAACAAAAGATAAAGATGTAATCCCGTTTCGGATTTCCGAAACGGGATTTTTTTAGATGTGCGCCTTGCGGCGCACGTTTCTAACGGGTGCAAGTCCCCAATCCGCCCTA
>ERZ791922.1015-NODE-1015-length-12582-cov-3.292808_pt1 | contig 12582 bp, 10 predicted proteins | sample MGYA00510134_ERZ791922 | MGnify/ENA primary metagenome ERZ791922 (study PRJEB30046, sample SAMN00792101) | human gut metagenome | study: EMG produced TPA metagenomics assembly of the A metagenome-wide association study of gut microbiota in type 2...
GGAATTTACTTTTTCATTCAAGATTAACAACACCTCTCTTTGATTGATTCTTGCACTTTTTAATTTTCTATGCTATTCTGTAGCTACGGTTTGAAACGCTCCCGAATACAAAGGCTACTTTGTACCCGGGAGCGTTTTTTGTTAAAATTAAAATCTAATTTTGGGAGGCTATATGAACAAAAATATTTTAAAAGATTTTTCCAAATATGTTTCTTTCAATATTTTGGGGCAGATTGCTTATTCCTGTTATACACTGGCGGATACTTTCTTTGTATCTGCTGACCTCGGAACAAATGGTCTTACTGCTCTAAATCTTGCATTTCCTGTATTTTGTATGATCAGTGGAGCTGGTCTTATGATCGGCATTGGCGGCAGTTCTCGATTTTCTATCCTTAAAAGTCGTAGTGAGTCCAAGACGGCCGACCAAATATTTACAAATGCTTTTATACTTGTATTTATGTTTGCCGCAATTTTCTTTTTTGCGGGGTTCTTTGCCTCCCGCCCTCTTACGAAACTGCTTGGCGCCAACAATCAAGTTTTTGAAATAACAAACATCTATTTGAAAACACTTATGCTTTTTGCACCCGCATTTATGCTCAATCATCTGCTACAATGTTTTGTCAGAAATGATGGCCATCCTTCTCTTTCAATGGCAGCCATGATGACCGGAAGTTTTTCAAATATTATATTGGATTATATTTTTATTTTCCCTTTCAATATGGGGATTTTCGGAGCTGCCTTTGCAACCGGATTATCCCCTGTTATAAGTATGCTCATTCTGCTGCCTTATTTTATTAAGAAAAAAAATTCTTTTCATTTCATATCCACGAACCTCGTTCAAATGAAAAGAAACGTCGGAACAATCCTTGGCAATGGTGTTCCACCGTTTTTAACAGAAGCAGCCTCTGGAGTGGTTATGCTTGTTTTTAACTTTATTATGCTTAGAATTGCAGGCAATGTCGGTGTCGCAGCTTTCGGCGTTATCAGCGTTATTTCTCTTGTCGTAATCGCGTTGTATACCGGATTGTCCCAAGGAATGCAGCCTCTGATCAGCCAGAACCATGGAGCTGAAAATAAGAAAAATGTTCGAACACTCTTGAACTATTCCCTAGTGACTTCTGTACTTTTATCCGCTGTAATATATGGAATTATTTTCTTCAACGCCCCCTGCCTGGTTTCCATTTTCAACAGAGAGCAGGATTTATTTTTGGCTCAATATGCAATTCCCGGCTTAAAACTTTATTTTACCGCATGTCCGTTTATTGGGTTTAATATCGTTTTATCCACCTATTTTATATCTATTAACCACCCACTCCCCGCACAGATCATTTCGATTTTGCGAAGTTTTTTCATTTTAATTCCTATGGCGTTTATTCTTTCATATTTTTGGGGAATGACAGGGGTCTGGCTTGCATACCCTGCCACAGAAATACTAGTATTTATCATTGCATTATCAAAAAGACCTTAAATAAGATCTTATTTTTCCAATCAAAACTGTTAAATATCGTAATACTGGTTCTGTCGCAATTGCAAATACAACAAATAACATCACACATTCAGTTGTCATATGTGTTATCGCAAATAAATCTTTTAAATAAATACTACAGAATAGTAAGCCTACAATACATCCACTTAATATACCTGCTCTTATTTTATTCATCGGTTCGCTTATCTTATAAAGAATCATAAATCCTACAATTGCAAGCAACATAGTTGCTGCCGTTGAAATATCTGTTCCATTTACATCAAACGTTCTACCAAAAATTGTAAGAGCTGCGACTGCAAGGGCATCTGTAAGAGCAGCCGGCAAAGCTTTTAATAGTACATTTGGAAGAAAGCGCCCCTCAATTCTATTTTTATTTGGTTCAAGTGCAAGGAAAAATGCCGGCACACCTATTGTAAACATACTGATCAACGATATTTGCGATGGTTCTAACGGATAAGTAAACATAAATACTACAGAAGCAACGCTCAACAAGAAAGAGAAGATATTTTTCACCAGAAACAAACTGGCAGATCTTTCTATATTATTTACAACTCTTCGTCCTTCTAACACAACCTGTGGCATACAGGAAAAATCAGATTCCAGCAAAACTAATTGGGATGCCTGTGCAGCTGCATCACTTCCCGAAGCCATTGCAATACTACAATCCGCATCTTTCAATGCTAAAACATCATTAACTCCGTCTCCCGTCATAGCTACTGTATGACCTGCCTCCTGTAAAATTCGTACAAACTTTCGTTTTTGATTCGGAGTCACACGACCAAACACTGTGTGTTCTAATACTGCTTTTCTCAAAGATGCCTCATCCTTTAATTCAGATGCATCTATAAAATTTTCTGCATTTTTAATCCCAGCCCGTTTTGCAATCCTTGACACGGTCACCGGATTATCTCCGGAAATTACTTTTACTTCTACCCCTTGTTCTGCAAAATATGTAAATGTTTCTTCTGCTGCTTCTCGAATCGGATTTTCCAAAAGTATAAACCCGTATGGCGTAATACCATGCTCTAATACTTTCCCATCTATTTCTTGATCATAATATCCAAATACAAGTACACGAGCTCCACTAGACGCATATTTTAATATTTCTTCTTCATACTGATTATATTTTTCTTTTAAAACAAATTCAGGAGCACCAAGTACATAACGCCCATCTTCAAATGTTACACTGCTGTATTTTGTTGCAGAAGAAAACCCTGTTTTTGATATGGCTTTTCTTTCTGTTGCTGCTGTAAAATATTCCTTTACTGCCTTCATGGTAATGTTATCTTTTGTCATTGCTGCCGCAAAGTCACCAACTAACATAGGTAGCGGACCATTTTCTTCCTCGTCATATTTCTCTGTTTTAATCAACTCTTTTACTCTCATAGTGTTTTCTGTAATGGTTCCAGTTTTATCTACACAAAGTACATCAACTCTTGCAAGAGTTTCTATACATTTCATATCGTGTAATAAAACTTTTTTCTGCGCCAGCCTCATCGAACTAACCGCCAGTGCCACACTCGCCAGAAGATATAATCCCTCTGGTATCATTCCTATGACTGCGGCAATCATGGAAATAACGCTTTCTCTAAAACCATCATGTTGGAAGAAAAACGCTTGCGAAAATAAAACAATTCCTATCGGTATAATTGCTATACCTACCCATTTTACAAGTTTATCCAATGATCTTATCATTTCTGACTGTTCTTTTGACTGCATTTCCTTTGCCTGCAGTGTCAGTTTTGATATATACGAATCTTTTCCAACTTTATCTAATCTGGCGTGACATTGCCCTGATACAATAAAGCTTCCGGACATCAATTTTGAACCGGATCGTTTTGTAATCTCATCAGATTCTCCAGTAAGAAGGGACTCATTTACTTGCACCTCTCCTGCACACACCTCAGCATCTGCACATACTTGATCACCTGCTTTAAATATTACAATATCGTCCAAAACCAGTTCTTCTGCGTTAATCTCCGTTTTCTTTCCATTGCGAACTACTAGCGCTTTCGGCGCATTTAACATTGTGAGTTTATCCAATACTTGTTTTGCTCGAATTTCCTGTATAATTCCTATTAATGTATTTGCAATGATAACAGGAAGAAAAGTAAGATTTCGAAACGATCCAACTAAACAAAGTAATACTGCCAAAACAACAAATATTAAGTTAAAATACGTAAACACATTTTCATACACAATTTCTTTTGTGGTTTTTGAAGGTGGATCGACTGCTTTATTTGTCCATCCATGCAAATAATGTTCTTGTACTTGCTGACTTGTCAGACCTTTCTTATAATCTGGCTGATATCTTGTTGTCGGGATTCTTTGCTCTTGTTTTTCTTCTGTCTTTTGTTTTCGATTTCTTGCCACTTTTCCTACCTTCATTTCTTTAATTACAGTTTTTTTACAAATAAACAACGGATTGCATTTAAAACTGCAAGAATCATTACTCCTACATCTGCAAAAATTGCCATATACATATTCACTTCACCAAAAGCACCTAAAATTAGACAAGCAAACTTAATTCCTAACGCTAAAACAATATTCTGATAAACAATTCCCAAACACTTTCTTGATATTTTAATTGCCTTCGTAATTTTCATTGGATCATCATCCATCAAAACAACATCTGCCGCTTCAATTGCTGCATCAGACCCCATTGCTCCCATGGCAATTCCTATATCTGCTCTAGATAGAACCGGTGCATCATTAATTCCATCTCCTACAAATGCGAGTTTTGATTTTGCATTATTTTCTCCCAGTAGTTCTTCTACCTTTGTTACTTTATCTGCTGGAAGCAGTTCACTATATACTTTATCAATTTCTAAGGAAGATGCAACCTGTTCTGCCACTTTTTTTGCATCTCCGGTAAGCATTACTGTTTTATTTATCCCAGCCTTTTTTAAAGATGTAATTGCTTCCTTCGCATGTGGTTTTATTATATCCGAAATAACAATATGCCCTGCATACTTACCACTAATTGCCACATGTATAATAGTTCCCGTACTATGACATTCTTTATACGGCACATTTATTCTTCTCATTAGCTTATCATTTCCAGCTGCAACTTCTAATCCATCTACTTTTGCAATTACACCATTTCCACTTACTTCCTCTATATCACTCACACGTGAACGATCAATCTCTTTTCCGTACGCACGCTGAAGACTTTTACTAATCGGATGAGAGGAAGCACTCTCTGCTAATGCTGCATATTCAATCAGCCTCTCTTGTTCCATCTCATTATGATGGATAGCATTCACTTCAAAAACTCCTTGTGTCAATGTACCTGTCTTATCAAAAACTACTGTTTTTACTTTTGATAATGTTTCCAGATAATTTGAACCTTTTACTAAAACACCAGCTTGGCTTGCGCCACCGATTCCTGCAAAAAAACTAAGCGGAATACTAATTACTAAGGCACAAGGACAACTTATAATAAGAAATGTCAGAGACCGATAAATCCATGTTCCCCAATCGGCTGACTGCCCCAATGCGAGAATTCTCACAAGTGGTGGAAGCACAGCTAAGGCCAGCGCACTATAACATACCAATGGTGTATAGATTTTTGCAAATTTGGAAATAAATTTCTCCGATTTAGACTTTTTAGAACTTGCATTTTCTACTAAATCTAAAATTTTAGAAACTGTAGATTCACCAAACTCTTTCGTTGTCTTAATTTTTAGTACGCCTGTCATATTAATGCATCCACTAATAATCTCATCTCCGACCTTTGCTTCACGCGGCAAACTTTCCCCGGTCAACGCACTTGTGTTTAAGCTCGAATTTCCTTCCTCAACAACTCCATCAATCGGTACTTTTTCTCCTGGTTGTACAATAATGATACTTCCTATTTCTACTTCAGCCGGATCAACTTGCTCTAACTTTCCATCTTTCTCTATATTAGCATAATCAGGGCGAATATCCATCAATTCGCTAATATTGCGTCGGCTTTTTCCCACTGCATATCCTTGAAACCATTCTCCGATTTGATAAAACAACATAACTGCAATCGCTTCAAAATAATCACCATCCGAGGAAATGGCCAATATCATTGCCCCGACTGTTGCAACTGCCATAAGAAAATTTTCATCAAATACCTGGCGATTCATAATTCCCCGAACAGCTTTTTTCAAAATATCATATCCGATAATAAAATAATTGATCAAATACAGACCTAATCGAATCCATCGCCCTGCAGACGGGTACAAATCCCCCTCTAGAAAAGACAATACATCTTTTGAAAATAATTGCAACACCAATAACATAGCAGATGCAATCAAAATACGAATTAACATTTTCTTTTGCTTCTTTTTCATATTTTTCTTTATTCCTTTCACAGCTATTCTAATTGATTCACGCTCTAATATATAAATAGCACACTCAAAATATCCTCAAAGTATTTTAAGCGTGCTACTTATCATAAAATGTTTTTATTTACAGAAAAATTTCACAATCTGACTCTACCTTTTTACAAGATGCAAGAACATCCTGCATTACCTTTTTCGGATCATATCCTTCTGCAAATTCAACAATCATCTTCTGTGTCATAAAATTCACAGTAGCACTTTCTACGCCATTCGTTTTGCAAGCAGCATCTTCCATTAAATTTGCGCAATTTGCACAGTCCACCTCAATTTTATAAGTTTTCTTCATGAGTATCCTCCTAAACATATTTCTGTAATTCAACAATTAAGTACTTGTTTAATCATTGTGGTTGTAGTATAATTCAGTTACTCAGAGAAGTCAATATCAAATGAAAAGATTCTGCCAAAAGGGCGAAAAGCGTTTCCAATCGGGAGAAAAAGAGGTTTACAATATGAATAATATTACATTACCACACAACCATAACATTTCACCAGTTTCCAAAAATATCCAAAAAGAGCTGGACAACATTGATAAGTTTCAATTAATTGCTGATATATTCAAACAATTAGGTGATACAACCCGTGTTCGATTATTTTGGCTTTTATGTCATTGTGAAGAATGTGTAATTAATATTTCCGCCATGATGAACATGTCCAGCCCTGCCATTTCACATCATCTCCGGATTCTTCGAAGCAGTGGTCTGATTACTAGTCATCGTACCGGAAAAGAGGTCTACTACCAAGCAGCTGACACAGAACAAAGTCAAATGCTTCATAAAATGATAGAACAAGTTATAGAATTTACATGTCCAAACTAATTAGCAGGAGAATCGTGTATGAATACAAATGGTATTTATCTGTTTTCAGGAATCAAATTAAATTATTTATCTATTACAAGTAAAGATTTACCTTTTTATCATTCCTCTTCTAAACATATTTTAGTCATTGACTATTGTAAGAGCGGAAGAATCGGGTGGAAAACAGATAACGGAAACTATATTTATCTTGGAAGAGGTGATTTTTCTATTCACACTCTGGATTTCTGCTTAAACAGCAAGATTTCTCTTCCAACAGGAATTTATGAAGGATTATCTATCTATATTGATTTAAAAGAATTTAAAAAGAATCCCCCAGAACTTTTATCTGACACTGGGATCACCAGTGATGCTTTATATGAAAAATTATGTAATAATAAAGCATTTCTTCCTTTTGCAGGTAATGTACAAACCGATGCTATTTTTGATTTCTTTTATAATCAATCTACCGCTACTCAACCGGCTTATCAAAAATTAAAAACACTGGAATTACTCCTTTACCTATATGATAATAAAGAAACGCTTTCTCAACAGCATACTACGAAATATCATCCTGAACAAATTGAAACCATTCGCCAGATTCATGAATACCTTTTACAAAACTTAAATCAACGTATAACAATTGAAGAACTTTCAAAACAATATTTAATGAATCCAACTACTATGAAAGCCTTATTTAAATCAGTTTATGGAACTTCAATTGCTGCACATATGAAAGAACACAGAATGCGAAAAGCATCAGAACTATTATTAAAATCAGAAATGAGTATAGCTGAAATAGCTCTGACTGTCGGATATGACAGCCAGAGCAAATTTTCAACGGCTTTCAAAGACTTCTTTCACATTCTTCCGAAAGAATACCGGAAATTTTATTTTTTGCATCATTCCGATTATCTGTCCTGATAAAATAACTGTCAAAAGAGAATATAAAATTTTATTTAACGGAATATATGATAGCGATGCAACAAGTACTATCAAATCACTTGCCAAATAAATCCACTGAATATCAACCGGAAGTACTGAGGATAAACTCATAGCCAATGCATCATCTCCTGTAGGGGCACCACCTACTCTTACACACAGCCCTACACTCACACCTACAAACATCGCCCCAACTACAGCTGCAAGCAACGGCTTTTCTGCAATTTGAGGAAATAATGGATCAAACTTTTCAAATATTCCATAAAATGTGGAAAAGCCAATTGCCGAAACAAAGGAATACACAAGAAAACGTTTCCCCAAAAGCTTCCAGCCTAGTGCATAACATAAGATTGTCAATACCAATCCTGAAATAGATGGTGAAATTCCAAACCAATACTCCACAAGCAATGTTAATCCTAAAATTCCGCCTTCTGTAACCCCGGACATAGAATGAATATGATATAGTCCAAATGCTAATAGAGCACTTCCTCCTAATAATAATAGAATCGATGACAATTTTATTTCTTTCCAAATTGTACGCATTTCCTAATTTCCTCTCTTTACTTTAATATAAATCCAGTATAAACTCTAGTATAATACCAGAGTCAATAGGAGAATTGGGATTATGAAAAAACATTTTAAAATAGGAGAAATTTCTAAATTATACAATATAGGCGTAGATTCCATTCGATATTATGAAGAAATCGGACTTCTAAATCCTGATCGTTCTGAGTCCGGATATCGCCATTACAGCATACATGACATCTGGAAATTAAATGTCATTCGCGATCTCCGTTCCATTGGTTTCACAATGGAACAAATACATGAATATCTGACTTGCCATAATGTCGCTTCTTCTCTAGCCCTCTTGGAAGAAGAAGAAAATGCTATAAAAAAGCAAATGCAGCATCTAATGAAACTTCAAAAAAATGTAGCCCATCGCTTAGAAACGATTCATTCTGCATTAACCTTGCCATTACACCAGATTACACTCTTGACTTTACCAGCTCGCCACTGCCATAGTTTATCTGAAGGTTATAGTCATGCAGAAGAAATGGATCTTCTGATCAAACGACTCATCAATTTAAACCAAGATCGATTATATATTATTGGAAGTAATCAAATCGGAACGGTTATTTCCCATACTTCTCTTCTTACTAATAAAAAACCAATTTATCAATCTGTATTTATAATTGATGATGACGGATCAGAAACCATCTCCTCTGGAAAATACCTCACCGTCGCTTATCGTGGATGTTACACTCAAACTGTCGATTGGGGAATTAAATTAATCGCATATGCAAACGACCATCACCTTAAAATAACCGGAGATTTGCTAGAGCTTCTCTGGATAGACATCCACACAACATCGGAAGAAAATGAATATATTACCCAGCTACAATTACCAGTTCAAGATTGAGTCTATCATAAAAAAACAGATTACTCTTTTGACTCTGTTATGCAAACTGGCTCATATACAGCGCTGCATATTTTCCATTCTGTTTCATTAACGCTTCATGATTTCCCACTTCTTTGATATCCCCGTCTTCCATATAAAGAATCATATCTGCATCTCGAATCGTAGACAGGCGATGAGCAATAACAAAGCTGGTTCGTCCTTTCATCAATTCTGCCATCGCCTTTTGAATCAGAACTTCAGTATGTGTGTCTACATTGCTGGTTGCCTCATCTAAGATCATGATTTCCGGGTCTGATGCAATCGCTCTCGCAATAGTAAGCAGCTGGCGTTCCCCCTGTGAAATATTTTCTGCACCTTTACTCAGCACCATATCATATCCACCCGGAAGTGTTTTTATAAAACTATGCGCACAAGCAGATTTTGCAGCTTCGATCACTTTTTCTTTCTTCATCTCTTCTTCTGCATAACCAATATTTTCCCGGATTGTGCCCTCAAACAGCCACGTATCCTGCAAAACCATTCCAAACCGATCCCGAAGTTCTTCTCGTGACATATCTGTAATTTTGACACCGTCCACTTTAATAGAACCGCCATTCACTTCATAGAAACGCATCAGGAGATTGATCAGCGTTGTTTTTCCCGCTCCAGTCGGACCTACAACTGCTACTTTTTGTCCCGGTTTTACAGTCAGATTAATTCCATTCATCAACAAACGGTCCGGTGTATATCCGAATTTTACATTTTCAAATGTTACGCGTCCGCTGCGGTCATCTGGAACAATACACTGCTCGCTGTCCGGAATTTCCTCTTCTGCATCCAGCAAACTGAAAATACGATTTCCTGCTGCCGCCGCACCAAAACTTCCTACCATTCCTGCGATTGCAGAAAATGGTTCCGCAAAACGCCACGTATACTCTAACATTGCCTGTACATTTCCAACTGCAATTTTACCTGCAATTGCCCAAAGACATCCGATAGCCGCACAAAGTATATAACCCAGATCATTTACCAGAGTGGTGATCGGACTAACTGCTCCTGCTGTTGTCTCCGCTTTTCTCGAACTTATTTTCAACTCATCATTTAATTTCGAGAATTCTTTCTTTGCTCTTTCTTGATAATTAAACGTCTGAACAACTGATTGCCCATTGTACATTTCCTCTACATAACCATTTAACTTTCCAAGCAAATCCTGCTGCTGGCTATAATATTTTTCGCTCGCCTTCATCACACCTGCCGCACTAAGCAAAGAAAGCGGCACCATAATAATCGGAATCAGTGATAAAGCCGGACTAATGAGCAGCATCATAATCAAAACACCGATGGCAGTTGTCACCTGTGTGACCACCGCAGTCAGATTCTGACTGATGGTATTATTAATGGTATCTACATCATTGGTGATGACACTTAAAATATCACCATGTGTATGAACATCATAGTAGTTCAATTTTAAACGATGCATTTTCTCATCAATTTCCCGACGAATGGTCTGCATCACGTTTGCAGTGATTTTTGCCATTCCAAATCCCTGCAAAAAGGAAAACAACTGCGAAATCAGATAGAGTACGACCAGCGCCGCCAGCAGCCACAGGATAGTTTCCCAATAGAATACTCCATCCGCAATACTTGCAAACAACGTTGTTGTGACTTTTCCCACAAGAAATGGGGCAAGCACCATAAACGCGGTACTGATCACCGCCGCCGCCAAAACCAAAACCAGACGGAGCCGATATGCTTTTAAATACCCTAATAACCGTTTCAATATCTCTGTATTTTTCATATCAAAGCGCCTCCTCCCCTAATTGAATCTCTGCAATTTCCCGATAAAGCGGGCAAGTTTCCAACAATTCCTGATGCGTTCCGTTTCCGACAATCTGTCCGTCATCCACAACCAAAATCCGGTCTGCATCCAGGATGGTACTGATGCGCTGTGCAACCATGATCACTGTCGCATCCTCAATATGTTCTTTTAAATTTTGACGGAGCTGCCTGTCTGTTTTCATATCCAATGCAGAAAAGCTGTCATCAAACACATAAATCTCCGGCTTTTTCATCATTGCTCTTGCAATCGCCATTCTCTGACGCTGGCCCCCGGAAAGATTCGTACCGCCCTGTGCAATCGCATCATGGTATCCATGCTCCTTCTTGCAGATAAATTCATCCGCACATGCAATTTGTGCCGCCAGTTTCCAATCTTCTTCTGTTCCATTTTCCTTTCCGAAATTCAAGTTGTCTGCAATATCACCGGAAAACAATACATTTTTCTGAGGTACATATCCGATCAGCGAGCGTAGATCTTCTGTTCGATACTCTTTTGCATTTACACCATCGATCAATACCTCTCCAAACATCGGATCATATAGTCTCGGAATCAGTTTCAAGATACTGGACTTTCCTCGTCCTGTTCCTCCGATGATTGCCGTCACCTCTCCCGGATTTGATACAAAACTCACATCTTTCAAAATCGGCTCATCTGCTCCCGGATAAGCAAATGTCACATGACGAAATTCTACCGTTCCATGCATCGGACGATTTTCCATTGAAAAATCTCCATCACAAATGGAACTTTCTGTTTCCAAAACTTCCGCAATTCGCTTTGCACAAGCATAACTGGTCGGAAACATCATAATGACCAAAGAAAGCATCATAACAGAAGTCAATACCATACTGATATACTGGCTGTTTGCCACCAAAGAGCCCACTTCCATAGCACCTGTATCTACAAAATACGCACCCATTCCCAAAACTGCCGCTGTTGTAACACCAAAAATCACGCTGATCACCGGCATCAGAAGACTGGTGACACGCCCTGCTGCCATAGCTGTCATTGCATAATCCTTATTCGCCTCTTCAAACCGATCCGTTTCCGTTTTTTGTTTATTAAATGCCCGGATAACACGGACACCTTCCAAAGACTCTAAAAACAACCGGTTGATCTGATCCAGTTTTTTTCTAAGCCGGATGGAATATCGGGATGCCAACACCATGATAATCGTCAATGCGATCAGCAATACTGGAATGGCAACCAAAAGGACAGAACTCACTTTCCCGCCCGTAGCTGCTGAAAATATAAGCCCGGCAACTGCCATCATCGGAGCCAATAGCCCCACTCGAAGCAATAACGTCAAAAAATTCTGTACATTTGTAATATCAGAAGTACTTCTTGTCACAAGACTCGCAGTACCGAAGTTATCCATTTCTGCTGCTGAAAACTCCTGCACTTTCGAAAACACTTGATTTCTCAACTGTGCAGCAAACTCCGTGGAAATATACGATGCAATTTTCACCGACAGAAAACTAATCACGCAGGATAATAATGTGACTCCTGCCATAATAATCGCATACATCCAGATGACGCGATTTTTTCCTTCCGCTACTCCATGACTAATCATGTGTGCTAAAAAAGAAGGGAGCAACATCTGTCCAACTGCCGATAACAAAACCAGTGCAAACAGTTGGACGACTTGACTCATCTTTAATTTAACTTTTGAAAATATGATTTTCATACCCTCTCATTCTGAACTGCACCCCGTCAAGTAGACAATTGAAAAAATATAAATTTTTCCTGCCAGT
>ERZ791922.1017-NODE-1017-length-12553-cov-3.263722_pt1 | contig 12553 bp, 10 predicted proteins | sample MGYA00510134_ERZ791922 | MGnify/ENA primary metagenome ERZ791922 (study PRJEB30046, sample SAMN00792101) | human gut metagenome | study: EMG produced TPA metagenomics assembly of the A metagenome-wide association study of gut microbiota in type 2...
AAGGCGTGGGTCTGCAACACCCTGATTCACCGGTTCAAATCCGGTCTGCGCCTCTAAAAACCCGAATTACGAAAGTAATTCGGGTTTTTTCTATTTCACAAATTTTTCTATTGCCTGATTCAATCGGTCTATCGCTTCCTGATCATGTTCCTCCACCGCCTCCACAATACAATGGTTAATATGATTTTTCAACACTAGTTTTCCCGTATTATGAATTGCTGAACGAACTGCCGCCAATTGAATCAACACCTCACTACAATCTTCATCTCTTTCCACCATCCGTTTGACCGATTCCAGATGTCCGATAGCCTTAGATAACCGGTTCATGACCGCCTTCTTTTCTTCCTGACTGTGCACATGATGATGTCCACCTTGTTCATGTGTATGCCCGTTACCGTGTTCGTGTATATGTTCATGCGTATGTTCGCTCATAGTTCCATAATCCTTTCTCAATTTCCTCTTACGCGATTTCTTATGATACCCATCATACCATTTCCACTTTCCTTGTGCAAACACAATCCAACAATTCAGGGTCATGGCTGACCACAAGCATCCCTATATTTCTCCGTTCTGTTTCTTCTATCAAAAAATGCCAGATTCGGCTTTGCGTAATCAGGTCTAACATTGTACTAATCTCATCTGCCAGCAAAAACTGTGTTCTCTTCCCCAACGCTCTCGCAATACAAAACCGCTGCAACTCTCCACCTGATAACTCTCCAGGAAAACGTTCCATCCACTCCGGCCGAATCCCCAATGTTTCCAAAACCTGTGTTTCTACCTCATCCCCTTCTGCAAGCACATCCCTCATTCGCAAAAGTGGATCCACCGCAAGTTCCGGCTGCTGCCAGATCATCTGCACCGGGCAATATCCCCGATAAGATTTGAGCATTTTCCCGTCCAGTAGAATTTCTCCTTTTTCGGGCCGTAAATATCCCGCGATCAGTTTACACAATGTTGTTTTCCCCACCCCACTGGGAGCCACAATCCCCACGCGCTCTCCTCTCTCTATCGTCAAAGAAAAATCCTGTAAAATCTTCTTTTCATCTCTTTTTCCTGCCCGAAACGAATACGAAAACGACAACTCTTTTATTTCCAGACTCATTCTTTTTCTCTCCTCTTTACCCATCACACGCAAACCCATTTTTCGGCATCGCTCTCCAAAGCGCTTTTGTATAAGGATGCTGTAATGTATCTTCTTTCTCAAACGCTTTCGGCAGCACCTCATCCACTATTTTCCCATCATAAAATACAAGGAGCCGATCTGCTGTCTCAATTGCAAGCTGTAGATCATGAGTAATCAAAAGCACACCCGCCCCCAGATCCGCAAGTTCTCGAAAATGTCCCATCGCTCGTTTTGCCGTTTTCAAATCCAATCCCGGTGTCGGTTCATCCGCAATCACCAACTTAGGTTCTTCAATCATTGCTGTAGAAATCAAAATCCTACGATTCATTCCTCCCGACAATTCGAACGGATAGAGCTCTTCCACTTCTTCTTTCAAATGATAACGCGTAAAAATTTCCTTCAATTTCCGGCTCGTCTTCTCATCTTTTCGATTCTTCTTAATCTGTTTTCCAATCTTCATCAGCGGATCCAGATAGGCAAGACTCTGCGGAACAAGAACAATTTCATTTCCGCGCAGCGCTTCTTGTCTTTTCTTCGTCAGCCTGTCTCCTCGATATAAAATATCTCCTGTCATTTCAGCATTATACGGCAATACCCCCATCACCGCATGAGCCAGTAAACTTTTCCCAGAGCCGCTGGCTCCTACAACTGCAACCAGTTCTCCGGCACGCACATGTAAATCCATCCCTTTCACAGTCTGCACCTTCCGCTGATGTAAGCCACGCTCATATTGTGTAAAAGAAATATGCAATTGTTTGATTTCCAAAATTCTATCGTTTTCCTGCTTCATCTATTCATGTACACTCCCCGGTTCCGTCAATTTCCTCAAATTTTCTCCCGCAGCATAAAACAAACCTACTACAAAAACAAGCATCGCGCCTGGCAGCACAGCCAGCCACCACTGTCCAGTAATCAGATAACGCATCGACTCAGATAAAATCACTCCGATTGCCGGCTGTTCGTTTGATAATCCAAACCCCAAAAAAGTCACGCTCGCCTCATGCAGGATTGCATGCGGAAACATCAGCACAAGTCCCACAAAAAATTGTGGTAGCAAATGTGGCAGCATATGTTTCCTAATCAAATACCACTTACTTATTCCCAATTTCTCAGCAATCTGTATATAGGTACTGCCGCGCAGCTGTAACACTTCTGCTCGGATAACCCTTGCCAGAGAAGGCCAATGCGTCAGCGCAACTCCTACTGCCACTCCACGAAATCCTTTTCCCAACGCAACCGAAATCAAAATCAACAGCAAAATATGCGGAACTCCCATCATCCAATCGATGCAAAAGGAAATCACTGCATCCGCTTTTTTCCCCATTGTTGCAGCCACAACACCCATTAAAAGAGCAATTGCTGCACTGATTCCCGCCGAAACTATCCCCAACAAAATACTAATTGAGAGCCCCCGCAGCGTCCGCGCCAACATATTTCTTCCCAACCAGTCTGTTCCAAACAAATACTGCATACAAGGCGCCAGATTCTTTCTTGAAAAATCCGTTTCCACCGCCATTTCTGTACAAATCACTCCACCAATACAAACAACTAGCAAAAACACAACAGAACAAACCAATTCAAACAACACTCGTTGTCTGCGATTTTGAAATATCTTCCGTTTCCCAATCACATTCACGCACCTCCCTTTCGAATTCGTGGATCAACGATCCGATAAAGAAGATCCGCAATCAAATTCCCACCAAACACAAATAAGGCGCTTACTACTGTAACCGCCATCAATAAAGGCATATCACTCCCCAGCCCGGCTGCAACTGCCGCCTGACCAAGTCCGGGATAGGAAAATACCTGCTCCACCAGAACAGAACCTCCAAAAATCTCACTAATTGAAGCAAACTGCAATGTCATCGCCGGAAGAAGAATATTTCTCAGTCCATGATTCCAGAACAACTTCCAACCCTTTTCTCCCCTCGCCCGAGCAAACAACATATACTCACTTTCTGTAATTTCAATCATTTTCTCGCGCGTATGCAACGCAATATTCGCAATACCTGTAATACTCAGCGTCACTGCCGGCAATATAAAATGCTGGATACGATCCAAGAAAGTAACATCAGCAGCTGCCACACCAATCGGCACACTCAGTCCAATCGGAAAGATTTTCAGCCATACGCCAAAAACCATCAGCAAAAGCATTGCCAGCCAAAACGCAGGCGTGCTGGATATCACCAAACAATATCCTTTGATCCAGCGGTCAATACGTCTTCCCCGATGCATCCCCGCTGCCGCTCCCAATGCAACCCCCAACACTCCGGACAGCACCCACGCAGTCACCATAAGCAACAAAGAATTCTGAAGTCGTACCGCCAGCACCTCTCCCACCGGCTGACGGTACAAAAGCGACACGCCCATATCCCCTCTCACAAAATCTCCCAGCCAAGATATGTATTGTTTCAATGGATTTTCTCCAGTTCCCCAATACGCTTCCAATTTTGCAACCTGTTCTGCACTCATCGATCCAAGCGCCACCTGCCCTACATTTGCCTGCAGCGGATCAATCGGCGATGCCTTCATCAGAGCAAACGCCGTCACACTGGTAAACAGCAGCAAAAGCAACAGGCGAACCAGTTTTCTCGCAATTACGCTTGCCCCTCTTCTTATACCCTTCTCTTTCATTTTTCTCCTATTCCCAACTCCACTGATCCACATTATTCACAATAGACCAGCCATGGCCATGCGGATGAATTTTCTGTTCCGCAACTTTCAGCCCATCTCTAACAAAATACAGATGATCAATGTTACACAGCCAGATCCATGGAATATTCCCTTCCTGTGTAATACCTGTCGTTCCATCCCACTGTGCCAGTTTCCATAATTCATATGAATCCTCTGCCGTGGGCGCCGCAAGCGCCTCATCCATATAGCGATCTACTGTTTCATTTGCATACGGAGAATAACGTGCGAATCCATTTCCTTCACCATTACTGTCTGTATGATAAATATTATATAATTCCATCGGTGTATGCGCACCCCATCCCCACAATAATGGTTCTGACTGCGCCCGGTCATACGCCACATCCCAGCCGACACCTTCTGTCTTCACTTCAATCCCCAGTTCCTTTAACTGATTTGCCGTATCCTCTGCCAGAGCCTGACGTACCGAATCTCCATTGCTGAACATCAGTGTAAACGCTGCCCGCACGCCGTTCTTTTCCCGGATACCATCAGCACCTGCTTTCCAGCCGGCATCTTCCAGCAGTTTCACTGCCTTTTCCGGATTATACTCCACTTCACACGCTTCATTATACCATGGCATTTTGTCGCAAACACTATATGCTTTTGTTCCATATCCATTCAGAACATTCTGGATCATTTCATCCCGGTCAATTCCCAGATTAATCGCCCGACGCGCCTCTACTTCCGCAGTAAATGCATTTCCATAAGTAACTCCCTCTTTCTCCGTCTCTTCTGCTGCCGGAAGATTAAATCCACGGTTATCCACCGTCTGCACTGCCAGAAGTTCATAACCGTCTATACTCTGCTCACTATAAGATGCCGCCGTATGCGCAACATCCACCTGTCCTGCCTGCGCTGCCGCCAGAGCAGAATCCTCTTCCATAAACAGCACCGTAACTTTCTTCATCTTCGGAGCCTCTCCATAATATGTCGGATTCGCCTCAAAAATCACCTGCTGCCCTTTATCCCACTGTTTCAAAATATAGCGGCCGGACCCAATCGGATGCTGTGCATAATTTTCATCATAGGCATGCTCCGGCAAAATTCCAACCACCGCCATCGTATACGGCCAAATTGAATACGGATGATCCATATGAAACTCTACCGTTGTTTTATCCACTGCAACCGCTTCTTTTAGCATTGTGAAATCACTGACCGTACTCTCATCCCGGCAATGATTATACGTAAACGCTACATCTTTCGCCGTCAACGGCTCCCCATCCGTAAAGGATACGTCATCCCGGATCTTCACTGTCCAAACCAGACCATCCTCGCTGACAGAATAGTCTGTTGCCAAATCCTTTCCAATCTTCAAATCCGCCGTCGTTGTTGTAAGTGTACTTTGTATCAATGGCTCATGAGTATGTTCTCCGGCGCCCCAGCCATATGCCGGATCAAATCCTGCCTCCGGCTCCGACGTCACCGGCATTGTAACAACAACCGACTCTTTCACAGCATTTTCACTCTGTATTTCCGCAGGATTCTGTTCTGCCGCCTGACAGCCTGCAACCGTAAAGATTACTCCCGTTGCCAACAGGACCGACACTGCGTTCCTTAAAATTCTTTTTCCCTTCATTGTTCTGCCCTTTTCCTTTGTGTTTTATATTTATACCAGTATAGCATTGGAACAAAAGGCTCCACAAGCTCCCTGGGGGGATAAAGACTCGCAAAACTTCATTGCCTATGTTTGGAGGGTGGTTTTCTTATCTTCCTCAACTGTCGATTTCATCGCAACAATGCACTGAGAATAATTCTCTTTTCATAATCTTACATCTTCTAATTTTCATTTTTCTACATACCTTATCGTTTTATATTACTGTATGCAAAAGCAGAAAAATATGAAATACAAAAGAGAAGACCACCCAAACGAGAACAAACGCTCTCGGAGTGACCTTCTCTTTTGTAATATAATAATTTTAATGGTTTTTCCGCTTTTGGATGCAATATAAGACAATGATTCTATTGAATGAGTCTTTCAAAAAATAGTTCCGCTGCGGGATTCTTTTTCATTTTTCCTACCAGCTTCATTTGACAAATAATAACTTCACCTCTACCAAACCGAATTCGACCCACAGCTGTAGCCTGCCCCCAGTTGCCTTTTTTATCAGTATTTCCACTCAAAAGAATTGCTTCTAACCCTTCAGCCTGTATTGTGGATTCTAAAATCGGAACAATCATATCGGATTCTTCATCATACCAATTCCAAAAAGATCTATCACGAAAATCCCGAACCAACGCATCTCCTGTGTTCAATGACACAAAATTCATAGGGAGCATAGAACTGTTTTTGATTTGTACACTCTTTTCTGCAATTGTATACTCCCCCTCGTCCAACTCCAAGAAAATCACTTTCGCCCCTTCTAAAATTTTTCTATCTATTTCCGCTTGATTTTCCAGATAGTCTTCATATCGATCCAGTAAAATAATGGTTTTCTCACCTGTTCCTACTAAATCGACATGTTTACAACCACTTTCACGAATTAACTGCGCTGCTATTCCTTCTCCGTTCAACAAAGCAAGTTTCTTATTTAGAGATTTTGTCATATTCCTTGGATAAACCTGAATCTCCTCTTGATTAGTATGCAAAAAATTCCCTGCTGAATCCTTCACTGCAGCCCGTACAATCATCTTCTTTCCGGCCCCTGCCGAGTCGGTCTGCAAAGTGCCAATACAATACGAATCGCTTTCTGCGATATAGACTTCTTTTTCCCCATGTGACAAAACTTTACCGTCTTCAGATATCACATCATAGTAACATTGATACCCTTCTAATTTATGTGGTAGGTCATTACAAATCCAGATTTCTATTGGAATTCGTTCTCCCTCATAACAAGAATAACGGTCTGTTCTCAAACTCACGAGCACAGGGCTTAATGCATCACGATATGCAAAATACGCAGGTTTCGGATTTCTTTCTACATCCATGATCGCCTTCATCCATCCTGCCGGAAATGCGTCAATAAAAAGATGAATTGCAAAAGACACCATTCTTGGATTTCTACGGAACGCTTCCGTCATCCACTTTGTAGCCCATGCCTGATATTTTTGGGAACCTTCCACCCATCCCTTTAATGTGTGAGGCGTGTCGTAAAAGAAATAATGAAAATTCCCAGTCTGAGCCCCCATAATGCTGCCTGCACTCCAGGTCATTTCCTCCTCTTCTGTCTGTGGCAGCCATTCATTCGGATAATACTTTTTCATAATTTCTAAACTGTCTAATCCTTCAGCACCAAACTCCCCACAAGCAAAATTCCAATCTTTTTTCGTCGGAATCCAGTATCCCTTGTGCAGTTTTCCTGACTCGATTCCATGACCATTATACCAACATGTATAACAATGGTTGTCTGGAAGTGATTTACTTGGCGGCTCATAATCTCCATCCACGTGCTTAATAACTCTGTCTGGATTTTGCATCTTTACAACTATATCTGCACAGTCAAAAAACTCCATTAATTCTTTTCTATTCAAATGCCTGTGCGGTTGATTAAACGCATTTGGAAATGGCTCATTAATGTAAGATACTAAAATAGTACACGGATGACTTCGAATCAATTTTTCCATTTCTTGAGTTTGTTTTAATGCTTCTATCATTTGATTTTTACGCAGCACTCCAAACAACGGCAAATCCGTTTGTATCATAAGTCCAACTCTATCGCAATAATCGTATATTTCTTTTTGGACCGGTCTCTGTGTAAGTCTCAAAAAATTCATATTGCACACTTTTGCCAACAGCAGATCTTGGTACAGCTGATCATAATCCCCTTTTAATACACACTGCTGCTCATGTCCCATAGTATTTGCTCCGCGCAAACGAATTTTTTCTCCGTTCAGATAAAAAGTTCCTCTTGGTATTTCTTCCGTATCCATAATAAAACTGCGCATTCCAAAACTCTGCCGTGTCGTGTCAATGATGTTTCCTTCTTTATTTTTCAATCTAATTTGCATCTCATATAAATATGGATTCTTTGAATTCCACAACCGAAATTCCGGAAATTCAAATGGAATTCTTAAATAATTCACGCCCTTTTCCATATATAATTTGATAGGTTTATCAATCAAGCCCTCTCCGATGAGTTTCGCCTCTGTAAAGGTATCTCCTAAACCAATTGCGCGGCTTGTATAAGGAATGTAACTTTTATTTTCAAATACGATTGCTTCAAAGTTTTCCCCATAAAGAGAATATTCTATGGAAATATCCTCACGCCCCGGACCGCACTTATAAATTTCCAACCAAATTTCCCCGCATTTTTCTTCGACACAAGGACGTATAAATATATCTTGAACAAAACATCTGTTTCGTTCTTCTAAATATACTTTTTGATAAATTCCCATTGCCGGTGGACAATGATGCCATCCCATAACAGGGTCATCATATCCCAATCCTGTCGCAGCATAAATTTTATCTCCACCGGTTCTTTCTCCGCCCTGCGTTTCTACATTTCCCTGTTGTACAAAATCATTAATAACTTCAATAATCAGCGCATTATCACCATCAATCACATAATCTGTAACATCAAATTCAAACGGAGCAAAAAAACCTTCATGCAATCCAACAAATTTCCCATTAACAGAAACTCTTGTAATATAATCCACTCCATCAAAATGTAAAAATAATGCCTTTCCCTCTCTTTTTTGCACCTTAAATTTAGTCCGATAATAAATTGTTTTTGTACCTAACAGCCCCACATAATGCGGAATCGTCACCTCTTCCCAATTATCCTTTTCGCATTTTCTCCATTGAAACTGTGTTAAATAGGTCCGTTCTCTTAAATTTTCCATTTCAGGAGCATAATGCATAAAATATGGTGCATAATACCGCTTTTGCCGCTCTAATTCTTCATAAAGCTTTTCCTTTGATTCTATTTTCTCCGGAAACACACAATACTCTCCACCCTGCTCTGACCATAACTCTCCGGCCTCATTTTGAGGAGGTGTAACCACCTCCAACTCTTTACTTTGAACATTGATTCCACTTGCTGCAATATTAGCAAACTGATCGTTTTTCATATTTTTTATACTTCCTCTCATGCCGCTTGTTTTTCTATATTATTTTTCCTAAAAGTTCTCTGCTATATATCATCCTTTTACAGCGCCAACTGTAAGTCCTTTTACAAAATATTTTTGGAAAAATGGGAATATTACCAACATCGGCCCCGCCGCTAAAATACACAAAGCCATTCGTGCTGTCTCACTCGGCAACGCAGACATGTCCATGGATATATTTCCCGACATCATAGAAGAACTCAAATATTGGATATTATTCATAATTCTATACAAATAGTATTGTAATGAATTTAGCGACGGATCATCAATATACAACATAGATTGGTACCAGTCATTCCAATATGTAAATGCAATAAACAATCCGACTGTCGCTAATGCAGGTTTTGAAATCGGCAAAATAATCTTAAAAAATGTTTTGATTTCTCCAGCTCCATCAATCTTTGCCGCTTCAATAAGAGATGTCGGAATATCTGACAAAAATCCCTTCATCAAAAATACATGCCAAGGAATAATAATGTACGGTATGATTAAAGCAAAAATCGAATCTTTCAGACCATAATATCTGGTCATCATAATGTATGTCGGCACTAATCCACCGTTAAACAGCATTGAAAAAAACACCATAAAAGATAATACTCTTCCGGATTTAAAGTCTTTTCTCGCAATGACATAGGCAAACATAGATGTACACAGCAAACTGACTGCTGTTCCCACAACAGTAACAAAGATCGTAACCGCATACGAATTTAATATTGCCTTTGGGCTTTCCAAAATATATTTATATGCTTCTATCGAAAATCCTCTTGGCAAAAGAGAGTACCCTTCTTTTGCCAATGAAATTTCATCCGAAAGAGAGGCTGAAAATACATAAAGAATCGGAACCACACAAAATAATCCTAACAAAATAAAAACAACCGTTATGATTGTATTAATTACTTTTTCTCTTTGGCTTTGAATCATTCCTAACTTCCTTTCTACTACTATTTTAAAACAACGCATAATCTGCATTTTTCTTTTTCACAATCAAGTTTGTAACCAGCACCAGAATAAATCCTAAAACTGACTGATACAGTCCGACTGCTGATGACATTCCAATATTTCCCATAACCCGGAGAGAACGGAATACATATGTATCAATTACATCTGTTACTGGATAGAGAGTTCCAGAGTTTCTCGGTAAGAAATAAAACATTCCGAAATCTGCATAGAAAATCTTTCCAATCATTAAAACCGTCATCAATACAATTGTTGGAGCCAAATATGGCAGACAAATATATTTTATTCTCTGTATCTTCGTTGCCCCATCAATTGCTGCTGCTTCATGAAGCGTAGAATCCATACCAATTAGAACTGCATAAAAAATCAACGAATTATACCCCAGATGTTTCCAGATATATGACAAAGTCAAAATGAACACCCAATATTTCGGTTCATTATAAAAATTAGGTACCGTCAGCCCCAAACTTTCCATAATGTTTGGAATCACTCCCAAATCAGGACTTAACAATGCGTAAATAATATAACTTCCTACAACCCATGAAATAAAATATGGAACAAAAAAAGCTGTCTGAAATAATTTTACTTTGTTCTTTGACATTTCATATAATCCCAGCGCTACTGCTACTGAAAGCAAAATTGTTACTGCTATAAATAGTGCATTTAAACAAATTGTATTTCTTGTAATGGTCCATACGTCTGGAGAATTAAAGAAAAATTCAAAATTTTCCAATCCACACCATTCACTTCCAAAAATCCCTTTGGAAACATCCATCTTTTTAAACGGAATAACCAATCCAAATAACGGAAGATAATAATAACCTATTAGAAAAATCAATCCCGGTATTGCAAGCAACATCAATCCCCAATTCATCGTCTTTCTTTTTGACTTGAAAATTGTTTTTTCCCGTTTTCCCATTGTATCTCCTCTCTACTTGTTAGAAAGCAGGACTTGTCTTTGAATCAATATCCTGCTTTCTTAAACTTTACTATTTAGTTTCCGCTATCCAGGCATCTAACTGTTTCTGAAGTTCTTCAATTACTGTATCGCAACCGGCCGCCTTTAATTTTGAACAAAACTCAGGAAGTGTTTCCTCCGGATTTACCGCTCCTGTTTCCAGAGGTAACGCATACTGATCAATCACAGCATTTACAGCTGCTAACTCATTCGTAACTGGCGTTGAATCAAATGTAAATCCTAAGATTCTAGACTTTTCAGCCGCTGTATTTGCTTCCTTTGTTTCTTCCCAGACTCCTTCTTCTTGTCCTTCTCTTAAAAGTCCATTAAACTGATTTCCAAATACCCAGTCTACGTTTGGATTATATCCCTTGCTATCATCTACCTGAACCTTACCATCTTCACTCAATGTATAATGAATATCTTCTATTCCAAAGCATAGTAAATTATATAATTTCTCATCTGTATTGACTAAATTCAGAAACTTCATTGCTTCTTCCGGATTTTTTGATGTTCTGCTAATTGCGTTTAAGCTAGAAACCATACTATCTGTCGAAATATAAGCATCTGACAGCATAATGAATTCTACATCTTTACCACCAAAATTATTCTTTTCTATCGCTTCTACCCCTGGTTTAAATGTCGCATTTAAAGCTGCAACATGTTTACCAGCTTTAATATCCGGAACAGCATCATCTGATACAGTTGCTGCATCCTGGCGTACAATTCCTTTTTGCTGCCAGCTATACATTAAATCATAGAATTCTTTTAAAGATTCCAATTCCTCATACTGATTCAGTACTTTCGTATCTGTTCCTTCCACCGCAATGGCTCCTGGTACATTCTGACTGATCAATGGCTCAAAACCGATTGCTAAGTAATTCTTTGTGACAATCCCCTTATTTGATGCTGCAAGCGGATAAATATCCGGATTATCCTTTTTTATCTGTAAAAAGAATTCTTCAAGATCACTTAATTTCTGAACCTTACTTGTATCCAGATTATATTTTTCTACATACTCTTTTGCAATTGCTACATAATTCTGCTTGAAAAATACTTGCTGATTTGGAACTCCGTAAATTTTGTCATTCACTTTCACAGAATTCCAAATATAATCTTCTATACTTTCCTGCAATTCCGGAGCTTCCTCCGGCAATAATTCATCCAGCTCTAAAAAAGCATTTTTATTAATATTATCATAGTAGTTGTTATTCCAGTTTGATGTCCAACAGATATCATATTCTTCGCCAGATGAAATTACCATCTGCATTTTCTGTGGATAATTAGCAAAGTCTGTAAATATAAGTTGTAAATCAATATTCATATCGTATTCATCTGCTACATATTCATTTACCGCTTTCTGCACCGCCTCAACATCCGTATAAGTCCCTCCAGAAGCTACATACCATTTAATTGGTATCGTATCTTCCTTTGATGTACCCTCCTCTGTACCGCTTTTCCCACATGCAGACATGGAAACTGTCATTGCAGCGGCAAGCGCCAAAGAAATTGTTTTCTTCATTAAATTTCTTTTTTTCATAGCTCCTTTTCCTCCTTTTAGTAAGTAAAATAATAAAATGTGATTGTGCTATCACTTGACATAATTCATTGTAAATCCCCTTTTTATTTTTATCTACTCTAAAAACTCTTCTCCTATGTGCAAAATCCGTTCATATCACTCTTTTTTATAGTTTTTTCTCTTTTTTACAGTATATAGTACTTCACTCTGGGAGAATGGGAAGAAAAAAATCTGGATTGTGACCAAATGATCATTTCCA
>ERZ791922.1030-NODE-1030-length-12426-cov-2.053027_pt1 | contig 12426 bp, 6 predicted proteins | sample MGYA00510134_ERZ791922 | MGnify/ENA primary metagenome ERZ791922 (study PRJEB30046, sample SAMN00792101) | human gut metagenome | study: EMG produced TPA metagenomics assembly of the A metagenome-wide association study of gut microbiota in type 2...
CTCTTTGTGTCGCTGAGCGAGGAAGGCCTGGACATGAAGGCCTTCAAGGCATATCTCCGGGAGCACCTGGACAGCAACAAGGTCCCGGCGTCGGTGGAGGTGATCGACGAGATCCCACGGACATACAACGGTAAGCTTCAGAGGAAAAAGCTGGAAGAAAGGGAGGCCGCATGTCGTTCATCTCGTTTCAATTCATAGTTTTCATGGCGGTGGTGACGCTGCTGTACTATCTGGTGCCTAAGAAGTATCAGTGGGTGCTGCTCCTCATCGCCAGCTACGGCTTTTTTCTTTACGGGGGCGTGACGCCTCTGATATTCATCCTCTCCACCACCCTCACCGTCTACGGCGGAGGCAGGTGGATGGAGCACGTGAAGGCCACGGCGCCAAGCAAGAAGGCCGCCAAGGCCACCAACCGCAGGATACTTACCCTGATCACCGTGTTCAACTTCGGCATCCTCCTGATGCTGAAGTACTACAACTTCTTCGCGGAGTCCGTAAACCACGGTCTCGGGATCTTCGCCTACGACTCGCAGCTGCCGCTGATAAACATCGTCCTTCCGCTGGGCATATCGTTCTACACGTTCCAGTCCATCGGATACCTGATCGACGTATACAGAAACAAGTACGCGGCCGAGAAGAGCCTTCCGAGATTCGCTCTTTTCATATCGTATTTCCCGATCCTCGTACAGGGTCCTATCAGCCGGTACAACGACCTGGGCACCCAGCTCAAGGAAGAGCACCCGTTCGACTACAAGACATTCAAGTTCGGCATGCAGCTGGCGCTGTGGGGCTTTTTCAAAAAAATGGTCATCGCCGACCGCATAGGAACGGCGGTATCCACAGTATTCGGGGACTACGCCCAGTTCGACGGCTTCCAGACGGGACTGGCCATAATACTTTACGCTCTTCAGATCTACCTTGACTTCTCCGGAGGCATCGACATCGCCAGAGGATGCTCCGAGATGCTGGGGATCACCCTCATGGAGAACTTCCAGCGGCCGTACTTCGGAAACACCGTATCCGAGTACTGGCGCAGGTGGCACATCGCCCTCACCAGCTGGATGAGAGACTACGTCTTCTTCCCGCTGACCCTGAGCAAGTTCTCCAACAAGGTTGGAAAATGGGGCCGCAAACACATCAAGGGCTCCATCGGCAAGCAGCTGCCTTCCTACTTCCCCACATTCGTAACGTTCTTTCTGATCGGAGTATGGCACGGAGCGGGATGGGGCTTCATCGTCTTCGGGCTGTACAACGCCACCATAATCGTGGTGAGCATGATACTCACACCTGTGTTCCAGAGGATGATAAAGTTCTTCCACATAAACGAAAAGTCCTTCGGCTGGAAGGTGTTCCAGATAGCCAGGACCTTCCTCATCATGGCGGCGGGAAAAACTCTCACCCGCGCGTCCAGCGTCCACGTGGCCGTGGCGATGCTGAAAAGGGTCGTGGGGATAAAGACGGCCGCCTACGCGGGCGCTTCGTCAGCCACGGCGGCAGCCGCCGAGACCCTTGCGTCTACCGGGGCAACAGGGCTGCCTGTCTTTTCCGCCATGGGCCTGGATCGTGGAAACTGGATCGTGTTGTTCATCACATTCGCACTGTTCTTCACGGTCAGCGTTCTCCAGGAGCGCGGGATGGAGATGCGGGAGACACTGGCGGCAAAGCCGTTCTATGTCCGGTGGATCGTGTATCTCCTGGGCTTCGCAGCAGTTGTGATACTCGGGGTCTACGGGCCGGGATACTCGGCGTCAGAGTTCGTGTACAGGAACTTCTGATGGATTCCTGCATGCGAACACGCACTGCCGCGCAATGCCGCAGGCTGAAGATAAACGAAAAAGACTTTTACTAGAGATCGGAGGAATTACTTCCATGATACATGGGAAGGATAACAACACCCGTGAAAACGACAGACCCACCAGGAGGCAGAGGCTCCGGGCCGCTCTGAAGGATCCGGACAGCGCCTTCAACAGCAATACCGGGAAGGGTCCGAAGGTGAGAGCACTGGTTTTTGCAGTGATCTTCTGCCTCTTCTGCTTCTACCTCCTTAGGGTGTTCGACATGAAAGACGAGATGGGGTCGGAGAAGGTCTTCAACTCCTTCTACGCCGCATCTGAGGACACGATAGACGGGATATATCTGGGGTCCAGCGGTACCTACAGGTACTTCATGGCTCCACGGGCTTTCAGCAAGTACGGATTCACCGTTTTCGACCTTGCCACCAGCTCGCAGCCGATAGTGTCCCAGAAGTACATAATCAAGGAGGCTCTGAAGACCCAGCCGAACTGCAAGGTGATCCTCATCGAGATCAGGAACGTGGTCAAGACCGACGACCACCTGTACGAGGCGGACCTGCGGAGGGTCACCGACGCCTTCCGCCAGTCGGAGAACAGAAAGGACCTGATCGATGACAACCTCGCTTACTTCAAGGGGCTCGGCCTTGAGAACTTCGACTACGACAAGTGGGACTACTACTTCCCGTTCCTGAAATACCACAGCCGCTGGGACGGCGACATCACCGGGACGGACCTGCTGGGGACCAGGGAAAAGACCTCGTACAAGGGGTTCCTGCCTACCAGCAAGAGCTATTACGTGGAAAAGCTCAGCGACCCCGGCGAGTACGCCGGCACCCAGTCCCTGGGTGAGGCCAGGATGGAGACCCTGGACGACCTGCTGGACTACTGCGATACACTGGACCAGAAGGTGATCTTCGTTGCTTCGCCTTACTATGCGGACCAGGACAAGCAGGAGCGCCTGAACACGGCCGTGGACTACATCGAAGGCCGCGGTTACGAGGTCTGGGACTTCAACCACGGAGAGCTCAAGGATGAGATAGACATGAACTGGAGCCGTGACTACTTCGAGAAGAACCACGTGAACATCTTCGGAGCCATGAAGTATACCGACTTCATATCCGAGAAGCTGAAGTCCGAGCTGAATCTGCCGGATCACAGGAACGATCCAGACTACGAGACGTGGAACTACTCTCAGTACAGGCTGAAGAGAGAGGTGGCCTGCAAGACCAACAGGAAGTACATGAAGCTGGTGAAGAAGTACGAGGAAGCCACCGACTCCGATACAAAGCAGAAGTACTACGGAGAGATGCAGGCGCTGTACTACCAGCTGTGGGAAGAGTACACGGATGCGCACCCGTATCAGTCATACAAGTCATAGTTGATCAGGTCCCGGGGGGATAGGGCGATCATTTCGTGTCACCTCCTCCCGGGATCTTTTAATTCCTCTTCCGTGTTTAAATCTGACCTTTTTGGTGCTACAATCAAAAGCGGAGGGGTTTTGACAAATTATTTCACATCAGAATAAGTATTAAGCGGAGGGACCTAATGGCGGACGACATCAAGGAGACCCGCGAAAGCGAAGTTCATCATAAGAACTGCCAGAAAGTAAAACTCGTAAAGCTACTTGAAATATTAAAGCACGACACCGATGAGAACCATCCCAGGACCACCAGCCAGTTCTGCAAGGATCTTATGAAAATGGGAATCACCTGTGACCGCAGGACTCTGAAAAAGGATATGGACACTCTCACGGAAAACGGCTACGAGGTACAGAGCACCTTCATCGGACACGAGAAGGCCTACTACTACGAAGACCGGAGCTTTTCCAGCCCGGAGATAAAGATCCTCATGGACGCGGTAAGGGCGTCCACATTCATCACAGAAAGCAAGTCCCAGGAGCTGATCCAGCGGCTAGCGGACCTTGCGGGAAGCCACCGGGCCCAGCTGCTCAAGGAGAGCATGACCAGCTGCAAGACCATGAAGCACACAAACGAATCCATCCTGTACAACATCGACACCATACAGGACGCTATCGTAAACAAGCTTCGGATCAACTTTTACTACTACAGCCTGGACGTCGAGGGGAAACCCAGGTACCACCACGATCACGCCCTTTACGTCGTGGATCCCCTTGCCCTCATCATAGATCACGAAAACTACTACCTCATGGGCTACTCCGTGACCCAGAAGGAGCTCCGGAACTACAGGGTGGACCGGATGAAGGACGTCGTCCTGGAGGAGGACAAGTCCAGGTATTTCATACCGATCTGTCCGGAGGCGGAAAAGGCCCTGGATTACATATCGGACTACCGGGAACAGGTCTTCAGCATGTTCATGGGCAAGCCGGAGCAGGTCACCCTCGAGTTCCAGAATTCCCTGAAAATGCTGGGCGTGGTCTACGACCGATTCGGGGAGGACGTGAAGATCGAGGAGACGCCGAGGGGCACCCTCACAATAACAGTGAACGTCCAGGTCAGCCCGACATTCTTCGGCTGGCTCTTCCAGTTCAGCGACCAGATGCGGATACTCGGCCCCAAGAAGGTGGCGGAGGAGTACGAATACAGGGCCGCCAAGGTCTGTGACGTGGAGCTCCGTGACATAAGGCGAATCAAGTCGCGGTAAGATCGAGACAGACGAGGCTGGCTCCCGGCACATCCCGCCATATTGACGACAAACGAAAAGAACGGCTCCGTGCCAGTTCACATCTGAACTCACGGGAGCCGTTTTTTGCTGCAAAAATCGCCTCAACGTTTATCTCCGACCTGGTCGCCATCCTACAGGCTCGCCACGTCCATCTTTTTCACGAACATCACGAACTCCTTCACGATGCTCGTGGTGTTCTTCGGCACCAGGATCCCCAGCGTCCTGGCCTCCCTCGGGCGGACCTTCATGATACGGATGTTGCCCGGCAGGTTCCGGAGGCACAGCTCCGGCTCCATGGTGACGCCGATGCCGTGGGAGACGATCGATGCGATGGACGCGTCGTCATCGCTGGTCACGGACATCATCTTCTTAGGCTTCACGGTCATGTGCCTGTGGAGCGTGTCCGCCGACGCCATTATGAATGTCTCTTCCATGAGGCGTTCCTGGCTGATCTGCGTCATGTCCTGCGGGAAAAGATCTCTCGGCACCACCGCGAAGTACTCGTCCTCCGCCAGGGGGCACCAGGTGTATTTCTTCCTGTCCAGGCCCGACACGATGTCGCTGTCGCACATTATCAGGTCCACTTCATCATCGAGCATCTTCTGGACCAGTGAGTAAGTGCTGACGGTCATGGTGAACTCCACCTGAGGGTGTTTTCCCTTGAACCCCATCACCGCCGCCGGGATCCAGGCGCTGGCGATGCTGGCATAGGCGCCGATCCGTATCGGCAGAGAACCTCCTCCGGAGATCTCCCGCGCTTCGACTTCCACCCTCGCAAGGGCCCTGTCCGCCTCTTCGATAAAAGGGAGTATCCTCTCCCCCGCGGATGTCAGTGTGATGCCGTTGTGGGAGCGGTTGAGGACCCTGAACCCCAGTTCGTCCTCGAAGTGGTTCATCGACTGTGTCACAGCCGACTGAGTCATGTGTAGCTCCTCTGCCGCCTTGTTGAAACTGCCAAGGCGCAGGGTAGTCAGCAAAACCTGAATTTTTCTGCTGTCCATATTACCCGCATATAACCTTTCTTCTGCTTTGTTAATACCGTTATCAGTTTAACTTAGTTTTGGTTATCGTACAAGCTAATATGTCTATTACTTTGTTTGTCTTCCAAAGGTCCCGAAAATTCGTAAAATAGTTAATGAAAGAAATGATTGTTTGTGTCTTACCCCAAACAACAGGGCCTGTATACCAGGTACCGGCCCTGCAAAAGACACATCTCTTACCAACGAATACCGGGGGACATTGTTGATCCCCTCTTGTTCGAAGAACCTGACCCCACAGGCTGTCGCATTATGAAAAATAAATGCGGCAGCTTGTTTTTTGTGCGTCTCTTTGCTGGATCACTGTGGGGCAGTGAGGAGCGCGGCGTGATCAGGATCTAGATCGGGATCGCTCGAGCGCGGTGTGACCACAAATCTACGAAATAGTTCCCTTCATAGTCGGATGTATATTTGGTTCCACAAAATACACTGATATGCACCGTTTTGGTGTAACCAAATCTGAGGCCTCATCCTGGGAAAAAGAACACGAGAGTACAATCTGGTATATAAACAGAATATCTCAGATATTTATTAGCATCGAGTGCTGCGTGATCTTGTAAACTCACGGAAGGTAACAGAAGTTGGTCACAGCCAATTGGATATATACCTCGCTGTGACCACTCAATGAGATATCCTCGAGGCCTATGAGATTTTCTATGTCGTCAGTTCAAAAAGGTTCCACAAAAACCGTGAATATTGGCTGAATTTGTGGGAATATTTTTTTGAAGAAGATCTGCCTGTATCTGTATACTCCATATCGTTCAAATTTTTCTGAAAGTGTATATTGACAATTATCCTGAGATCTGATCCTGGTACTTCAGACCAGACGTAGGCCTGAGATCGAGCCAGGCCGTTTCCCAAACCCAAGCCTCACTCTCCAAACTCTGACCATGTCCCCAGATCCACCCGGCGCCCAAAGCCCAAACCCGACCAATACCACTGAGATACCCAGGACCGTATCCCTTGTACGCCGAGCTTTTCAATCGTAAAAAGCTGCCGCTTTTTGTTCAGATGCGACAGCCCCTTTTTCTATTACCTGATGCCATCGGCAAAGGTCTCAGCTTTTTCTCTTATCCCCGGGATCTCCATTACGGTACCCGGATCGTTGGCCGTCTCCAGAAGCGCGAAGCGAGGAGGCAGGATGAATCCCTTGTTCATACTCATGGCCCCGAGCACCTGCTCCGCCAGGATGTCACCGCCGCTGTAGCCGGAAACTATGATGGCGTACACTCTCTTTTTCTCAAAGCTGCTGATGTTCACGACGGCGGTGAGCCGGTTGATGAAGGCGGTGAGATTGGCCCCCAGCGCATCGTTGTAGTTAGGGCAGATCATCACCAGCACGTCGCAGTCCACGATGGCCGGGTAGACCTGATCGACCATGATGCCGCCGTAGAAGCAGCGGCCCTTTTCCCCGAAGTGCCTGCAGGTCTCGTACTTGCAGCCGCGGCAGTCCACCATCTGCCCGTTACGCAGGGAGATCTCCCTGATGGATGCCCGTGGCTCCAGGTGTTTTTTCACCTCGTCCCAGAGCAAAAGGGTGTTGGAGGAGCTGCGGGTGCTGGCGTGGACTGCGAGGACTTTAAGCCTTTGACCATCGCCGTCGCCCCGGACCTCTGCAGTCCCCGGTGCATCCTGAGCCCCTGGCGCCCCCTGAATCTGAAAGCCCATGATACGGCGAACGAGCTTTTCCACCTGGATCCCGTAGACCTCCATTGGCTCCTTTTCCATGACCCGGCTCAGGACCTGAAAATTTCTCAGAGATCCCGTGGCCTCCACCAGGGCTTTTCCGGGAAAAGTGCACCCCGCGCGATTGGCGCTGAAGGCCATGCGCCGGGCGATACCCTTTGTGTACATCTCTCCGCCGCCGTCCACGACAATGCCACCGATGCTGCCCCGCAGACAGTCCTCATGAGCCCTCAGATATTCCAACAGCCTGTAGAACTCCATGTTCACCCCGGCGCTGCTGAGGTTTATGGCAAAAAGGACCCGCCTGTCCTGCAGGTCCCCGTCATCGATATCTTCCACCATGTGGATAATGCGGCAGTCCAGGCCCTCAAGAGCCTTGCTCAGGACGCCCCTGAGCCTCACGCTCCTCCTCTGACCACTGAGGTTTCTGGCCTCGGCGCTTACAGGGCTGATAACCACGATCTCTTTGTTATCCATTTTCCTATACGCCTTCTTTCAGTTCATGTTCTTCCTTATCTCCACCAGCTCCTGATATGACTTCAGGATCCTGGAGTACAGCCGGTCGTCCAGCGGTATGTCCTCGAACTGGTCTCCTTCGGCAGTCATTCGGTTCCTGATACCCAGGTAGGCGCCGCCCAGGAAAAGGGAGCTGTAGTGCCACTCTCCCCTGAGCAGGCTTATCACCGAAAGCGCGCCGGATGAAAGCGCGGGAGCTATGTATGGCTTGAAGCCCAGATCCCTGACCTTGATGTTCGCATCCCTGGTGAGTCCGGTGAGTTCCAGAGACAGATCATCATCGTAGTCGCGGACGGAATCCGCCACTACCAGGCCGTCACCGTGGGGCCCGAAGACCCTGCCGTCTGTGAGGAACCTGGAAAATCTCGCATCTCTCTGGCTGTAGTACCGCGCTCTGGCGTTCATGACACCCAGGCCGAAGCCCTTGATCTGACACGGCTCCAGGCCGGAGCTGTCCAGGAAGGCCGCGCACAGCGGATCCACCGGATCCGAGATCACGCAGAACAGACCTCTGAAGCCGGCCTTCCGGGCCAGCTCCCCGTAGTGCCTGATGATCTCCCTGTTGGCCTCCAGCTGGACCATCCTCACGTCCACTGCGGGCTTCTCAGGCCCCCCGCCGGCGCCGGGCCTTTCCTGACTCTCTTTTTCCCCGGACTTCACCGGCGGCACGCCCCTGCTGGCACAGAAGAGGACCACGTCCCTCTGGAAGATCTCATCCTCTCCTATCACCTCCACCGGCGGCATGCCCTGACACCAGTCCCCGGGGCCGTAGATCTGGTTGATCTCCATCTCAAGCCGGGCTGTGTTCCTGCCGCTGATGTCGAATATCCCTATGTCCTGTATCACCGGGGCTCCCAGTAGCCTCAGGCCGATGAGCATGGTGGCGCCAACGTCCCCGAGGGCGACGATGCTGACACGCTGTTTTTTTCCGAGCTCTATCGGGCACCCCGCGGTGGCGGGGTCATAGCTCATTCCGGTATCCGCGTACAGATCTCTTATGCTTTTCATCTTACTGTGTTCCTTATCTGTTGGTCTTGATCATGTGCATCCGCCTGGCCTCGATGATGTTGTTCTCGATAAACGTTGACGGAGCCATGTTCATGTCGTAGCTCATGCCCCTTCCTATCTCCGGACGCAAAGGCGACTTGATGGTCTCCCCGAGCCTGCCGAGGGTGAGCTTTTTCCCGAAGCGCTCCTGGTAGTCGGCCTCGAGAGCCTTCATTATCTCCAGGGCGTTTTCGAGGCAAGTCATGGAATACCTGAATGTGGCGTCCCTGTCGGTCCTGCCCACGAAGCTGTATGAAGTAAACGGCATTATGAAGTTGATGGAGGCGTCCCAGCTTCTCTCCTCGCCAGGGCCCGGATCCACGCTGTCCCCGCCGATGAACGGGTAGCAGTCCCTCTCGTTGGCCCATATGCTGATCCCCGGAATGAAATAGGCCGCATCCACGGACATGCCCTGAAGTGTCATCTGGTCCCTGGCGTTTCCTGTGAGCACGCCCACCACGATCTTCCTGATGTTCACGCCCTGGCGCTGGAAGATAGGGAGGAGGCTCTTCATCCTGTAGCCCTTGTGGAGCAGGTCATCTATGAGTATCACATCCCTGCCGAAGGACTTGATGGTCTTCACCTGGTTCTCTATCTTGCTGTAGTTCTTGGCCTCCCTGACCTGGAACCCCTGGAGCTCAGGGGTGAAATACTTCCCGGTGTGGAGCTCCTTGGTGACGGTGTTCGGCACCAGGACTCCGGACAGCGCCTTTCCGAAAGGCACGGAGATATACGGTCCCCTGTCCTTGATCGTCCCCGGCACTGTGGTCACGCCGTTTTCCCTGGCCACCAGGTCGATGATCTTGCTGTAGACGGCGCTGGTGTTGAAGCTCATGATCAGCTTCCCCGGGAAAAGCTCGTTGAATGTGTGGAGCAGCCGCATGTGTGCGGAGTCCAGGGCCTTCTGGACCTTCAAGCTCTTGTTGAACGGGTTCTTGATCACCGTCTCCACATCTCTGAAAAGCACGATCGGCGCCCGCATGTCCACGGCCAGCACCGGCTTGTCGTGGTCCCCCGATATGTTCACGAACCCCTGATGCCTGAAGGCATCCAGCGTGGCAGGGTTCATCCCCGCCTCGTCCACCGGGATGTACAGACAGTAGGTGTAGTCCTTTTCAAGGAGCCTTGCCATGATCTCCGTCAGGAGTATCTGTGAAAGGTTCGAAGTTCCCCTCATGCCGCCGTAATAGAACAGGCCGATGACGGCGATCCTCCCCGCGGCATTCTTCCTGATCCTCGCGGCGATGTCCGGATCCTTCACCACGTCCAGCAGGTGTTCGCTCGACCCCCTGCGCGCCGCCGCGACGCCGATGACCTTCCCGCTCTTCCCGGTATTCTCGATATACACGGAATGGGTCTTTTCATTTTCCAGGAAATCCTCGTCCCTGCGCGGGTCGAAGCCCTTGCGGGCCATCTCCCCGGTCACCAGGCTCTCCACGTCGATGTACTGCCCCGGCTGGTAGCTGCTGATCCTGATGGACCGCGCCTGGAGCACGTGCTTGAAGGTAGGCTCACGGGAGTACAGGCTGTTCTCGTATATGAAGCTCTGTGCCATAGGGTCCACGAGGGTGGAAACGTCCCTGTCAAGGTCGATGTTCTCTCTGATCCTGGTAGAGCTGATATCCTCGTAGTACTTCGCCAGCGACAGGTGGACCACTTCGCCCTGTATCGGGTAGGACTGGTCGTCCGTGGCAGCGGTGAGGTTGCCCCTCTCCGTCGGCCTCTTCACTTCCCGGTCGAAGATGATGTGGTTCAGGCTGTGTATCGTGTTCTCCCCCGGCGCGATCCGGTAACTCGAGGCGTTTTTCACCACGTCGGAGCCGACGGCGATGTAGAGGTCGCTGTCCTTGAAAAGGCTTTTCAGCTTCGCGATGTCTTCCGGGTTCGCAATGTTTATCGGTATGTCCTCAGGGAATAGATAGATGTTCTCCTGGTCCGCAGTGGACATCTGGATTATCTGGCGCCTCAGCATGTGCGGCTGGGTGTTCTTGGACCAGCTGAACTCGTCCAGGGCCAGGTAGACGTCGAAGCCCTTGTCCCTGATGGTGGTGGCGATGGCCTTGTGCCCCAGGCTGAACGGGTCGAAGGTCCCCGGGAAGAAGGCGGACTTTCTCCTGCCCCCCACCCTGAAGCCACCGCCGTCAGACTGGAACTGGTTGATGAATCTGTATATCTGGTTGAGAGCTGCGGCGTCGTTGTAGAAATCCAGCTCCGACTCTTCTTTTTCATCGATCATCAGCATGAGCTTCTTGGCGCTGTGGCGGAAGAGCCTGTTCTTCTGCTCAAGTGAGAGCAGGCCGCTGCCATAGAGCTCGCCGATGGTGTTGAAGGCCTCCCGCGACATGACCTCCCTGTAGCTACCGAAACCCTTGAGTATCAGATACATGATCCTCATGCGCCTGGCCTTGATGATCTTGTCGTCTTCCTTGCCCTCCGGGATGAACCGGTCCATGTTCTGGAGCATGACACCACAGGTCTTGAGGATGGCCATGGCGGTGCTCTCCCCTCTGACCAGCATCCTCTCTTCCATCTCGTCGAGGGTCTCATCCAGCTCCTCCTGCTTCAGGTAGAAGAGCAGTATCCCCAGGTAGTCCGGGATGTACTTCGTGAACTGGTAGTCCCCGAGGTCCAGGGCGTTGATCAGCTCTACGGCCACCTCATTTCTGGCGCCGTAAGGTATCCTGTCCATGATCTCCACCAGGGCCTCTCCGGCTCTTCTTCGTACCGCCACGGTCTCGCTGACCTTCAGGAGATTTGCAAAGTGGGTGGCGATCTGTATGCAGTGATCCTCTGTGAGCTCGTCCATGGACATGAGCATGAAGTTGATGTTCGCCTTCTTCACCACCCACGGTGTGCTGGTCTTGAGATTGTCCAGGAACATGGTGGAAAGCCTGGCGGTAAGGTCCGCAGACGGACCGCTGACGTCCAGGAGCCTGAGGAACTCCTCGTCTTTATCCGGAATGCCCAGCCCCGCATCCAGGCCGTCGATTCTGCCCAGGAGCTCCAGGATGAGGAAATCCACGCTCCTGGAGAGCTTTCCGTAGATCTGGAGAAACGCCTGGTTGAGGGTGAGCTTCATCTCCTCCGTGAAAAACTCCGGATCCATGACCTCAACCGCGCTGAGGAGGGCGATCAAAGGAGCCTCCTTCCTGCCCGGCGCCGCGGAGTTCACAGCCCTGGAAAAGGCGTCCTGCACCACCTGAAGGAACCTCGGCCTTCTCTGCTGTCCGCAGCTGGCCAGGGTGCTGTTGATGTACGGTCCTGCGGTGCCCATGATCCAGATCTGATGCTGCCGGGTGTACTTGTATCCCGGATCCAGGATCCTCTCAAGGGTCTCCCGGAAAAGCTTCACGTTCGTCTCGGCGATGGCCGGGCGCAGGGCGTCGTCAGGCAGCTCCTTGTTGTACTCGATGCTGTACCTGGCGGTGATGCTCCCCATTATGGACGCCGCCTGATCACGGATGTCGCTCGCCCTGTTCGAAAGGACCTCGTACAGGAACTGGAGTGTCATGGACTTCTGGTTCTCCGTCATGTAGGTGAAATACTCGCCGAGTATGGACATGTAGGTCCTGAGGTCGTTCCAGGAGCGGGCGCTCCTGGCGTTCTCCAGCAGGCTGGCAAAGTCCTCCTGGCTGTTGAACCTGCTCATGAGGGCGATGTTGTGCTGGATGGCGTCGTATTTCAGCTGGTCGATCACCTGGAAG
>ERZ791922.1035-NODE-1035-length-12380-cov-2.960974_pt1 | contig 12380 bp, 11 predicted proteins | sample MGYA00510134_ERZ791922 | MGnify/ENA primary metagenome ERZ791922 (study PRJEB30046, sample SAMN00792101) | human gut metagenome | study: EMG produced TPA metagenomics assembly of the A metagenome-wide association study of gut microbiota in type 2...
CCTCATAAATAAAGGTTTTTCCAAGTCCATTTCATCACTCAAACTCTATTGTTCCCGGTGGCTTACTCGTCAGATCATAAAATACGCGATTAACCCCTTTGACCTCATTAATGATTCTGCTCATTACTTTCTGCAGTGTCTCAAACGGTATCTCCGCTGCTTCTGCAGTCATGAAATCTACCGTATTTACTGCTCTTAAAGCGACTGCATAATCATAGGTTCTCTCATCTCCCATGACTCCAACGCTCCGCATATTGGTAAGTCCGGCAAAATACTGCCCAATGCTGCGGTCCATTCCAATATTGGCAATTTCTTCGCGATAAATTGCATCGGCATCCTGTACGATACGCACTTTTTCTTCGGTTACTTCACCGACAATACGGACACCAAGTCCCGGTCCCGGGAACGGCTGACGGAATACAAGATATTCCGGAATTCCCATTTCCAATCCAGCTTTACGAACTTCATCTTTGAACAAATCGCGGAGTGGTTCTATGATTTCTTTGAAATCTACATAATCCGGCAGTCCGCCTACATTATGATGGGACTTGATGACTGCCGACTCGCCTCCCAGACCGCTTTCTACAACGTCCGGGTAAATGGTTCCCTGTACAAGGAAATCTACGGCACCAATTTTCTTTGCTTCTTCTTCAAAAACGCGAATAAATTCTTCTCCAATGATTTTACGTTTTTTCTCCGGCTCGGTTACGCCTGCCAGTTTATCATAAAATCTCTGCTGTGCATTGACACGAATGAAATTTAAATCATACTTTCCTTCCGGTCCGAATACTGCTTCTACTTCGTCACCTTCGTTTTTACGAAGCAAGCCATGGTCTACGAATACACATGTCAGTTGTGATCCAATTGCTTTTGACAACATTACTGCTGCCACAGAAGAATCCACTCCACCGGACAATGCACATAGAACTTTGCCATCGCCGACTTTTTCGCGGATTGATTTAATGGTTTCATCCACGAATGCATCCATTTTCCAATCTCCGGTACACTTGCAGACATTTTTTACAAAGTTATTGATCATCTTTGTACCTTCTACACTGTGCAGAACTTCCGGATGGAACTGAATTGCATACAGACCTTTTTCTGCATTTTCTGCTGCTGCCACTGGACAATCTGCGGTATGTGCGCTGATTTCAAATCCCGGTGCAACCTGTGCAATATAATCAAAATGACTCATCCAGCAAGTGGTTGATGCAGATACATTTTCAAAAATCTTGGACTCTGGTTTATCAATGAGAACTTCTGTTTTCCCATACTCACGAACCGGTGCCGCTTTCACTTCTCCACCGAGCACGTGAGACATCAACTGCGCTCCATAACATAATCCCAGCACCGGAATACCTAATTCAAATAATTCTTTTGTATAAGTTGGCGCACCTGGCTCATAACAACTATTTGGTCCTCCTGTTAAAATGATACCTTTTGGATTCATTTCCTTAATTTTTTCAATATCAATCTTATAGGAATAGATTTCACAATATACATTGCATTCTCTAACCCTACGCGCAACCAACTGGTTATACTGACCGCCAAAATCTATTACGATAACTAGTTCGTTTTTCAAATATTTGTCCTCCTGTTTTTATTTCAAATTTACTTATTTTATTATCAAATAAACTTTCCTTATTTAGTATACAAAAAAAGATGCTAAAAATAAAGAAAAAAATAAAGCTGTTGTAACACAGAAGCTTATGCAACTACGAAAACAACAACTTTACTTTCGAAACGAAACACCTTTTTTGCGATATATAATACTATGAGGGGGGGGAGGGTTATATTATTTATGCAGCTAAATATTGGCAGTGCCCCGTTTCTAATATTTTATTAACTTTCCGCTCAATTATATCTTACCATACTTTCAAATTAAAAAAAGAAGAAATTTCTGAAAAAAGTCGAATATTTTAATGAGATAGCTTTCGAAACTCTCCCGGAAGCATCCCTACTTCTTCTTTAAACACACGACTCATGTACTTTGGATCCGAATAACCCGCCAGCTCTGCTATCTGATTAAGTTTCAAAGTTGTATCAAGTAACAACCTTTTCACCTTTTCAATCCGATACTTCCGCACTGTCTCAGTAAAAGAAGCACCTGTTTCTTTTTTAAATTGTGTACTTAAATATTCTTCTGATACAAATAACTTTCGTGCCGTTTCCTCTAAAGTAATCCCCTGACTATAATAATTCTGAACCAGTTCTTTTGCTTTCTGTACCATTTCACTCACGGAATTGTCATCTGGTTTTGGGGACTCATAAATCAAATCAATTAGCATTTCTATATTTTTTTGAATCTCCCTCCAGGTAACTGCTGTCACCATGTTTTGCAAAATATGATGAACCTGTAGATCTGTCTCTTCTTTTCGCATTCGCCGAACATTTGCCATATTCCAATTAAATCGAATTAAAATTTCCTTTATTTGTCTCGGATGACATTGATTTTTCTGTAAATATGATACCAGGTCCTGATAACTCTGCTTTAACTTTATCCCATCTTTCTTCAGCACTGCTTGTCGTGCTTCTTCTTCTAATTGTATTGGATAATTGATCGGGAAAAAAGGCACTGCAACAATTTCTTCCTTATTCAACATATGACCTTCCGGGAAACAAAGATTCCATTCTAAATATGTCTTCATTTCTCGAAGTACCTTTGTAATCTCAAACAAACTATCTGATTTTCCCCACTGGAAAACATATGGTTTCTTTAAATTTCTCCCTAACATTGGTGAAACAATATCCCGATAACGCTCAAATTTCGTAACACCTTTGGGTAATCGATATAAAATCAGCAGTACTGTTTTCCAATTATCATTTTCTTTAATATATGCACTACTCTTTACCGATTGCTCCGATACATGTTCTAATAACTCCCGTACACGTTTCTTCTGCTCTTCATATCCTTCTCCCAGCCATACCATAAAAATTTCAACCGGGTCCTGAATGGTAAATCCATATCGCTCCTGAGTCATGGCATCAAAAGATTCCTCCGGAACCAGCTGTCCGTTCAAGCACCCCAAGAAAACATTATCTATGGAAAATGCATTGTCTCTATTGTGTTCTTTTTCAATTACTTCCTCCGCCTGCCGGAGCGCTTCCTTTAATTCTGGAAGTTTAATCGGCTTCAATAAATAACTGATAATTCCTGAATCTATTGCTCGTTTTGCATATTCAAATTCTGAATACGCAGATAAAATCACAAAATGACTGGTACACCCTTCCTTTCTTAATTTTTCCATCATTTCTAAACCGTTCATTTTAGGCATACGGATATCCATTATGATCAAATCCGGATTTTGCTCTTGAATTAATTGATATCCGCTCAATCCATCTACCGCTGTCCCTACCAGTTCATATTTCGGATTAATTGTTTTTAGTATTTTTGCCATTCCTTCACGAATCGGTGCTTCATCCTCTACCACTACGATTTTCATGCGGTACCTCCCATTTATTTTCTGACTGTACTTTTCATGCTCTTCTTATGTTCCCTTTTTCCACATGTTTAAATTTGTAGGCGGCATACTTATCTATTCTTCTGTGATTATATCCCCAATCATTGGTATAAATAAATGTGCTCTTGTATAATGTCCTTTTACACTCTCAAAATATACACCTGCATCTTCCCCATAATACAATTTCAAACGCTTTTTAACATTCGCAATTCCTACGTGTCCATGCATTTCATCTGTTGTACTATTTAGTTGTTTTACCAACTCCTCATCCATTCCCACTCCATTGTCTTCAATAATGATGTGTAATTGTTCATCAATTCTTTTTGCTTCAACGCATAAAACACAATTTCCTTCTTTCTCTTGAAATGCATATTTTACAGCATTTTCCACAAAAGGCTGAAGCAATAACTTATGCATGCAAAAATTTTGAAGTTCTTCTGGTACTTTCACAATAAGTTCCGGTTCTTTTCCCAACTTAACACTCTGCAATAAAATATATTGTTTCGACCACTCTAAGGCCTTTCCTAATGTCGTAATCCCTCCTGTATTCTGAACCGTATGTCGAAAAATATCAGCTAAGGCTCCTAACAATTCACTAATTTCATACTGTTCATTTTCAATTGCTTTCCAATTAATCGCATCCAGCGTATTATATAGAAAATGCGGATCAATCTGTGCCTCTAATGCGGACAACTCTGCAATGCGCTGCTCCTCTGCAACTTGCTTGGTATGTTCCACCATCTGTTCCATATGTGTTACAATTCGATTAAACTCTCGGGCAATCTGCTGCACTTCGCGCGGCTTTGACTTATCTATCTCTATGCGAACCGTAAAATCCCCCGCTTCCAACCTGCACTGTGCCGCATGATATATAACAATCGTTTTCATATACGGTTTGGAAAATAAAAAAGACAACACAACCGCAATTACAATCATCAGAAAAATAAGCATCTCCATTGATACTACTTCTTTCCTTAAATTTATTTGAATCATTACAACAAAAAATAAAATCGGAATCAATGCCGCCAGCAAAAAACGTACAAATAGCTCTTGCTTTATAGAATTTGTCTTTTTTGTCTTTTTCATCTTCTTACACATCCTACACTATCATTAATTTCACCAAAACTTTTAAATTCATTCTAAATGATTTCATAACATAACACAAGTATTCCGAAACAGATTTAAATAATATGAGCTGTGGTTTCATTTCCCACAGCTCTGGTGACTTCCTATTATTCTGTCAAAATATGTTGCTGTAAATATTTCTCTTTTGTAGCAAGTCCGCCCCGAATATGTCGCTCTGACTTATTTGTATCCAACACCTTACGTGCTGCCAAAGCTAATGATGGATTAATTTGAATAAGGCGTTCAGTTACGTCTTTATGTTTGGTCGTTACTATTTAGAGCTGTTTTATTTTCACATTCGTCTTCCACTAAAATGCTTTCATTTAATCCCAAATCGCCTAGTAAACGAAGGTAAATATCCACATTTCCATCTTTGTCTACTTCTATTTTCTTAATCAGTTTCTTTAATTGTACGTTGGTCATCTCATGAACATCTGTAATATCCTCAATCTGCTTAAAGGTATCATTTAAGATTTTTTCCATCTGATCTCCTTTTGTCAAATTGCTGGATACCATTTTCAATTCATTTTCCAGACGATCCAGTTCTTGACGAGTACCACCCAACTTATCATTCAATTCTTCTCGGGAGATCAAATCATCGGTATACATATCCATATATTTCTGTCGCAGTCTCTGTAATCTGGCAATCTGCAAATTCAATTCCTTCTCGTACTCTGCATTTTCATCTTTTGCTTTGTACACTCTCTGGAATTCTTTCACAACATAGTCAATCACTTTATTTTTTTGCTGAAGAACCCGATTAAAATATTCCTGTAAAACCTGAATTAATTCTTCTTCATCTACAGCTGTTTTATTTGGACAACTATCTGCTCCTTTTCCATTTCTTCCGGAACAAACCCAACGCACATACGTATTTTTGTAAGTACGAACTGTTCGTCGGAATGACCAGCCACATTCTTTACATTTAATCAATGTAGAAAACAAATATTTGTTGCTTTGTCGCTCATGATTCAAATTGAATGCATCGTTTCTTCCGCGAAGAATTTCCTGTGCTTTTTCAAACACTTCATCTTCTATAATACGAAGTTCCGGACGTTCCACAACAAGCCATTCCGTTTCATCCTTCTCTCTTCTCTGACCAGTCAGAAAATCACTAATTTCCTGCTTTCCATTGATAATCTTTCCCGTATAAATCTCATTGGTCAAAATCCGGCAGATGGCATTCTGGCTCCATTTGCAATTTCTCTTTGTCCGATACCCCTTTTCATTCAGCATATTGGAAATCTTGGCAGCACCGTAACCCTCCTCTGTGTACCACTTATAAATTTGCTTTACAACCTTCGATTCTTCTTTGTTGATCTCAAGGTTGAAATAATCTCCGATTGTTTTATCGTACCCGTACACAATGTTAGGAACTCGTCCTTTTTCTGCGTTTAGTTTCTTTCCAAATTTCACTCGCTTAGACGTATTCGCACTTTCTTCCTGAGCCAATGCTCCAAAGATGGTGAGAACAAACTCACTATTTCCCATACTTGTCATATTTGCTGTCAGGAACTGTGTTTCAATACCTAACGCTTTCAACTTGCGAACATTCTGTAAAAGATCTACGGTATTTCTGGCAAAACGAGAAATGTCCTTTACAACGACCATATCAAACATTCCCTTTTCTGCATCCGACATCATGCGAAGAAATTCCTTGCGATTTTTGATTTTCGTTCCGGAAATACCTTCATCTGCATATAATTTTACTAAAACATCTCCGGTACGCTGGGTGTATTCGGAGAAAAATTCCTTTTGAGCTTCTAAACTGTTGAGCTGGTCGGCTTTATCTGTGGAAACACGGCAATAGGCTGCAATCTTCATAGGATTATCCTTTCTGTTAGGTATATATCATTCTGTTACTACTTTTATTATATCGTAAAAATGGGAGATGTAAACAGAAAAATAGAGGATTATTAAGTAAGTTGTAATCTTAATAATCCCCTGCATACATTTTTTACGCTTCTTCTACGTATTGAAAAGACTGTGGCGCACTATTCACTCCGTAATCTTTCAACTCTTTTGGCTTTCCATATTTGATAACATTTTTTAATTTATAAGCAACAGCTTGATTTCTATTTTTATAATATTGATCAAAAAATTTTTTATCAATTCCTGATTTTGTTTTTGTTTTTTTCCAAATAACTTCTGGATTATCAACAAGAACATCTTCAACCTCAGCTTCTCCTACTACTTTCATAATTGGAGTTGTAGAATAAATTAGAATTTTATCTACTTGTCTTTTACATGCTTTTTTTCTAAATTCGTATCTCTTAGTTCCATTCAATATATTTTCTACATGATTAGGATTAATTGATAATAAGATTGCACACATTATTTTCACTCCACTTCAAAATTTTATATAATATATTATACGACAATCAATTTACGATTTCAACACCTTTTCGAACATTAGTTCTTGTCAACAAAAATCTTATTGACTTCTCCTCTATGAACTATTTTTTGAAATTGTTCATTTGTCAATTCAAAAAAACCCCAATACTGATTTCGTTCTAACCCTATTTCTTCTATCAAGTCATGACGTACAATTCTCTTTTTCATAGCAGCATTATAAGTCATTTTTATAGCTTTACATTCTCCTCGATTAAACCAGTAACGCAAATCATTCTTGTCAAACACACTATATTTACTTACATAATTATAAAATTCTTCAAATGAAAGAAATTCATCTTGCTTTTTTACTTCTTCTACTACACAAACAGACGTAGCTACTGCAGAATACTCTGCACTTCTTCCATATTCAGCGGTCCTATAAATAATTACTATATCTCCGTATTTCAACGATTCAACTTGCCCCATCGAACATACATATACCTTTTGAATCGAATTCGTATAAGAAACATCTGTAATAATATTTTTGTTTTCTGTTGTCAAAATAGAATCTGGAAACATAACCGAATGGTATTTAGGATAAATACTTAACAAATATTTCTTTACTGTTCCACAATCAACCAATGGAAAATCCTTCTTAATATCACCAGTTATTATATTCATTCGTTTCAAATACACATTTTCTATATATTCGCCTTCTCCCTTTGTACCATATAATTCGAAGCCAAATTGTTGCACCAAATCTATAAGTGTTTTATGTTTTTCATAAATCGTAACATAGCAAACATCCACTTTTTCGTTCGAAGCATAATCCATAATTATCTTAATAAATTGTTCACCCATTTTGGTTCCATGTGCATCAATTTTAAAAGTCCCTACCTTTAATATTCTATCTGCATAAATAGGAGGGGTAACATCTTCAACGCACAATTTTTCTACCTTCAAATATAAAAAACCTACTAACTTCTCATCGACATATTGAACAAATGCATCCTGATTGCTTTTTCTCTTAAACCATTCATCAAAGCCTGGATAATCCGCTCTCAAAGATTGAAAAAAAGAATCCTGCAAATTTATTTCAGCAAATGTTTTATGTGAGATATTATTCAATATTGTCACCTCCAATTTCTTGTATTCTTTTCATAAATTCCACTCCCGTACACTCATGTGTAATTATCACATACGGTATTTTATATTTTTCCCATAATTCCTCCGCAAACTTTTGTTCTTCATGTTGCATCTTTTCTATCGACTCTATTCTGATTTCTTTCCCATCTCTTGCATTAATTCTGCCTAAAATCAGATCAGGACAATCTTGCAAAAGTACTATTCCTTCTATCTGAGTTTCATAAAAAAAATTTTCTGGAATACGAACCACATTTCCTTCTGTATCAAAAATACATAAATGTCCATCTAATATAAAACTATTTTCATCTTTCAATTTTGCTTCTTTTATCGCTTTAATCAGAATATCTTGATTATTCTTCACATTACGGACTTTCTTATATCCCGCATCTGTTGAAGGTTGATACTTTTCAATCAAAGTACTCGCTGAATAGATATTATATTCTTCGATTTCTTTCTTAATCTTCTCTAAAAAGAAACCTTTTCCAACGCCATGTACTCCTGAAAATAAAATACTTTTCATTTATAAACATTCCTTTCCTACTTTATGCACAATTTATATTAGATTCCAAAAAAGTTTCTAAGCTACTTACTGGTTTAATCCTAGGTGCTAACATAACCATTGTTCCACCCTCGGTTAATTGACACATCCGTTTAGGGGCATTAGTTTCTTCACTATATAACGAGGGAACATACTTCTGAGCATTATCCATAATGTATTCTAGTACTTCCACCATAAATCCTAATGCCCATTTGCCTCTTACTGAATAATTTTTCTTATCTTTTTCAAATCTACTTTGCATCTGCAAAATTTTTTCTTCATGCTTGCTTGATAGTTTCAAATTTTCATATAAATATTCTTTAATAGGTTTTCCCTTGACCAATTCCACCCAAACATTTTCACTATCTATTTTTATCATCTTTTTGATTTTAGCATATTTCGCCAAACGCACTTTATTAACAATATTACTAACCAACACGGCTGCCATACCGTAGGTCGAATTATCACAAAATGTTTTCCATCGTTCAAGATATATTTCTCTAATCTTTTCTAATTCTTCATCTTTAGCATTAGCAAATCCGTAAAAATCTTCTAATACTTCCATAAACATTTCTGCATTCACTGCATCATTCTCAAACGAATATTGATCAGTTATATATACATTTGTATCTATAAATTGTTTTTCTCCCATCCAATAAGAGAAATCACGATCCACAAAAAACAAAATTTTATTTTTTTCATAAATACTCCAGTCAAAAGCACTATATACTTCTAGTACAGACTCTTTTCCGCCTACATACTGTTTTCTCATTTGAATATCAGCATATTTTCTTTTTATTATTTGTCCGTAATACCCCAGGTCTTCTCTCCCCTCACAAACAATATAGATTTTCTTCTCATCCCTTTTGTATTCAGTCTTTATATTATGTACAAACACATTGACTTTTTTCCGAGCAAGACTGTGTCTTTCCAACATATTCATTATTTTATCACTCCACTGTTAAAAATTCTTCCATTGCACATGCATATGATAATAATGAATTATCATAAACAAATGGGGATTGTGTGGCCACGATAAGGTGGTCACACATGCCACTCTTTAAGACGTCTTCCAAGATAGTTTCTTGCCAAGTAACAGAGAGCGACAATTCAGGCTCATCAATAATGATTATACTCTGTTGTTTAATGAACAAGTAAATGTAACTAAAAAGAGCTACTATTTGCTTCTCTCCAGAAGATAACTGTTCTATATTCATTTCTTTTTGGCTTCCGTCACGACTCTGAACAGTTATTGCGTATTCAAAACTTTTAGGTTTATACACAAATTCTTTCCCTGATAAATATTGATTACATACATAAAAAAAATGTTCCAGTTTGCTTTCGATTTCTTTGAGACTTTCATATCTCTTAATCAACATATTATAGTAATAAATTACAATTTTATCATATTCATCGTATACTTCCGTTTTCTCTATAATAGCAAGCAACTTTTCTTTTATCGGGGTTTTATCTACATCCAAAAGTTCATCTTCATTTAAACTTTCGAATATCATTTTTATGCTTTCAGCCTCCATATATTCTTCGGGAATAGAATCTATCTGCTGAAAGTCTTGAGTCAGTATTCCTTTAAAGCAATCTAAGTTTAATTGAGCGGAAGTTCTTGCATACTTTGATTTAATTTCCGAAATCAGTTCATGTATTGCATCATTAACGTCGCTCATACCAATATGCGAAACTTCCATCTTCAGATTTTTCAAATTATGTATAGGATAACTCTTGTATCTTCTTCGTTCCAATTCTCTTTCCTGCATCTCTGGATTCTTTTCAATTCTTCGATATGTAGGCATATATAACACGGGCTGGTTCAAACATCTTTTCAACCACTCAGAGATTTCCTTTATTGACTCCGGAACTCTAGATGCAATTTCTTCAAGCCGTTCTATTTCTACATCAAACATTCCTTCTGGATATCGCATTCGTTCTAAATGTTCTAGCACTTTCTCTGCCATAACCTTATCTCTGAGACCATCTAAATATCTACGCCTAAATGATATAGGCAAACGAGATAATATCTCAGAATCCGCATCTATCAAATATTCTTCTGGCTTTCCCAATTGTTCCTTCGTAAACTCTTTCTGCTCTGTTCCAATGGTAATTCGAATTCGCTCAAAATCCTCTTTGATTAACCGTCCCCACTTTTCGGCTAGCGTATAATATATAATTCTTAAAACAGTACTCTTTCCACTTCCATTTTCGCCTACCATAACTAATTTACCATCGTTGATTTTCAAATGGTAATTTCTTTCTCCCCATAAGCCAATAATACAAAACTCTTTTATTTGATTCATTTCTAACAACTCCTTTAACCAATCATATAGTTCTTCACAATTCAAATTTTATTTTATGTAATAAAGGATATTTTCATTATACTTTGAGTACACACTTTTGTCCATTGATGTAATTTAAATTCAAAATCTTTTATTTTTCGCCTTGCTTGTCCTCTTCCGTACTCTTCGTAGCCGCCTCCTGCATAGCCCGTTCTACCTTCTTCGCATTCACCTCAATAAATACTTTTAATATGTAATCGGCGGTCACTTCCGCAGTATTCGGATTATGAAAACGATAATTCAGTTTTTGTTTCTTCATAGCGGCGTTCCCACCTCCCTTTTCTCTTTGTCCATTACTATGAAAATACCTATTAAAATAGACCTTAACTATCATTTATACATCATAAATCCAGGCCGTATTTCATCGATTGTTCGACTTAGATTGTATCCAAACTCCGACTCAATATATTTTTTGATTTCTGCTTTTGAGAATCCATTTCTTGCCATGAATATGGCAGACGCAGTAGCCTCAGCACCTTTGACTCCTTCCAGATGATTATGAGAAACATTTGCCGTTGCTCTCGCGACTTCTCTGGTTCTTTCTAAAGAATCATAAAGCCATCCTGCTGGAGATACCCGCATTGCCGATCCATTCCCCCAGCTATTATATGGTTTTGCATTTTCACCATGCTTCATCCAATTATAAAATCGATCACCATAACCCACTTTATAATATTTTCGTCCCCATTTTTGCATATATGCCCGACAAATTTTCTCAATCTCTTCTACTTTCGCAGTTGATCCTGCATCCAAAAGTGCTTCCGCAATTGCAACAGTCAATACCGTATCATCCGTATACTGACTCCATCTGCCAAACAGAGGAAACTCCTTTGATTTTGTTACTTCATCAAACTCAAACGGACTACCTATCATATCACCAAGAATCGCACCATACATTTTTCTCTTCCCCTTTCCATTTCAAATTTAGCAAAACAGATGGGATAAAAAGAGTGCATCTGAAAATCATCAATATTTCCATTAGATTTCAAATCACTTCAGATGATACCTCTTAATAAGGTTTAACATAAAAAAAGGAACGCATCAAAAACGTTCCCTTAATTCTTATTCTGTTTTAGGACTTCAATTAAAGCATTTAGAGGCTCTTACCTCACCTCATAAACAACCTTCACAAAAACGCCTCTTTTGTTACATCTATATGTACCGTACTCTTACTTACTCCAAATTTCTTCGCCGTCTGCCTCACAGTCGCATTATTTTCTATTATATACGCTGCAATTTCAACGGCTCTCTCCTCAATATAATCTTTCACAAATATTCCCCTGCAAACATCTTTTTACAATGTATGCCGCTAAAATAAAGATTATGTTAGAACGGTATAAACAATGGCGTTCCCTCCTCTCTTTGATTGATTCTGTCAATAACTTTTGAAAATGTCACTTTTTTAGAAGAACATTAACTTGAGAAAAT
>ERZ791922.1037-NODE-1037-length-12359-cov-1.921570_pt1 | contig 12359 bp, 9 predicted proteins | sample MGYA00510134_ERZ791922 | MGnify/ENA primary metagenome ERZ791922 (study PRJEB30046, sample SAMN00792101) | human gut metagenome | study: EMG produced TPA metagenomics assembly of the A metagenome-wide association study of gut microbiota in type 2...
TGATAGACAATATTCCAGAGGGTGATTTCTACATCAAGCAGAAGCCGGTCATCAAAGTGCCTGAAGGGCAATGGTACTTTTCCACCGAGGGCAGTCGTGGTGAGATAGGTGTCTATCTTGACAGTCGTGGTGACAAGTCACCCTATCGCTTGAAGCTTCGTCCCATGGGATTGAACCTTGTGGCCGCTCTTGACGAGATGTGTCGTGGCGAGAAAGTAGCTGACTTGATTACGGTCGGTGCCGGTTTAGATTATATTATTCCTGATATTGATAGATAGTTATGTTCGATTTTAGTATAGTTTCAAATTGGATAGACCTGCTGCTTCGCCAGACTTTGGGTCTCGGAGATTTTCCGGCTATTCTGATAGAGTGTGTGCTTGTGGGTGTAGGCATCCTGTTGGCATACGCCTTGATAGCCATTGTGTTGATCTTCATGGAACGTAAGGTATGTGCTTATTTTCAGTGCCGTATTGGACCTATGCGCGTGGGCCCTTGGGGCTTGTTGCAAGTGTTTGCTGATGTACTGAAAATGCTCATCAAGGAAATCTTTGTAGTGGACAAGGCCGACCGCCTGCTTTACTACATTGCTCCTTTCCTGGTGATTGTGGCTTCTGTTGGAACATTCTCGTTCCTTCCTTGGAATAAGGGCATGCACGTGCTTGACTTCAATGTGGGTGTGTTTCTTGTGACGGCTATCAGTTCTATTGGCGTATTGGGTATTTTCCTTGCCGGTTGGGGGTCCAACAACAAGTATTCTGTAGTGTCGGCCATGCGTGGTGCCGTGCAGATGATTTCCTACGAAATGTCGCTCGGCCTTTGCCTGATCAGTGCTGTTGCCATTACCGGTACGATGCAGATGAGTGGTATTGTCGAGGCCCAGACCGGACCGTGGAAGTGGCTGGTGGTGCAAGGACATATTCCTGCCATTCTGGCTTTCTTGGTGTTCCTTGTGGCAGGTAATGCAGAAGCCAACCGCGGACCTTTCGACTTGGCTGAGGCTGAGAGTGAGCTGACTGCAGGTTATCATACCGAGTATTCCGGCATGGGATTCGGTTTTTATTATCTTGCTGAATACCTCAATCTCTTTGTTATTTCCGGTTTGGCTGCCGCTGTTTTCCTCGGTGGTTGGGCACCTCTTAATATCGGTGTCGTTGCCTTCGACAATGTGATGAACCACATCCCGGGTTTTGTTTGGTTCTTTGGCAAAGCATTCTTTGTGGTGTGGTTGCTCATGTGGGTCAAGTGGACCTTTCCTCGTCTGCGTGTCGACCAGATATTAAAGCTGGAATGGAAGTATCTCATGCCCCTGATGCTCTTTGTGTTGGTTCTCACTACCGTTTGTGTAGCATTGGACTGGACTTTATAATAGATTAAAGAAATGGAAAAGAAACAATCATATTTCGGTGAGATTGGTGCTGCCATGAAGACGCTCGCTGTTGGTATGAAAACCACTCTGCGAGAGTATTTCACACCGAAGAGCACAGAGCAGTATCCTGAAAACCGCAAGACCACTCTCCATTTGAGTCCTCGTCATCGTGGCCGTCTGGTCTTTAAGCGTGATGAGAACGAGAATCACAGATGTGTGGCCTGTACGATGTGTGAGAAGGCATGTCCTAACGGAACTATTGTGCTTACACATGAAATGGTTGCCGACCCTGAGACCGGCAAGAAAAAACGCCAGTTGATAGATTATCAATACGATCTCGGCGACTGTATGTTCTGCCAACTTTGCGTGAACGCCTGCAATTTTGATGCCATTGAGTTTACCAACGATTTTGAGCAGGCAGTCTTCGACCGCAGTAAGTTGGTGCTCCATCTTGACAAGGAGGTTTATAAAGGCGGTTCGTTGCCCGGACTCATCAAGGGGGGAGCTCCGCTGGAGATAGGTAAGTTTAACACCAAAACAAAATAGAAAGATGGCAAATATAGTAATGTTTTGCATTTTGGCTGCGGTCATTCTAGGTTCGGCCGTCATGTGCGTGATGACTAAAAGGATTATGCGGGCTGCCACTTTTTTGCTGTTCGTGCTGTTCGGTGTTGCAGGCATTTATTTTCTGCTTGACTACACCTTTCTTGGTACGGCACAGATAGCAGTCTATGCCGGTGGCATCACGATGGTCTACATCTTTGCCATTCAGTTGGTTAGCAAGCAGACTCTTCAAGGAGTCGTGGAACGCTTCAAGGGCAGTCGTGTGCTTGGAGGTGCTGTTGTTTCGCTTGTCGGCTTGGCCACGGTGGTAGTGGTATTGCTTAAAAACCGTTTTATAGATTTTGCTGCCCAGTCTGCTGTGGGGGAAATACCTATGAATACTATAGGTACAGCCCTTTTAGGTTCGGAGAAATATCAGTATGTACTTCCTTTCGAGTTCATCTCTGTATTTCTTCTGGCTTGCATTATTGGGGGTATAATGATAGCAAGAAAGGAGGATGACAAATGATACCAGTAGGATGTTATTTGGTGCTTAGCGCACTTTTGTTCTTTATCGGTGTGTTCGGTTTCGTCACCCGCCGTAATTTGATAGCCATGCTCATTTCCGTGGAACTTATTTTGAATGCAGCTGATCTCAACTTTGCTGTGATCAACCGTATTCTGTTCCCGGGACAACTTGAAGGGTTCTTCTTCACGCTGTTTTCCATCGGTGTGAGTGCTGCCGAGACAGCTGTGGCTATTGCCATTATTATCAACGTTTACCGCAACTATCACAGTGATCAGGTGAACAGTATTGAAAACATGAAATTATAAAAATGATGGATTACAGTTATGTATTTTTGATACTTCTTCTTCCTGCGCTCTCATTTGTCGTGTTGGCTTTGGCGGGAATGAAAATGTCACATAAGCTGGCTGGGCTCATCGGTACCACTTCACTCGGTATCGTGACGGTCCTTTCTTATATGACGGCTTTCCTGTATTTTACAGCAGATCGTGGTGCCGATGGGACATTCGCCACCATAGTGCCCTATAATTTTACATGGTTGCCCTTGGGTAATTTGCATTTTGACATGGGCATCTTGCTTGATCCCATCTCGGTGATGATGCTGATAGTGATATCCACGGTGAGCTTGATGGTTCACATCTATTCCTTTGGATACATGCACGGCGAAAAAGGTTTTCAGCGTTATTATGCCTTCCTGTCGTTATTCACCATGTCTATGCTCGGACTGGTTGTGGCCACGAACATTTTCCAGATGTATCTTTTTTGGGAGCTTGTGGGTGTGTCTTCCTATCTGCTCATCGGATTCTATTATCCCTTGCATGCAGCTGTGGCAGCCTCCAAAAAGGCTTTCATCGTTACACGCTTTGCCGATATGTTCTTTTTGATCGGTATTCTGATCTTCGGTTATTACACCCAGTCGTTCAGCTTCTCCTTTGTCGGTGACATTGTGATGGGCGCAGGCACTACTCCTTTTATAGCATGTGATACTGTGAAGGCTGTTACGACCGGTGGCTTGATTTTGCCCACGGCATTGGTGCTGATGTTCATTGGTGGAGCTGGTAAGAGTGCCATGTTCCCACTGCACATTTGGTTACCGGATGCCATGGAAGGCCCGACGCCTGTTTCAGCATTAATTCATGCTGCTACTATGGTTGTTGCCGGCGTTTTCCAAATAGCCCGTATGTTTCCTTTGTGGGTGCAATATGCTCCCGAACAGATGAGCATTGTGGTTTGGGTTGGTGTCTTTACCGCTTTCTATGCGGCTGCTGTGGCTTGTGCGCAAAGCGATATCAAACGAGTGTTGGCTTTCTCGACCATTTCGCAGATTGCTTTCATGATGGTATCTTTGGGTGTCAGCCTTCCCGGCCATGAGGCTGTGCTTGACAATCACACTCAGTTGGGGTATATGGCCGGTATGTTCCATCTGTTCACACATGCCATGTTCAAGGCTTGCCTATTCCTTGGAGCCGGCTGTATCATCCATGCCGTACACTCCAACGAGATGTCGGCTATGGGGGGGCTTCGCAAATATATGCACATCACCCATGCCACATTCTTGATTTCAGGTTTGGCTATTGCAGGCATTCCTCCATTTTCGGGGTTCTTCTCTAAAGACGAGATTCTTACCGCTTGTATGCACTACAGTCCGATAGTGGGATGGATCATGACCGGTGTGGCAGCCATGACGGCTTTCTATATGTTCCGTCTTTATTATGGGATATTCTGGGGGACGGAGAATAAGGAACTTCATGCAGAACACACTCCCCATGAGGCTCCTCTGACTATGACCTTTCCGCTGATATTCCTTTCCGCCATCACCATAGTCTGTGGTTGGCTCCCTCTGGATGGCAGTTGGATGCCGTTCGGTCACTTTGTGAGTGCGAGCGGTCAGGCCTATGATATCCACCTTGATTGGGCTGTTGCCGGAACCAGTATTGTTATAGCTTTGTTGAGCATCGCATTGGCCACTTATATCTATAAAGGTGAAAAGCAGCCAGTTGCCGATGCCCTTTACAGGAAATTTCCCAGGCTTCATCGTGCGGCCTATAAGCGTTTCTATCAGGATGAGATCTGGCAGTTTGTCACTCATAAGGTAATCTTCCGCTGCATCAGCCGTCCCATTGCGTGGTTCGACCGTCAGTGTGTTGATGGATTTATGAATTTCCTCGCATGGGGGACACAGGAAGCCGGAGAGAGCATCCGGCCATGGCAAAGTGGCGATGTGCGTTCCTATGCCGTGTGGTTCTTGACGGGTACAATAGCATTGACCTTGGTCTTACTTGCTATTATGCTGTAATGTCTCACTAATAAAAGAATCAAAATAAGATGAATATATTAACATTATTCGTAGTAATCCCCATTTTGATGTTGGTAGGCCTTTGGCTTTCCAAGAATGACAATCAGGTGCGTGGGGTGATGGTTGCCGGTTCCACTTGTTTGTTGGGACTCGCCATCTATTTGGTTTTCGCATTTCTTGATTTGCGTGAGACAATGCCTGCTGACCAGTATCCGATGCTTTTCACTTACAGTGTGCCTTGGTTTGAACCGCTCAATATCGAATACGCTATTGGTGTCGACGGCATCTCTGTTGTCATGATATTGCTTTCAGCTATCATTGTCTTTACAGGTACATTTGCTTCTTGGCAACTGGAGCCCATGAAGAAGGAGTATTTCCTTTGGTTTGTATTGTTGAGTACAGGTGTGTTCGGTTTCTTTATATCCGTAGACTTGTTCACCATGTTCATGTTCTATGAGGTAGCACTGATTCCCATGTATCTTCTCATCGGTGTGTGGGGAACCGGAGCCAAGGAGTATGCTGCCATGAAGCTGACGTTGATGCTGATGGGCGGTTCTGCCTTGCTGATTATCGGCATTTTGGGCATTTATTACTTCAGTGGTGCAACGACCATGAATATCAATGAAATTGCGGCCTTGGCTAATATCCCGGAAAATGTTCAAAAAGTATTCTTCCCGTTTGTATTTATCGGTTTCGGCGTACTTGGTGCCCTGTTCCCGTTCCACACATGGTCTCCCGATGGTCACGCCAGTGCCCCGACGGCAGTCTCTATGCTTCATGCCGGTGTGCTGATGAAATTGGGTGGATATGGCTGTTTCCGCATCGCCATGTACCTCTTGCCCGGTGCACTTGACACTTGGGCACCGGTTTTCCTTGTGCTGACAACCATCTCTGTGGTTTATGGTGCATTCTCTGCCTGTGTGCAAACCGACTTGAAGTACATCAATGCTTATTCTTCTGTATCACACTGTGGCATGGTGCTTTTTGCATTGTTGATGATGACGCAGACCGCTATTACCGGTGCCATTCTTCAGATGCTCTCGCATGGCTTGATGACTGCTTTGTTCTTTGCTGTCATTGGTATGATTTATCACCGTGCCGGGACGCGTGATGTACGCTATCTCGGCGGCTTGATGAAGATCGTGCCTTTCCTCTCATGTGGCTATGTCATTGCCGGTTTGGCCAACTTGGGACTTCCCGGCTTCTCTGGCTTTGTTGCAGAAATGACCATCTTCGTAGGTTCATTCGAAAATGCAGACACGTTCCATCGTGCATGTACCATCATCGCTTGTACCTCCATTGTTGTGACGGCTGTTTACATCTTGCGCGTTGTTGGTAAGATTCTTTTCCAGCAAGTACCCAATCAGGAGTTCTACAAACTCCATGATGCCTCTTGGGATGAGCGTGTGGCAGTCATAGGGCTGATTGCCTGTGTCGCCGGTCTTGGCCTGTTCCCTTATTGGGCAAGCCATATCATTACGGGCGCGGTAGGGCCCGTCATTCAGCACATTGGCAGTTTTGCAAATATCGCTGCGCTTTAACAGATAAAAGAAGAAATAATTATGAATATCGATTATAGTCAATTTCTCAAGATGATACCGGAGGTCACGCTGATGACTATTCTGGTAATAGCCTTCATTGCCGACTTTTGTAGTTCTAAGGCTTCTGAGCGTAAATGGTTCAATCCACTGATGTGTGTGTTGATGCTGGTGCATATCCTTATCAATTTGAGTCCTGTTGCTACAAGTACGACTTTTGGTGGCATGTATGCTACCAATGCTTCCATAGGTGTCATCAAATCTATATTGGCCGTGGGCACACTGATTGTGATGATTCAGGCAAAGGAATGGCTTTCCCGTAAAGATACTGCCTTTAAAGAGGGAGAGTTCTATATGCTCGTAGTCTCAACTTTGTTGGGTATGAACATGATGGTAAGTGCCAACCATTTCCTTCTGTTCTTTCTTGGATTGGAAATGGCTTCCGTCCCCATGGCATGTTTAGTAGCCTTTGACAAGTATCGTCACAATTCGGCAGAAGCCGGTGCAAAGTTTATTCTTACGGCAACCTTCTCAAGCGGAGTGATGTTGTATGGCATCTCTTTCCTGTATGCGGCAGCCGGTAATCTTTATTTTGATGATATCAACCTTACGGCTTCACCGTTGACAATCATGGGACTTGTGTTCTTCTTCAGTGGACTTGGCTTCAAGATTTCTCTCGTACCTTTCCACTTTTGGACAGCCGATTCCTATCAAGGGGCACCGACAACCGTTACGGGCTATCTTTCCGTTGTATCCAAAGGAGCCGCCGCCTTTACTCTCTGTGCCATTTTGATGAAAGTCTTCTCTCCGATGCTTGAGTATTGGCAGTACTTGCTCTTCATTGTGATAGTCCTTTCCATTACCGTAGCCAATCTTTTTGCCATTCGTCAGAGTGACTTGAAACGCTTTATGGCCTTCAGCTCCATCTCCCAAGCCGGTTATATCATGTTGGCTGTGGTTGGTGACAATGCGATGAGTACGACAGCTTTGTCATACTATGTATTGGTTTATGTTGTAGCCAACATGAGTGTGTTTACCATCATCAGTGCCATTGAGGAGCATAATGGGGGAGTCGTGGACATGGATAGCTATAATGGTCTTTATAAGACCAATCCAAAGTTGGCTTTCTTGATGACATTGGCTTTGTTCTCTTTGGGCGGTATTCCACCTTTTGCAGGTATGTTTTCAAAGTTTTTTGTCTTCATGGCCGCATTGAAAGGAGCTGATATCACTACCACAATGGGAGGCTTGGCGTATGCAGTGGTATTTATTGCTTTGTTGAATACAGTGGTCAGCCTTTACTACTATTTGCTCATCGTCAAAGCGATGTTCATTAAACATAATGATAATCCGTTGCCGACTTTCACCAGTCATGCTAACACCAAGCTGGCATTGGCTCTGTGTACACTTGGCGTGGTTGCTTTTGGCGTTTGCTCATTTGTTTATAATTGGATAAACGTTGCATCCGTAGGATAGTTTTTGCAAGCATAAAGATAAAAGGAGAAATCCCATGACGACACAACTCGTCATGGGATTTCTCCTTTTTTATTGGCTTTATATGTTATGTCCTGATGCCGAACCTTCCTAATCTCTAATAGTGGAAAGGGCAGGTACATATGGCTTGGCCCCTGTTAATGGCCTATCGCGAGCCTTAAGAATCTGGGCGTATAGCCTTTTAGGCTTTTGGCGACAGCTTCGGGAGTACCCGATGCAAGAAGCGTTCCGCCGCCTCGGCCACCTTCCGGTCCCATGTCAATGATATAGTCTGCAAGTTTGATGACATCAAGGTTGTGCTCAATAATGATGACGGTATTGCCTCTGTCAACAAGTTTTTGAAGAACATCCATCAAAATACGAATGTCCTCAAAATGGAGTCCTGTTGTCGGTTCATCAAGGATATACATCGTCCGCCCTGTATCTTTCTTTGCCAATTCCGTTGCCAGTTTCACGCGCTGACTTTCGCCACCGGACAGCGTAGTGGAGGATTGTCCGAGTTTGATATATCCCAATCCTACATTTTGAAGGGCTTTAATGCGTGGGAGAATTTGTGGTACATTCTCAAAAAAATCAACTGCCTGATTGATGGTCATATCAAGAACATCGGCAATGGATTTTCCTTTAAACCTGACCTCAAGAGTCTCTCTATTGTATCTTTTGCCGTGACATTCTTCACAAGGTACCATCACGTCAGGCAGAAAATTCATTTCGATGGTCTTGTAGCCGTTTCCTGCGCATGTTTCGCATCGCCCCCCTTTCACGTTAAAAGAGAAACGCCCCGGTTTGTAGCCTCTGATCTTAGCTTCGGGCAAATTGACAAACAACGCGCGAATATCGCTGAATACACCCGTGTAGGTGGCCGGATTTGAACGGGGCGTGCGTCCTATGGGGCTTTGGTCCACATTGACCACTTTGTCTATATTCTCAATGCCTTCTATCTTTTTGAATGCCATTGGCTTTTTCAATGACCGGTAGAAGTGATGTGACAGAATCGGTTGAAGGGTCTCATTGATAAGTGTAGATTTTCCCGAACCGGAGACCCCTGTAACTACAGTGAGCGTCCCAAGAGGAAAAGTGACATCCACATTTTTAAGATTGTTTCCTTTACAACCCTTTAAGGTAATCATTTTGCCATTACCCTTTCGTCTTTGTGTCGGGACTTCTATCTTTCTTTCACCATTCAGGTAGTCGGCCGTAATCGTATGTTGCTTGAGCATTTCAGCAGGAGTGCCCTGAAACACAACTTCTCCACCTTTACGTCCGGCCTTAGGGCCTATATCAATAATCCAGTCGGCAGCCCGCATCATGTCTTCATCATGTTCTACCACGATCACCGTGTTGCCCATGTCACGCAGCTCTTTTAAGGAATTGATAAGCCGTTCGTTGTCACGTTGATGTAATCCTATGCTCGGTTCATCAAGGATGTAGAGTACATTCACCAGTTGGCTTCCTATCTGAGTCGCCAAACGGATACGTTGGCTTTCACCACCCGACAGCGTGGCAGACTGGCGATTCAATGAAAGATAGTCCAGCCCCACTTCCAAGAGAAAAGTCACACGCGAACGAAGTTCTTTGACTATTTCCGTGGCTATCTTCTTTTTTGTGGGTTCCAAATGTTCCTCCACATGCTCGAGCCATTCTTTTAATTCCGAGATGTCAAGATTGGCGACTTCGGAAATGTTTTTCTCCCAGATTCTGTATGACAATGACTCACGTTTCAGTCGTTGACTGTGACATTCCAGACACTCTACTTCGGCAAGGAATTGGTCGGCCCATTTTTGTCCGCTCGTCGAGTCATCGTTGTCCATGACTGTGCGCAAATATTTGATGACACCATCGAATGAGATGAAATAATCGCTGGTGGTATGCACCTTCTCTCGGTCTATCTTTAGAGATTCGAGCGAACCATACAAAATTTCATCCATGGCCTCTTGCGGAATATCTTTGACAGGTGTCTTCAGTTTGCAGCCAAACCTCTCTAATATGGCCTCGATTTGCCAAAATATCATTTGGTTTTTGTATTTTCCCAAAGGTACGATGGCACCTTCATAAATACTTAGTTTGGAATCCGGGATAACCTTTCCGAGGTCTATCTCATTGATGACTCCTAACCCCTTGCAGTGCGGGCATGCCCCTTCGGGAGAATTGAAGGAAAAAATGTTAGGTGCCGGATCACCGTATGCAAGTCCGGTGATAGGATCCATGAGCCGTTTGGAGAAGTTTTTGATTTCTCCGCTGTCCTTGTCCATGATCATCAAGACTCCTTCGCCTTGTTTCATGGCCACTTGAATGCTCTTCCGCAGCCGTTCGTCATCTTTGTTCTGAACAGCTAGTTTGTCGATGACGACTTCGATGTTGTGGTTCTTGTAGCGATCGACTTTCATTCCGCGCACAATCTCCTGTATCTCACCGTCTATGCGTATGTTGAGATAACCCTTTCTGCGCATACTCTCAAAAAGTTCGCGATAGTGGCCTTTCCGTTGACGGACAAGTGGGGCGAGGATGTAGATACGCTTGCCCATATAGTCATTGAGAATCATGTCAATGACTTGTTCTTCGGTATATTTCACCATTTTCTCTCCGCTCATATAGCTGTAGGCCGTACCCGCCCGTGCATACAGCAAGCGCAGGTAGTCATACACCTCTGTCGTGGTTCCGACAGTAGAGCGGGGATTTTTGTTGGTTGTCTTCTGTTCGATGCTGATAACCGGACTCAATCCTGTGATTTTGTCAACATCCGGTCGTTCCATGTTGCCTAAAAAGTTGCGTGCGTATGCAGAGAAAGTCTCTATATACCGACGCTGCCCTTCAGCAAATATGGTGTCGAATGCCAAAGAGGATTTTCCTGATCCCGAGAGCCCTGTGATTACCGTCAATGAGTTGCGGGGTATCACGACATCCACATTCTTTAGATTGTGTACACGTGCTCCCCATACACATATTTTCCGTTCTGAGTCCAAAAAGTCTTGTTCAGTTTTTGCTATCTTGTGATTCATTCTTTCTTGTTCTAATGGCCTATTCTGTGACAGTCGATGCCTCGGTGTATCCTCTCAGCAAATTGACATCCTTTTTGATGTTGAATATTCGCCCGTCAGCACCTTTTGCTTTCACCAATACGAAGTAAACACCCTGTTTAACGTCTTTTCCCTTATAGGTACCGTCCCATCCATTGGCCGGATTATCCCATTCATACAGTTTTTGTCCCCAGCGGTTGAAGATGTAGGCATGAAACTCCACGAGTGATTGGTAGCCCGTCTTTGCTTTATAGATGTCATTTATTCCATCTCCATTTGGCGAAAAAGCGTTGGGCATCTCCAGTTTGCTTTCTGAGATCGAAATCGTTATCGGCTCCTCTTCGTTAGACACTTCTATGGCAGTTTGTCCGCTCTTGCTGAATTTGGCATAGCAAATGATACGATGACTTCCGGCTACATTAAAGGTGAAATCAGTATTTTGCTCATATCTTACAAGATAGGGGGAAGTGTTGTTGTCAGTATAAAATCTCCATTCGTAATAGGGGGTCCACCCATCTGTGGCTGTGGGATTGGCCTGTAGCTTGACCGTAATGGGGGCCGACCCGCTAAAACTCGTTCCCTCCTCGGTGTGCCCTTCAGCATCGGTAAACGTCGCATTGGGAGAAATAGTGGGGTAATCTTGTGCATTGACAGTGACTATCGACAAACACGAAATGGCCAATGCTAATATTAGTTTAATTTTCCTTTCCATATCGTTTAATTATGCAAAGTTAATAAAAAGATGAAAGATAATCAATGTGGGATAATAGATTTTTTGTATTTTTGCACTTGAATACAAAATACCTATGGATATGAGACATTTTTTAAGATATTTGTTGTTGTCCCTCACTTTGCTTTTAAGCGTATCTGTATTTGGACAAAGCACCAAGTGGCGCGATATTTATCAGACAAAGAAAAAGGACACGCTGTTTGGCATTGCAAACAAGTACGGCATCACCGTGCCCGACTTGTTGGATGCCAATCCCGATATGAAGACCGAAGGCTATGTGCTTAAAAAAGGGACGACAGTCTTCATTCCATTTGCAAAGCCGGAACGGTCAGCAAATAGTGTCAAGACACCTGCAACGCCCGCTAAGGTGGTGACATCCGCAAAGGCAGCCACTCCGTCATCGGCCATTCGCGTAGGCATGATGTTACCCCTGCATGATGTGGATGGTGACGGTCGGCGGATGGTCGAGTACTACCGTGGTTTTCTCATGGCCGTTGAAGACATGAAACGACAAGGTTTCTCCACCGAAGTATACGCTTGGAATGTTCCCATTGATGCAGATATGCGGCAAACGTTGCTGAAAGAGGGGGCCACGAAGTGTGATGTTATTTTTGGACCTCTATATTCCAAGCAGGTTGCAGCGCTTGGGGAGTTTTGCAAGGCATACGACATAAAGATGGTCATTCCTTTTTCTATCAGTGGAAACGAAGTGAATACCAACAGGCAGGTTTACCAAGTCTATCAATCGGCAGAATCGCTTAACCGATCGGCCATCAATGCCTATTTGAATCGATTCCCCAATGCTCATCCCATTTTCATCGATTGTAATGATACGGCTTCGACGAAAGG
>ERZ791922.1038-NODE-1038-length-12317-cov-2.022264_pt1 | contig 12317 bp, 10 predicted proteins | sample MGYA00510134_ERZ791922 | MGnify/ENA primary metagenome ERZ791922 (study PRJEB30046, sample SAMN00792101) | human gut metagenome | study: EMG produced TPA metagenomics assembly of the A metagenome-wide association study of gut microbiota in type 2...
TTTCCTTTTCGTTCGCCAGGCCGGGATCCTTCCGGTGATCAACGAGTTCTTTTCCAAGAACCACAACGTGGTCGGAAACCTCAAGATCGTGGACAACCGCGAGGGAGAGGACATGCTCCGGAACAGGCGCCTCGACTTCGCCATCCTGAAGGTGGCGGATGACGGCATGACGTTCAGCGACCTGGAGTACGAAAAGCTCTTTTCCGAGCAGCTGTACGTTCTCATGAGCAGGAGCAATAAATTCGCGGGGAACAAGGCCATCAGGCCAGATGAACTGGGCGAGCTCAGGATACTCACCGGAGGGCTGGAATCCCACTACTATACCGAGATAAAGAAGTTCTTCAACAGCTCGGGGGCTGATTTCAACGTTGCCTTCATGAACGACAACGAGTGGGGCACGATGATAGACATGGTCAGGGACGATGTGGGCGTGCTCATAGCCTCAGACAGGGTCTGTCGCCATTTCTCCGGGGACGAGATAACATTCGTCCCGCTGGAGCCGAAGAAGGTGATCACCACGTATCTGGTGAGCAGCAAGGCACCGGAGCCCGGGATCAAGAGGGCCTTCAGGAGACACGTCATCGATGCACTGAAAGAATAATGTTTACGTGAAACGTCGGGCACGGATCAAAGAAAGGCATGACCTGCAGATGGTCATGCCTTTCTTTTCTTCATGGCGGCTGCGGCCATCTTTCCGACGTTGTTGTTGGAGCCTATAAGCCACATGATGTCATCTTCTTCTATCAGCATGTTCGCGTCAGGCATGGTGACCGTGTATCCGTTCTTGCGGATGCCGAGTATCATGCAGTGGCGCCTTTCCTGTATGCCGCTCTTCCTAATGGTCTTGCCGCAGAACGGCGCGTTCCCGTTCACCTTCACCGCTATGCACGCCAGCGCGCTGGCGGTATCCGGGTAGTCGGTCTCCATGAACTCTTTGAGTGTGCGGATAGGCTTGGTGCGCTCAAATCCGAGTGCGCTGTAAAAGGTGTCGATGGACTGGTAGTCGCCGACTATGTATACCTTGTCTCCCGCATACAGATGGGCACCGCCTGAAGGCATCAGTATGGCCCTCCGGCCGAGGTTGCCCAGTGCTCCCGCCTCAAGCTCCCTTTTCCGCTCTATCTTAACGACGTAAATGTTCAGGTTACGCCCCCAGGAGAGATCCTCGAGGGTTCGTCCCACGTACGGCGCGCCTGCCGGCACTATGAAGGAAACGATGCTGTAGTCCTCGTCCAGCCAGTGGCCTCTGCCCACGCGCTCCTCCTCCTGCTCTATGGTGCGCTCGTTCAGGTTCCGCAGGAACCGTGTCTCTAGCCGCAGGTAGAATGTAGATACGAAGTCAGACCTCCCCACGATCACGATCGCCAGTATTATAGTGGCAAGGAAGATCCACTGGTGCGGACCGAAAATGACGCGGATGGGAATGTACGCGATGGCGGCGATGACCGCGAGCTTCAGAACTATCATCGTGACCAGCGGAGGGCGGTTCGCCATCCGGGAGAACCACAGGTTGGTGAAGGATGCGCTGTGGAAATCGAGCATCGGTCTGATGAAGATGATCATGACTCCGTAGATCGCGACGCATGAGATGATACCCGCCGGGATCGGCGGCAGCATGAGTGCAGCCGCGGGGTACAGGAACTGCGTCCCGGCCATTGCTATCACCAGGAGCAGAGTTCCGTATATGAGCATCTTCGAGAAAAAGGACTTCAGGACCGTCGTCCAGTCTGCGTCCCTGTCGTTGCTGGCCTGGTTCCCGGAGGTGTACTCCTGGATCAGCGCGAGAAGGCTGTCCGGGATGATCTTCATGAGGATGTCGATCTCGCGGTCTGAGTTCCTGATGAGGGCAGGGGTCAGGATAATTGTGAGTATGGAGGCCGCCACGATTATCGGATACAGCGTCTCCTCCATGACGCCAAGGGAGATACCCAGAGAGGCGATGATGAAGGAAAACTCGCCTATCGGCGCAAGGCTGATGCCGCCTTTTACCGCCGTGCGGAGTTCCTGTCCGGACATGACCATGCCCACAGTGGCGAATATCAGCTTGAAGACGATCGCCAGCAGTGCGATCGGAACGATGGACTTCCAGTTTGCCGCGATCACGGAAGGGTCCACCATCATTCCAACAGAGAGAAAGAAAATGGCTCCGAAAAGATCTTTTATCCCCGAGGTGACACGGCTGACGTCTTCGGCGTGCACCGTTCCTGCGATCAGGGATCCGGCTATAAAGGCACCCAGCTCCATGGAAAAGCCAAGCCTGCTGGCAAGCAGAGCCATCGAGAAGCACAGCCCTATCGACAGGACCGCCAGCATCTCGTCGCTCATAAGATCCATGATCTTGTTCAGGACCGTAGGAAGGAGGTATATCCCGAGCAGCAGCCAGGCGACCAGGTATATCAGCATCATCGCCAGCTCCTTCAGGAGATCAGGTCCGTTGATGGTCTGGCTCACCGAAAGGGTGGACAGGACCACCATGAGAAAGATGCCGAGGATGTCCTCGACCACAAGGGAACCCATGACCAGGCCTGCGTATGGCTCGTCCTGGACGTGGAGCTCCTCAAAGCTCTTCTGTATCACGACCGTGGAGCTTATGGACAGCATCGCCCCGAGGAAAAGACTGTTCATCGTGTTCATTCCGAACAGTCTCCCCATCAGCCAGCCCATGACGAGGACCCCTGCCATCTTGACGGATGCCGAGACGATGGCGGTGCTCCCGAGCTCTGCCAGCTTCTTGATGTCAAAGTGCAGCCCGATGTGGAAAAGCAGAAAGACTACTCCGATCTCACTCCACGTGTGGATGGACTCCATGTTCTCGACGTCGAAGAACAGAGGAAAAAACGGGCTCGTCAGAAAGCCCGCAACAATGTACCCCAGGATCAGGGGCTGTTTTATCTTCTTGAAAATGATAGTAACGACGGCGGCCGTCATGAGCATGAGGGCCAGGTCGGTAATTAATGAAGGTACTTCCATAACATATTCATTATATCGGAATTTGCGGTGTGATGGAAAGCCCCGTTGACGAAAAGCCCGGATGACAGTAAAATCCCTTCCGGTGACATATGATCGATCATATACAAGGTAAAAGAAAAGAAAATGTGAGTGACAGAATGCCGTTAGATCAATTATCTGCTTTGTTTTTTTATATAATATATAAAGCGTATTCTGGACTTTACGTAATGGATATGATATATTCACTAAGCATGTTTGTACCTGAACTGCTGAGGAACGACACTCCGACGTCCCCGCCGTCCAGGTGAATTTTATGAAAAAAGGAGAAATGCAATGCTTACACCAGAGAAGAAGCAGGAGATCATCAAAGAGTACCAGACCAAAGAGGGAGACACAGGTTCCCCTGAGGTACAGGTAGCTATCCTCACTTACAGGATCAACGACCTGAACGAGCACTTCAAGAATCATCCGAAGGACTTCCATTCAAGAAGAGGACTTCTGAAGATGGTAGGTCAGAGAAGAAACCTTCTGAAGTATCTCAAGGAAGTTGACATTGAGAGATACAGAAGCCTGATCGCTCGTCTGGGACTGAGAAAGTAATAACTTTTGACATGTGGAGCGGGATGTATATCCCGCTTTATTTGTATATATCAGCATTATTCTAAATCTGGATCTAATGGATCTTACGGTGCTATGGACTGTCCGTGGCATCTGCGTGGGAGAAGGAAATTAACAGGAAGGAGTTGTTAATTAGAATGGCAAGATTCACGGATTATAAGACATTCAGAACGGCACTGGGAGGGAGACTCCTGCAGTTCGAGATCGGAAAGGTCTGCGAGCAGGCCAACGGCCAGACGACGGTGAGATATGGAGACACCGTTGTGAACTGCACCGCCACCGCTTCGAAGGAGGCAAAGGAGGATGTGGACTTTTTCCCTCTTAGCTGCAGCTATGAAGAGAAAATGTACGCCGTAGGTAAGATCCCTGGAGGATACATCAAGAGAGAGGGAAGGCCGGGCGAGAAGGCTACCCTCACCTCGAGACTCATGGACAGACCGCTGAGACCTCTTTTTCCAAAGGGCTTCAGGAACGATGTAGTCGTTGTTGCCACGGCGATGAGCGTGGATCACGACTGCTCTCCGGAGATCGCCGCAATGCTGGGTTCCTCGGTATCTCTGGCCATCTCCGACATCCCGTGGGACGGCCCTACGGCAGCAGTTGTAGTAGGAAGAGTTGACGGCGAGCTGATCATCAATCCTACTTATGAGCAGAGGATGGCATCAGACATCAACCTCACCGTTTCCGGAACGAAAGACGCCATCATGATGGTAGAGGCAGGAGCAAAGGAAGTTCCTGAGGACGAGATGCTCGACGCCATCATGTTCGGTCACGAGGAGATCAAGAAGCTCTGCGTGTTCATCGAGGAGATCGTTGCCGAGGTGGGCAAGGAAAAGATGGAATACAAGGTGTTCAAGGCTTCCGACGAGGTGGACGAGGCCGTCAGGGCTTACGCTACGGACAAGATGGTGGATGCCATCAAGACCGTAGACAAGCAGGAGCGCCTTGCCAACATGGACGCTGTCGACGCCGATACACAGGAGCACTTTGCAGAGATCTTCCCTGAGGGCTCCAAGGAAGTCGCAGACGTCCTCTACAACATAAGAAAAGAAGAAGTCCGCAGGATGATACTCGACGAGGGCATCCGTCCGGACAACAGAAAGCTCACGGAGATCAGGCCTCTCTGGTCAGAGACCGGATTCCTTCCGAGAGCCCACGGAACAGGACTTTTCAAGAGAGGCCAGACGCAGGTCCTCTCAGTCGCTACTCTGGCACCTCTCAGCGAGGCCCAGTACCTGGACAGCATCGACATCGATGTGACCAGAAAGAGATACATGCACCAGTACAACTTCCCTGGCTACTGCACAGGTGAGGCAAGAATGAGCAGATCTCCGGGAAGAAGAGAGATCGGACACGGGGCTCTCGCAGAGAGAGCGCTCCTTCCGGTGATCCCTTCAGCGGAGGAGTTCCCTTATGCCATCAGGGTGGTATCCGAGGTGCTCTCATCCAACGGATCTTCTTCTATGGCTTCCACATGCGGATCCTGCCTGGCCCTTATGGATGCCGGAGTTCCGATAAAGAAGCCTGTTTCCGGCATCGCCATGGGACTCATCGAGGGGACGAACCCTGACGGAAGCTTCCGCCATGCGATCCTCAGCGATATCCAGGGGATGGAAGACTTCTTGGGAGACATGGACTTCAAGGTGACTGGAACACCTGACGGCATCACCGCTCTCCAGATGGACATCAAGGTGCACGGCCTCTCCAGAGACATACTGGAGGAGGCTCTGAACCAGGCCAAGGTGGGAAGAGCCCATATCCTGGCTAACATGCTGGAGGAGCTGCCTGAGCCTAGAAAGGAACTTTCGCCTTATGCTCCTAGAGTTATCATGATGATGGTCGATCCTGAGAAGGTCCGCCTCGTCATCGGACCGGGAGGAAAGACCGTCAACAAGATCGTCGAGGAGACCGGCGTGAAGATCGACATCTCCGACGACAACGTAGGTCAGATCACCATCTACAGTGCGGACATGGAGAGCGCAAAGGAAGCTAAGAAGAGGATCGACCTCATCGTGAAGGACGTGGAGGTAGGCGAGACCTATCTCGGCGAGGTCAAGAGGATCATGAACTTCGGTGCCTTCATCGAGGTCCTCCCTGGAAAGGAAGGACTGCTCCACATCTCCAAGATGTCCAACCACAGGATCGACAGAGTCGAGGATGTGATGAACGTTGGAGATAAGGTAGTGGTAAAGGTCGCCGAGATCGACAATCAGGACAGGATCAACCTCGTAAGAGGAAGAGCTGAAGACATACAGGAGTAGTGCAGAACTGAACGAGACCTGGTATTGGCGGATGGCAGGGGCTGTCCGCCAATTTGTCTTTATGGGGAAGAAGAGGAAAAAAGGGAACCATGATGAGAATGATGTCAGTAACAGTGATGATGGGGAGCACAGCCATGTCGCGGGCTGCCGGCGGTCGGAGTGCCGTGCGGCTCCTCAGCGATGCCGCCGGATTCGGGAGAGCCGCGGCTCTAGTACTGCTGGCGGCCATCATAGTTCTGATCTTGCTGAAGATCATCTGGGGCCGTGAACCGGAAAACAGGACGCAGGTGGAGTATTATCCGCCGGAGGGGATAGACCCGCTGGATGCCGCCTATATCATCGACGGGTATGTGGACAGGAATGACACCCTGGCGCTCTTTTTTTACCTGAGCAGCAGGGGGTACATGACTATAACCGAGTATCTGGATGAAGAAGGAAAAAGACAATACAGTTTTGAAGCGCTGGATTTCCCGGTGGCTGAAAGCCAGGGGGTTCAGTCGTTCTTCAGGGCGCTCTTCGATATGTCTGAGAGTTCGAGGGCGGTGCCTTCAGGGGATGATGCGAAGGTCTGTCTTAGCGACGTCCGACTGCGAATGAAGAAGAACCAGCAGAAGCTGCAGCGAAGCGTCCGGAAGAGCTACAGGGGAAAGAGATCTTTCTTTTCCAAGAGCAGCAGAGGTGCGGAGTTTGCCGGGACATGCGTGTTCCTCATATCTCTGATACTTCTGGGCGCCGTAAAGGAGCTGGGCAGGACGAGCACATATACAAGATCGTTATTCAGCAACGGGGTGGCTTCCCAATGGCAGATCGCCTTTGCCGTGGCACTTGAGATCCTGCTGCCTGTGATAATGGTGCTCTCTATCCCTTCACTGGCGGCGCTGTACAGAAGGGGGCAGACGAAAAGGAGCTCGGGAAAGATCTTAGGGACCGCCATACTTGCGGCACTCTACGTGGGAGCCGCCATCTGGTACATGGATATCATCTGTTTCGGCCCTAACGGCTTTGGGAACGGGACGGTCACCACCCTTCTTCTGGTACTGCTTTGTATTGCCCCGTTTATCATAGGCAGCATGAGATCCAGGTCCCAGTGGAACAGTACGGTCAACAGCAGGTTCGGGAAATTCCGGGAGTTCGTGGAAAACGCGGACGAGGAGACCTTGCGGATGCTGATGGCCGAGGATCCGGAGTACTTTTTCGCGGTGCTGCCATATGCATATCTCTTCGGGATAACGAAGCGCTGGGCAAGAAATTTCCAGGATATAGATGTCAGTTATCCGAAGTGGTTCAAATCTGATATCAGATACAAGAGCGGGCAGGTGTTCGACGTGGTCACGATGAGCTCCATGATAAGGAACCTGGAGAACGCTTACTTCCAGGAATAAGGTCAGAACAGATCGAGAACAGGAAAACAGGGACGGGGGCCTGAGCGTAAAAGCTTGAGGTCACAGAGATCACCGGAGACACGGTCGTAGAGGGCTGCTTCACGTTTGTGGGGCGGCCTTTTCTGGTGCCGTGAAATACCGATAACAGGAAGAAAGCTCACGGGTGAAGATGTACTGCAGGGGAAAATGGCAGATGATATATTTCAGCCAGTAAGTGTCAGATGAACAAGGAGCGAGACAGTGAAACTTCATTTAGTTATGAGAGATCTGGAATTTCTGAGTGCCTTTATAGAGCTGGCCGGGCGGTCCAGCCAGGATGTGACCATGGAGATATCGGGGGGCCTGGATCCTGCGATAGATGCTGACCATAGTTTTGAGAGAGACGGGTTCATAAACGTGACGGACTACGGGATCATGGAGCTGGCCGGGAATTGCAGCCGGAGAATGATGGAGAGCACGGTATTTCTGACGGAACTGCCGGAGGACGACGGAGGCGATCCTGACAACGGTCCATACAGGATATTCAAGTATCAGAGAGTGGATTCCCTCCTGGCGGATCTCAGGTTCATCTACGGGCTCAAGGGCGGAGAGGAACCCGGGGGAGAAGGCGAGGGCACTCGGATAGCGGTGTTCTGTGACGGAGATGAGATCGCCAGCGGCAGGTTCTGCCAGATGGTGGCCAGGCAGATGGTCTATCTCTGCGGACTCTCGGTGCTCATATTCCCGCTGACCCAGATAATCGGCGGTGAGGATGGAGAAGATCACATGGATCAGAGGTTCAAACGGATGATGTACCATATAGCGTCCGGAAAAAAGATATCCTCTGATGCATTCTTCACAGAGGACAGCTACGGGGTGCATCACTTCAGGATGCCGGGTGGCATAAATCCGTTCTGCGGCATGTCCACGAGGGAGATACTGGGAGTGACGAGATGCGTCTCTGACAGGACTTTTGATGTGGTCATCTTCCACATAGGCACCGCCTGCACGAAACAGGGAGTACAGGTGATAAAGAGTTCTGGTACCAGAATATGGATCCACTCATCGGATGCCGAGGGAGAGAGGTCAGATCTTCCTGTGAGGATCCTGGGAGGAGAGGAATACGTGCGGGATCTTTGGACCATAGATGCGAGGGAGATGGGAGACCTGATAGAGCTTGCGTCGGAGGATATGATCAGAAAGATGGTGTCGGTATGAAAGGGCTGCTGCAGAAGAGGATGGACGAACGCGGCGGCCGCAGGGAGAACTGCAGGAACATGAAGGAGACCGTGAGCCTGTACGGATGGGGGATCAGCGAGCTCACGAGGGATATCAAGAGGGGCCTTTCGGAGAAGGGAGCGCCTGTGGATGAAGAGGAGCTGCTCGAGATGGTGGAAGATGCCTTCTTCGGGTCGCCCATGGTGGACGAGGTGGATGTGGATCACATAAAGAACTTCATCACGGCTGTTTACCTTAGGGTCGGCTGCAAGTACGGGGTGATCCAGGATCTCCTCGAGGACGATTCGGTGAACGAGATAATGGTCAACGGGCCGGACCACATCTTTGCGGAGAGGAGGCGCAGGCTCACAGAGATCGATGATGCCTTCACCTCTCCCCAGGAGCTGGAATCACTCATCAGGCTGCTGGCATCCGAGGTGCACCGCGAGGTGAACGAGGCAAGGCCCATCGTGGACGCCAGGCTCCCGAACGGCAACAGGGTGAACGGAGTGCTGAGGAACGTGGCGCTGAACGGGCCGATACTGACCATAAGAAAATTTTACAGGGAATCCATCACGATGGACGAGATGGTATCCATGGGGACCCTCACCCAGGAGTGCAGGGATTTTCTTGCTCAGGTGGTCAGGGCCGGATACAACATATTCATATCCGGGGGAACATCCTCAGGGAAGACCACGTTCCTGAACGCTCTGTCCTCATTTATAGACGACAGGGAGCGGGTGATCATCATAGAGGACTCTTCAGAGCTCAGGATAGAGCATCTGACGAACAAGGTCCACATGGAGTGCAGAGCGGCCAATTCCATGGGAAAAGGTGAGGTGACTATGGAGCAGCTCATCCGAACCAGCCTGAGAATGCGGCCTGACAGGATAATCGTTGGAGAGGTCAGGGGCCGGGAAGTCGTGGAGATGGTCCAGGCAATGAATACGGGCCACCAGGGATCTCTCAGCACCGGTCACGGCAATGATATAAGGGGGATGCTGAACCGCCTGGAGAGCATGTACATGACCGACGGGCAGATGCCGGTGTATTCGGTGAAAAGCCAGATTGCAAATGCTATAGATCTCTTCGTGCATCTGAGGCGGGATCACAGCGGTGTCAGGCGTGTAGTGGAGATCGCGGAGCTCGTGGACTTCAACGGAAGAGACTACAATCTCAACTATCTTTTCCGGCTCTCCGGAGAGAACGGGAGGCTGGAGAGGACTGGAAGCTCGCTGGCGGACGACCAGCGGCTGAAGATCATGATGAACGAAGGGCAGCAGTAGCTGGAGAACGGGACATGGACTACAGCGTATACATTTTTTCCAGGAGAGAGAACATCATATTCTGGGGCCTTATGGTGACAGGCTCGATATTCCTGTCGCTTCTGTTTTACGGCACGCTTCTGTTCGCATTCGTGCCGATGATCTTTCACAAGAGGGTAAGAGCGTTCGCTGCAGAGGAACTGATGAAGAGGAGGAATGCCAGATTTCTGGAGGAATTCAAGGACCTGCTCTTCATCCTGTCCACGTCTGTGGGCGCCGGCAGGGGCATAGGAGAAGGACTTGTGGAATCCATGCCGAGCATGCGTGACATCCACGGTGAGGATTCTCTCATGTACAGAGAACTTCTGATCATGAAAGACCGCCTGCAGGTGGGGAAAGAGGACGAGATACAGGTGCTCATGGATCTCGGGGCGAAGACCGGATTCGAGGACGTTCTGGACTTTGTCACCGTGTGCAGGATATGCCGGTCCACTGGAGGAAACCTGGTGCTGGCACTGAACAAGGCAGCGTCGGTGATAATCGAGAAGATGACCATAGAAAACGAGATAAACGGGATAATAAGCAGAAAAGAGAAGGAAGGCTTTATGATCTTTGCGATGCCGATAGCTGTGATACTTTTCCTCGATCTGATGGCAGGCGATTATGTTGATCCCCTCTATTCCACGATACACGGAAGGCTGATCATGACAGGGGTGATAGCGGCGGACATCGGATTGTACGGGATGATCAGGAAGATCATCAGGGTGAGAATATGAAAGAGATGGCTGGAAAACTCAAAAGGTTTTGCGTGGAACTAGCCGGAATGGCCGGCATGGGCGCCGTGAGCGATGAGACCAGAAAAAAGATGTATACCATCTTGTTGGTCACTTCTCTTCTGATGGCACTTGCGATGGGAAAGGGCATGGCGGACGGCCGAAAGTATGTCTTTGACGACAGGGGAAGGCTTGTCGGCGTCAGCAGGGAGAATGTGAATGACTCAGCGGAGTTTTCCCTGAGGGCAGAGGTAACAGGCGATTTCGGAAAGGTGGAAAAGGATGTGCAGTTCCGCCCGAAGGTCGCCGACGGCGGTGATGGGGAAGGTTCCTCGGCGCATGAAGGAGACGCGGGCCGGGCGGTGTCCGCCGAGATAGACCACATGGTGAGAGACGCTGAAGACAGCACAAGGAAGAGGATAATGCTCCCTCTCAGGCTGGAGGACGGCACGGCGATAAAGTGGAGCCACAGGGACAGGGACTGGGAACTGTTCGTGCTTTTCCCCGTGACCGGCGCCGTTCTTGCCTTCATGACCGGCCGCAGAGATGCGGAGGAGCATAAAAAGCAGGAAAAGGAACAGCGACGGGAGATCGTCCTGGAGCTTCCGAGGTTCACGAATCAGCTGATGCTGATGATGAACGGCGGGATGATCCTGAGAGACGCATTCACCGCAATATGCGAGAGCTACGATATGGAAGGGGATCAGATGACCTTTTTCCAGAGAGAGCTGGTAAAGCTGAAGAAGTCCAACGACAGGGATCGCGTGAGCACCTCCGAGCTGATAAACGAACTGGCGGAGAAGTATGGCGTCAAGGAGCTGATGAGAGTGGCGTCGATCCTGAAAGAAAACGAGAGAAAGGGGGCTGATATCATACAGAGTCTTGACCATGAGGGGAGATATCTGTGGGAGAACAGGAAGAACATGGCACGAGAGCACGGCAAGCTGATGGAGATGAAAATGGCGTATCGCCTGGGGCTGCTGCTGGTGGTGCTCATCGCCGTGACGATGGCGCCGGCAATGCTGGGAATGTAGGAATTCGTTTGATAATGGAATGTGAAAAGAGAAATGGAGAGACGTTATGAGGAACATGATCAGACTATCTGGTGCGGCAAGAGCCGTGAAGTCGTTGAACAACAAAAGAGGAATGGAGATGGTGCAGGTGGCCATTCTTGTCGCTATCGCGGTCGCCATAGGGATCATCTTCAAGACGGAGATAACCGATTTCGTAAATGAGACGTTCAAGAATCTGGACGCCAGCAAATTCTGATGAAAAAGGAAAGCGAAGGAGATCACATCAGGGGAGGTCGCAGAAGCGTGCGTAACGGTGGTATTTATCGCAGCCTTGTGGAGATCCTGCGCAGAAGAAACGGATCTCAGATGGTCGAGGCCAGCATAGTCCTCCCTCTCGTGATCCTGGTCGCGATGCTGCTCATCAGGGTGATGGTGTTCTACATGGAGATACTCTGCGCTGGGGTGAGGCTTCACGGAAATACCATCGCCGAACAGACCGACCGGCTGGATATCACGATAAAAAGAAATGTGAGGGAAGACCGGGTGGATCTTGCCCCTGGAGGTGTATTGAGGCATTCCCCGGGGAAAGACCTGAAGTCGGAGTGGTACCTCATAAATTTCGATCAGCAGGTCAGAGCGAGAGTGCTGGTGAAAGATCCGGATGAAGAGAAGTGAGGATGCCATGTCCGGGATCACAGGGAACAAAAGAGGATCGGCAGCTGTATTTCTCGCCATCCTGATAGTCGCATTCGCCGCCGCCCTCGTAGTGGTGATCCAGGTGGCAAGGGAACTTACGGTGCACAGCGAAAGCAGGGCGTTTTCCATCGTATGGGCCAGGGGGATCCTTTCAGAATACGAT
>ERZ791922.1039-NODE-1039-length-12309-cov-3.477558_pt1 | contig 12309 bp, 10 predicted proteins | sample MGYA00510134_ERZ791922 | MGnify/ENA primary metagenome ERZ791922 (study PRJEB30046, sample SAMN00792101) | human gut metagenome | study: EMG produced TPA metagenomics assembly of the A metagenome-wide association study of gut microbiota in type 2...
TAATCTCTACTGGCAGGAAAAATTTATATTTTTTCAATTGTCTACTTGACGGGGTACAGTTCAATTTAACCGACAGTCCCTTTTTCTCTTTTTGATACGTAAAATTTATGATAAATCTATTCTCTCCCTTTTCTTCATATAAAAAAACATACCTAAAATAGTCCATGCAATCAGACAAATATAAGATTCTTTACCTAGAGAACAATTTAATCCCGGAATCGGAATCAATAATAATATCGTAAAGAAGACCGCTAAACAAACACCAATCCAACCCATTATCAAAAATGCAATGGATTTATCTTCCTTTGCACATTTAATAGTTGCCGCTGACGTATATCCATATCCAATTAATGCCCCTAAAGATGACATATCAACTAACCATCCCAAAGCATTTCTTCCGAAAAACGGTGCTACTATTGAAATCAAAATCAAAAATACAATTGCATTTCTAGGTGTTTTATACTTTGAATGCACTTCCCCAAACCATTTCGGAATCACACCATCTCTCGACATTGAAAACAGTAAACGGCTGGTAGCAATATAGAAACCAACAATTCCTGACAACACAGCCGCCAGAACTGCTATTCCTATAAAAAATACTCCTGCTTTTCCAAGCAATTCATATGCAGCATAAAACGTTGGCAATGAAATCAAACCATCTAAATTGCTTGCATCTTCTATATATTCAACCCATGATCCATAGTTATCCGGTATTACAGATACTGTCACTGTATTTAAAGTGATATATACAAATCCGCCAAAGACTATTGAAAACAACATTATCATCTTTGTCTTTCTTGGTGAAAATTTAAATTCTTCAGCAACCTGTGGAATCGTATCAAATCCAAAGAAGGCCCATGGTGATATACTAATTATTGCAAAAATACTGGATAACACAGATGTTTTCGTTGTATCTGGAAATAATGGGTATAAATTTTCTAATGAAGCCTTCGGACTTACGACAGCACCCACACCAATAACCACAACACCGAACACAAGCATGATTGTCAGTATCACCTGAAACATCCCTGCAAACTCTACACCTCTTATACACAAACAACCAAATAAACAAACCGCAAAAATAGCTAACAACACTTCACCCAAATATACTTCATATCCGGTAACATTGTAATGAAATCCAACCTGAAATACATTATTCAGTAAATTTCTTCCAATTAGTGCCAATGCTGTAGAATTCATTGAGATAGGCAAAATATATGCTAACGCTAAAAACCATGCACATATATACGAATGCTTACCTCCAAATACAATTCGTGTATATTTGAACTCTCCTCCGGCCAAAGGATATCGGTTAACCATATAGTTGTAGTTAAGTGCAATTATACCCATAATAACTATGGATATCACCATTCCCAAAAGAGTTCCCATCGGACCTGCATTTCTAAGGAATGTCTCGCCCGGCATTACAAATGCGCCCCAACCTATAATGGATCCAAAAGCAAGAGCCCACACACTTAAAGGCGAAAATTTTTTCTCAAGCTTTTCTTCTTTTTTCATGTTTACATTATCCTACTTTCGCTACATTGTTATTCTGTATCTTACAAAGCTTTTTTATAAAGCTCTACTAAATCTCTCAATGTTGTTTGTCTTGGATTCACCAATACATTCCCACTCTTTAATGCATCCTCTGCCATTTCCTGAATGTGCTCTTCAGTCACACCTACTTCTGACAGTGACTGTGGAATATTCAACTGAACTGTCAATTTTTTTACTTCTTCAACTAACATTTCCGCCTTAAACGAAGTTTCGTTATTATTTGTTTCACATATATAATCATAGATTTTTTTATAACGGCCATTGTCTGCTAATGCATTAAATTCAAGAACAACCGGTAACAAAATAGAATTGGCAACACCGTGTGCCACATGATAATATGCACTAACCGGATGACTCATGGCATGAACATTTCCCAACTTTGCCCAGGCAAAGGAAATTCCCGCAAAAGTACATCCTATCATCATTGCACTTGCCGCCTCAGCATCTTGTCTGTTTGCTACAAATCTTCTAATATTTTTACCAATCAATTCCATTGCCTTTTCTGCCATAGCATCTGTAAATGGAGATGCGTTCGTTGACAAATATGCCTCGATTGCATGAATTAGCGCATCTACGCTTGTTGGTGCTGCAATTGAAACCGGCAAGCTCATTATCAATTCGGGATCTAATATAGCATATTTCGGGAGAAGTTCATAGCTGATTACAGATAATTTATAATTTCTCGCTTCATCTGAGATAACGGCTGACGCTGTTACTTCACTTCCGGTTCCGGCAGTTGTAGGAATCGCAATTATCGGAACAATGCTTCCTGGAACATTATCAAAACCTTCATATTCTGTAATTTCTCCACCAAAAACAGCTAGTACACCTACCGCTTTTGCAACATCCATTGAACTTCCACCACCCAAAGCAACAATAGCTGTTGCTCCGGAATCTTTGTATAATTGTGTTGCTTCATTTACAATATCTACTGTAGGATTCGCTATGACATCTAAAAATTGTGTACATACAATTCCTTGCGCTTCTATAATATTGCTAATTTTTTTAACTACTCCGACTGCTTCCAAACCGCGATCTGAAACAAGAAGTACATGTTCTGATTTAACTGCCTGAATTTTTTCTGGAAGTGTTTTTAGGCTTCCCAGCCCAAATTCTATATTTTGGGGTATCTTAAAAGCAAAATTTTTCATTGTCCTACCTCATTTTTCATTGTTTTTCTTTAGTGCCCACCTGACAGTGAATTCCACGATTATTGAAATAACTTGCAATTTTGTTTACATGATCTTGGAATTTCTTTCTGTCAATGTTCCAATCCTTCATTTTATATTCAATTCCCAAAGACTGATATTTTTCTTCCCCTAATCTCATAAAACTCAAAAGCTGCAATGTCCTAACCTTACCATTCAGTTTATCAATAATAAAGTCCGCTGTCTTTTCTATATTTTCCATATCATCATTTACATTTGGTATAACAGGTATTCTCAAAATCATTTCTCTTCCGTCATTTGCAAGCTTTTGCAGATTTTCTAAAATCAAATGATTATCAACTCCCGTATGTTTCTTATGTATTTCCGAGTTCATATGCTTTATATCCGAAATGATTAGATCTGTGTATGGCAACACCTTTTCGATCTGTTCCCATTTCGCATAAAATGTCGATTCAATACATGTCTGAATATTCTCTTGCTTGCATGCTTTGAATAATTCCATAACAAAATCACTCTGAACTAACGGATCTCCACCGGATACAGTCACACCACCGCCTGATTTATCATAAAATCCTCTGTCTTTTCTGATGATTTCCATGCATTCTTCTACTGTCATCATCTTTCCCCAGGCCTTAATCGAATCTGACGGACAACTATTAGAGCATTTCATACAATTTGTACATAGATCCCTATTGATGGACTCAATCATTCCATTTTCAAAGTTTATTGCACCTTCTACCGGACATACATTCTCGCATACACCACATTTTTCTTTGGAAATACATTTACTTGCATAAATACCTACTTCTGTATTACGACGCCAACTTTCAGGATTACTGCACCACTCACATCTCAAGGGACATCCCTTTAGGAATAATTCTGTTCTAATGCCTGGACCATCATGAATCGTAAATCTCTGAATATTAAATACAATACCTTTTTCCATAAATTTCAGCCTCCACTATCTACATAGCTTCAGAATTAAATTAATACTAATAAACTACGAATTAATGTATTCAATCCTACCGCTAAAAGAACGACATATACGAAACGTAAAAAAGTTTCTCTATTAATTTTATCCGTGAACTTAACACCTAAAATGAAACCTACCGCCGCAAATGGTATACAAACTAATACGGCACTCCACAAATAAGGTGTCAATGTACCATTACGGAAGTGGTTAATTGAGTTCAATACGTCTAATGTTGCCCACAAAGCAATCATAGTATTACGGAATTTGATTTTATCTTTTACTGCTTCAAGCGTATATACCGTAATTAGCGGTCCACCGATATTAAATGCACCATGTACAATACCACCGACGATCAAACATGTGTAACGGAAAATTTTTTTAGGAAGTGTGTCTACTACATCCTCACTTTTCTCTTTCTTAAGTACTAAAGGACTTATTATATTCTGATATATCTTAAATGCTGCAATAAGAGTAACCGCCAAACCGATTCCAACTTTAGCAACGTTAGGATCAACAATATAAAATAAGTACTGTCCTAAAAATAAACCTGGAAGACATGCCAATAAAATTTTGCCAAGATCTTTCCATGAAATATTCTTCAAAGATTTAAGAGTTAAACCTACAACGAAAATTGTTGACATAATTGTTCCAAAAGGAACTGCTGTTTCGATTCCCAATATACTTGTTGCAAATGGTGCTGAAATAACTGTACAACCAAATCCTGCACTTCCTTCAACAAAAAAACCAAATATCTGAATTATCGCTAATAATATAAAACCTGTCTCGAATACCATGATTTTTTCTCCTCATTCATCCTTTATATTTTATAGGATCCAAGAGCCTAAACTTAGGCTCTTGGATTTTTAAATTTCATTCTCTTTTAAATTAGAAATGGAACTCTGTACGGTCAATCAAATCATTCTGTAGCGGTGTTCCCAGCTCTACGAAATATGCACTATATCCGGCAACACGAACAAGCATATCTTTGTAATTTTCTGGATTCTTCTGTGCTTTTCTCATCTTATCCGCACTCATAATGTTGAACTGTACATGCATACCTGCTTTGTCAAGATATTCATCAACAAAACTTACAAGATTGTCCCTTCCCTCAATACCTGATACAGCCTCTTCTGGGAAACGTACATTTAACAATGTTCCATTCATCGCCAAGCTGTGATCAACTTTTGAAACTGAACTGATAAGTGCTGTTGGACCTGACACGTCATGTGAACCACCAGTAGTATGTACCGGTCCCATATTATCTGACAACGGTTCGCCTTTTTTACGGCCGTCTAGAGATGCATTTGTTGCAAGACCAAGACCTACGTTTGCATTTACTGTATAAACACCAGGAATATAAGAACCACCACGTGGATTTACACCAACATTTAGGTTTCTACAGAAACTTTCGTATATAAAGCGGAACAACTCATCTGCATAATCATCATCATTACCATAGTGGTGAATTTTTGTACTGTTTACTAACGCATATAACTGTTCATGACCTTCCCAGTTATCATATATTGCCTGCAGTAACTCGTCTCCTGTAACTGATTTTTCTTCAAACATCAACTGTTTAATTGTAGCAAGAGAATCTGCGCATGTTGCAATACCAGCTGCCTGTGGTGCTGTAAAATTGTATTTTGCTCCACCTTCTGTGATACATTTTCCTCTTTCAATACAATCTTCGAACATTGATGAAATGTACGGAAGTGGTTTACATTCACGGTGAGCCACATCAATTACATCATTGCTTCCTCTGATTTGTTCACACCAGTAAGCAAACTGCTTGTCAACTGCTTCAAGTAATTCATCAAATGTTTTGTATGTACGCAAACTTCCGTAGTCTGGACCAAGCTGTCCATCAATGTGCATAAGACGTCCATTATTCAATGCCAGTTCAAGAATCTTCGCTGAATTGATATATCCTGCGCCATGCCATCCATTTTCTTTCCCCGGAAGGTTTGGCTCTACACATCCAACAACGCTGTAATCTCTTGCTTCTTCTAATGTGTGTCCTTTATTAAGCATTGCTTTGATTGCAGGACCGTCATTGAAGATCTTCGGATGACCAAATCCAGCACGAATACATTCAATTGTCTTTACTTTCAATTCGTAAGGTGTATTTTCATGCATACGTACACATAGCCAAGGATTCATCATACGTGTATGAGCAGAAGCCTCGATCATCATCATTGTAAGATCATTTGTTGCATCATTTCCATCACGATCAACTCCACCTACAACAAGACTTTCTCCACCAAATCCACGACCATTACGTACGACAACGGTACTCTTATCTTTTAACTTAGTCGGATTATTCATCTTAACATACTGAACTTCAATCAATTCAAGAGCAAACTCTTTAGAAATTGTCTTATTCTTCATGTCTGCTTCATAGAATGGATTTAACCACTGGTCCATACGGCCGTAAGAAATAGAATGGCCGTTACCTTCAATCTGAATCAATGTAGTTGCCAGATTGAACAACTGTACTGCCTGCCAGAATGTCTGTGGTGCTCCACCGGCGATCTGACGACAGTTTGCTGCCATTGTTTCAAGCTCTTTCTTTCTGTTCTCATCCTCTGTTTTCTCAGCCATTTCTTCAGCAAGTGCTGCATATCTGTTGATATACTTCTTTACTGAATCAAGCATCATAACCATAGCTGTAAGGAAGTCTTTTCTTTCTTCGTAATCTTCATCACTTTCAGTTAATTTTGCCAAAGCATCTTTTGCTTTTGCCTGAATTCCATCGTATCCAAGTTTCATTAACATTGCATAATCAACTTCTGTATGACCGACACCTGCATAATGATAATCGTTTGTCACATAAACTTTCGCACCTGCCTCAGATCCTTTTAACTGATCCTCAGTCAATCTTGAATTAATCAAATCATCAACTGTTTTACCTCTCCAGTATTCAGCAAGCTCTACAATCTCTTTACGATCTTCATCGTTTCTAATGTAAAACTGATCATGTGCACGCTCTTCAAATGGGAAATGTAAAACCTCATCAATAAGCCATTCAACTGAAAATTCCGGATAAACCGGAGCTGCCTTTGCAGGAGCTGCAATTTCACCTACGATAAGATCTTCGTCATAAATATATAACGGAATATTTGTCAGAATTTTATCAAATGCATATGCACATTGCATTTTACGGCTGGCATCTTCATGCTCTTTATAAGATTCTGTTACCAGTCTCATTCTGTCAACATCAACATCATAAGGTCTTTCTAAAAATGTTTTTCTTAGACGATTTACTCTTGGAAATGGTGACCAATCTTCATGGTTTACCTGATATCCAAGACAGTAAGAATAATCATACGGATGTATTCCGCTTGCATTAGTGTGTTGAACTTTCATAAAATAGTCCTCCTTGAATATTTAATTTCATCTTCATCACGTGATTTTTTGTTTTTCTTGTTATAATATTAACATACTCCATATACAAATTTGAAATATCAATATATGATACCTTTTCATAACAAAATGTTATGCATTTTCCTTTCTTTGTATTAATCTGATAATTTTCAGCTGATTTGTCATTTGTTTTTAGATGGATTATACACAATTATCTTCACATCTATAAAATACCACTCACCTTTTTTGTTATATGGATGCGTTGTTCGACCCGCTTATAATTTTTTGTTATATGTGCATATTGTATAATTCTATTTCACATTTTCAGGAGTTGTATGTTATTTTTTATATAACAAATTTATTTCCTGCGGTACCTGCGGTACATTAAAAAACACCGCCGGAATGTGGATGGAACTATTCACCAAACAAATATTTTAGTTAAAGGAGTTAGAAAAAAGCAGCTTATTCAAGCGGTAAACCATCACTGGGAGTTGGACAGGGAAATGTTCAATGTATCATTGATGAAGATGTTGATTTAGCAGATGCTGCTGAAAAGGTCTTAATTGGACGCAGCTTTGACAACGGTCTTATCTGCCTCGGCGAACAGACCGTATTTGTTCCTCGCAAAAAATATGATGCATTTATTGTGGAAATCAAAAATCATGGTGGTTTCTATGTAGATGATGCTGATCAGGTACAGAAAATCAGAGATGGTATCTTCCCAGAGTGCGGACCTCTTAATCGTGATGTAGTCGGATTAAGCGCATCCGATATTGGAAAAGTAATTGGTATAGATGTTCCGGAAGGTACTCGTGCTATCGTTGTCAAAGCTGAGACTGCCGGTTCTGCGGAACAACTTTGCCGTGAAAAACTGTGTCCTGTTCTTGCAGTTCTCCCGTATGACACATTTGAAGAAGGTGTAGATTATATGGTAGAAAACCTTGAATTTGAAGGAAAAGGTCACAGTATTGCGGTTCACTCAAATACTCCTGAACATGTTGAATACGCTGCAATCCAGTGTTCTGTATCTCGTGTGGTAGTAAATCAGGCTTCAGGAACAACTGGTGGCGGCAGCCCAAACAACGGATTTACTCCGACAACTACATTGGGATGTGGTTCATGGGGAAATAATAGCTTCAGCGGTAACTTCAGTCACGTGCATCTGATGAATATTACTCGTGTTAGTTATCCATTTGCTGAATCTTACCTTCCAGATCCGGAAATGGCATGGGATTAATTTGAATAAACTATTAATTTTTTAAAAGTAGTAGAAAGGAAGTCTTGTTATGGATTATTTAGAAATAGAAGGAAAAAAACAGCTTGACAGATTTGGCATTCCGATTAACGACAGTATACTTTTAACTGAAAATGTTGATTTAACAAAAGTTCCATACCCTTGTGTACTTAAAGGTCAGATTCTTTCAGGAAAACGTGGAAAAGCAGGTGCTGTACGGGTTGTCAAATCCGAAGAAGAATTAAAAGAAGTAAAAGAAATCATCGAAAAGATTACTATCAATGGAAAATCTATGGAAGGTATTATTGCATGTGGATTTCTTCCTATTGTTGAAGAATACTATATGGGTATGACTTTAGATGTTAAAAACCGTGCAATGATTATGCTCTTTACTCCTTTTGGTGGAATGGATATTGAGGAGTTAGCTGCGACTTCACCGGAGAAATTAATGCGTTTAGATTGTACAGAAGGATTTGACGAAGCCACTTTCCGTGAATCAGCAAAGATTTTTGAATTACCGGATGAGCGTTTGAATAAAATTGTAGATATTGCCAAAAAACTGTCTACTGCTTGCTTTGCATTAGATAGTACAACAATTGAAATCAATCCTTTAGCAGTATTAGAAGATGGAAGTGTTGTTGCAATCGATGCCAAACTGGTAATTGATGACAACAGCCTGTACCGTCAGGAAGACTACACACTTCTCCCTCGTACATCCCAGAAGAAATCACTTCAGGAACTAGATGCTACTGAACATGATCTTACATATGTTGAATTAGACCCTAATGGAAATATTGGTACAATGGCTGGTGGTGCTGGAATCGGTATGGCAACAATGGATACTATCCGTCATTATGGCGGTAAAGTAAACAACTTCCTTGATTTGGGCGGTGGCGTAACGTCTGAAAAGACTTATCAGGCAATGCGTATTCTTCTTCAAAACGAAACTACCGATATGATTCTTGTAAATGTATTTGGCGGAATTAATAATTGCGCTGATATGGCTGACGGAATCGCCCGTGCCTACAAAGAGTTTGGAAACAACAAAAAAGTAGTAGTTAAAAGCCGAGGCTTCAATCAGGAGCAGGGTTGGGAAATTTATGAAAAATTAGGGTTTTCTCAAACAAAATATGGTACTACAGACGAGGCAGTACAGCTCTTATTAAACATGAAGGAGGCATAATGAAATGAGTATTCTGATTAATAAAGATACTGAAATGATGATGATTGGAATCACAGGAAAACAAGGTCGTATCCATTGTCAGCGTACACTTGAAAGTGGAACAAAATTGTTAGCAGGTGTTGCACCTGGAAAAGCTGGCAAAGAAGTAAACGGCGTTCCTGTATTTAATACAGTTGCAGATGCACGCGCACAGTTTCCGGGAATCGAATCCGCTCTCCTGATTGTTCCGAGACAGTTTGTGCATGATGCTGCAATTGACGCCCTTCACAGTGGCATCAAGTTATTAGTAATTGTAACTGAATTTGTTCCTGTTATGGATACATTACATATTGTCAGCGAAGCGAAAAAACTAGGTGCAAGAGTCGTGGGACCAAATACAATAGGTGTGATTTCTCCTGGTCAATCTAAAATAGGTATTATGCCGGATTATATTTACGGAAAAGGTCATATCGGCATTATTTCAAGAAGCGGAACCCTTACTCACGAAACGGCCTCCAACCTAACTTTTAAAGGCTATGGGCTTTCTACTTGTATCGGAATTGGCGGTGACCCGATTATTGGTATGAACCATGCCGATGTTATTGAACTTTTTGCTGAAGATGAGGATACAGATGCAATTGTTATCATCGGAGAAATCGGCGGAACAAGCGAAGAAATGGCAGCCGCAAAAATCAAAGAACTTGGATTAAAGAAACCTGTTTACGCTTATATCGCCGGAATGTACGCTCCTGAAAACAAAAAAATGGGACATGCCGGTGCGATTGTAAGCGGCGGAATGGGAACTGTAAAATCTAAAGTTGCCGCGCTAGAAGATGCAGGTGTTACTGTTTGCCCAACACTCGGAAAAATTGTTGAATTGATTGAAGAGCAAAATATTCATACAAACGGAAGATTGCAAAGCCTTGTACCAAAAATTGATTAATTTCTCCATTCGCAAATAAAAGGCTTTCAATAAAGTAAAACAAGGGTCACTAATCAAGTAAATATGATAGTTTCCCTTGTTTTTTTATCTTCTGCCGTTCACCTCAACAACATTGCCAATATAAAAGCTATTATTCAGAATAAATTTTAACTGTTTTTGCATTAAAATTCATTATAAGTTGAGACTGCTCTACTTCTTGTTCCGCAAATTCATCTCCACATTTATCAATCACCTTATCGATTATAGACTGCATTTCATCTGTAATCGTACTTTGCCGATGCAATGCATATGAGAATATCCTATAAGTATTACATTTACTTTTTATTTTATAATAATTAACGTATTTACTTTCATCATTAACTAACCAATACGGTACAATTGTTGAACCAGCGCCTTTTTCCACAAAAGCATGTGCAATATCCCAGTTTTTTGCGACAAATATCACATTTGCAGCCATACCAGTCTCCTCAAAAATCGGACGTAAGAATTCTGTATATGCTTTCGCTGGACCTGAAATAAATGGCAAACCGCCCAAATCTGACATATCCACATATCCATCGCACTTCTTTGACCTGGCAATCAAATCATATTCATTATTTTTAGGAATAGCCAAATAGAACTCTTCATGACAAATTGTATAATATACAATATTGGGGTGGTAATAAACTGCCGGTATGAACAACATATCTAATTCTTTTCTCAGCAACTTACTTATCAAATGTTCAACCGAATCCTCCATCATGTGTACTTGCTTCGCATTAGACTCCATACCATAAAGGAAGTCACTAAACCATGGTACTGAATATCCTGTAGGGCATCCAAAGAAAACTCTTTTTTTGTTTACACTTGATGCATCCTTCATTTTTTGCAGCATTTTTTCATACTGTTCAAGTAATGCTGTCCCTTCTTCCAACAGCACCTCCCCCGCTTCTGTCAAAGTACATTTGCCGCCTGAACGCTCATATAAATTAAAAGATAATTCTTTTTCCACTCTTTTAATATACTGGCTCAGTGCCGGTTGGCTGAGATACAATACATCGGCTGCTTTCTGAAAGCTCCCTTCTTCTTCAATCGCCTTAATCATTTGTATTGTTTTTAATTCAATCATTCCATGATACCTCCTGACTCTTTTTCGTACTTTATATCAGTCTATTTCTTGGCTAAAAACGGTTATCAAAAAAATGTTTAAATACATCTCATGTTTTTATTTATCACTTTTACCATACTTTGAAAGTTTTGTTGGATTCCTGTTTAAATACATCTCATGTTTTTATTTATCAAACTCTGTACCTTTTATTCCAGTAAGCTTGTGTGGTTTAAATACATCTCATGTTTTTATTTATCTTACATAAGCTCTGTTTCGAAACGGAAGTTTCATGTTTAAATACATCTCATGTTTTTATTTATCCAGCTTTTTTACGCCTTTTCCTTTTTATATAATAACCAATTCTCTCTTATTTTTCAACGTTTCTTTCGTTTTTTACCAACCACCATCTCTTCTTTTTCTTTCCACCTTCATTTCCTTCTTTTTCCCTCATTTTATCAGCTTTTTCACGTTTTTCCTCTGCACAACGCCTGGTAATTTAGAGTATCAAACTCTCTCCATTTTCTACCATCCCGTTTCCGAGGACTTCCTCTCCAAAAACAGTGTCATTCATTAATTTAATAATGCAAATGAAATCTTCCTGCTCATCAATCACCTTCTTTAGATCTTTTCTGAGCATTATCAATTTAGATGGAGTCATCTCACCCCGAAAAACAGATTTTTGAAAATGAGATAAGTATTTTTTACGTAAATGGTGCTAGAATATAAATAGTACAAGTCAAAATGAGAATTCCTTATAAGAAAAATCATGGTACAATGTAGGTACCGCACTGAAGGAGGATCTCATTATGGCAAAGCACTAT
>ERZ791922.1043-NODE-1043-length-12265-cov-2.805733_pt1 | contig 12265 bp, 18 predicted proteins | sample MGYA00510134_ERZ791922 | MGnify/ENA primary metagenome ERZ791922 (study PRJEB30046, sample SAMN00792101) | human gut metagenome | study: EMG produced TPA metagenomics assembly of the A metagenome-wide association study of gut microbiota in type 2...
TATTTTATCGGAGTGTGGCTCAGCTTGGTAGAGCGCTACGTTCGGGACGTAGAGGCCGCAGGTTCGAATCCTGTCACTCCGATTCCAGAAAACGGCGGAAAACCGGGCGTTGTAGAAGATTCTGCAATGCCCGGTTTTCTCGTATGGGTAAGATGTTAAGAATTTTTATTAAGAATATATTTAAAATCGTTGATATCTGGTGATACAGTGAAGGGGAAAATTGTCCTGATCAGCATCGGGGATCAGTCTAATATTGCATCTGCGAAAGCCTCCAACGAATCTGCTGACATCTGATCGAGTACATGGACATAATTACTCATGACTGTCTCAACTGCATCCCCCATGATATCAGCAACAATTTTCATGTTTGTCCCCTTTTGCAGTGCGAGTGTCGCAAACGTATGCCGGAAGCCGTATGGTGTCAATGGCTTTAAACGGAAATCCGTGCTCTGCCTGTTGATCCGTGCGATCAGACGCTGCAAGTGCTGGCAGTAAGTATCCGGTGTGATCTGTCTCCCAGAATTGCTTACAAATAAATAAGGATAATCTATGTCTGGAGCACGGAATGTATTACTATATTCGATCTGCTGCTCTAAGAGAGGGATCAGCCGTTTGGGGATCCGTAAGGATCTTTGGGAGCCGGTTGTCTTCAGATCTGTAAGTGCCCCCTTCTTATCAACCCCATGGTTGAGGGAGAGGCGGCGTGCAGCCAGGTCGATATCATATATACTGATCCCGCATACTTCGCCAGGACGCATTCCGAATGCCGAATGGATCACATACATACAGTGATACAAGTCGTTTTTTGTATAACTGTGTCCGAGAAAGTATTTTAGTTCCTGCTCTGTCCAGAATTTGTCTGATGTGACGCCCCTGCGTTTAGCGGATGGGCGCTTTATGTTGTTGAGGCAGGGATTCTCTTTCAGGAGGTGAAGCGGATTAATCGCATACTCCATGATTTGTGACAGAAGATTGAAAGCCAGGGCAATTGTTTTTGGTGCATAATCCTTTTCAACGAGCATGTTGATCCAATCCTGGATATCAAGTGCGGAAATCTTGCGGATATCAATCTTATCGAAGACGCTGAGGTAGATCCGGCAATAATTTTCGTCACGGTCTTGGGTTGCCCCTTCTTTTGTTACCCGGGTTTTCAGCCAGGTTATGCGGATGTCCTGGAATGTGATTGTTGATCGGAGCTGACTGGCGTACGGAGACTTTTCAAGCCTCTTTTTCATCTTTGCTTCTTCCAGGCGGGCATCTTCGATATTAGGAAAGCCTTCTCCCCAGACAGGTGTCTTGCTCTTATCATATTTGTAAGTGGAAATCACAGGATAATAATATGTGACCTCCTGACCATTTATTTTACGTTTTTTTGTCTGTATGCTCATATGGGGCATCTCCTTTGCGCGGTACTTATCTGGGGAAGCATATGACTTCTGTGTACCGAAATTCGGAACGTTGACTTTTGAGTCATATTTGCTATAATATATTTAACAAGACAGCCGATACGATAGAGCAAACCTATCCGTTTCCGGCAAAGTTATTAGTAACTAGAAATAGCACTTCAAAGCTTGACCAGAGCGGGGGTGCTATTTTCTATGGGTATAATTAAGAATTGCTATAAGTAAAGTACAAGCTGTCAAAAAAATCATGAATTCTTCATATGTACTCATAATAACCACTCCTTCCGCAAGACTCGGAAACGGTGGTATGCACCCTATCGGCTGTCTGGGTAAATATATTATTTTGTGTACCGAAATTCGGAACGTCCATTGCATACATTTGACCGTAAAACTGAAATTGTCACATTTTGCACTATTATGATATAATGAGCATGTTGTCATACCCGATCCGGCAACGGAAAGGGGGTGTACATATGCATGATATAATAGTTTCGCTCTTAGTTGGTATCGTGGGTGGTGTAGTGTGCCATTACATCATCAAATGACTAGATAGCAATGACCATGACAACTAGCCAAAAAAATCCCCGAAGCTGTCACTTCGGGGATTCTTTTGTGTACATACACGATACAATAATTTCGCTTGCCTGTATTTAATATATCATATGCGGGCGGGAAAGTCAAATTACCCCGGAATAACTTATTTATTTTACGGTGTACCGAAATTCGGAACGCTTTATTTATCTGTATCTCGCAATACTGTACTAAAAAAGTCTTTATCAAGAATGAGGCAAGTATCTACTTCAGGGCGTAATTTATAGAGATTTTGTCCTTTTACACCGACAAGGACAACTATCTTCCCCATGTCTTTTAAAAGACGGTATACGGGAGTGTAATCTGTGTCGCCACTCATGATAAATGCAACATCATAAGCGTTAAAGTGCGCTTTGTTTAAAGCATTGATTGCCAAATTGATATCTGTACCTTTTTCGACTTTATAGTATGAACCGCGATCCTCAAGAGACATCGGATCAGCCCCGGTAGGGCGGGCAATATAACGCCCTAAAATAACATCTATGTATGCTGCATTGCTAAGCCCTACAATCCATTTATAATAACTCTTTAATTTAGGGTCGTTTATTAGGAAATCATCTGGCTGGGGTGCAAAAATAAACGTTTTAAGAAAGTCTACATCTTTAATGCATGAAACCATTGCCGGAAAAAGTTTATTGTAATCAATTGGTGGAGCTGAACCGCCATAAAGATCCTTCAGAGCTATATCAAAGTTCATATGGTCCATAAATACCATTCCGCGTAACATACAATCACCTCACAAAAAATAAAAGACACCGCAATAAGCGATGCCTCAATCGAAATCTAAAAACAGGGCAGGTTAAATAACCATCCTGTTTAAGCCATTATATACTAGCATCTGCTTTTTTGTCAATTCCTACATAATTCCAATTATGTTAATGGCATTATGTAGGTGTACCGAAATTCGGAACGTTTTATTATTTGTCAAATAATTTTCTTTTGTATTTTTGAAAATTGATAATTACTGAGCCTTTGGGATTTCAGTACGCTTCTCATCAGCTTTCTTGATTAAGTCAATCATTTGTCCCATGATCCAACGGCGATCTTTAACAGACAATTCGTTGTAGTATTCTATCAGATCTAATTCCTCGTCAGATAATGCTGTTGCATATGGGAAAAATTGGGTTACCTTTGCCTTCTCTTGTTCGGAAATTATAGCTGTATTTTGAATCTTGTGAAAATAATCTAAAAGTTCCTTATCGCAAACTTCCAACATAGAAACACTCTCGATTTTGTTAGAAATTCCGAGAAGATAGTCAAGTGAAACGTGATAATAGTTCGCAATTTTTATTAACATTTCTATATCGGGTTGTCTTTTGTTTGTTTCCCACATAGCAACAGCACCATTACTAACGCCAATACTTTGAGCGAATTCGCGTTGGTTTAAACCATTATTTTTTCGTAATGTTGCAAGAGTTTTTCCTATATCCATAATGACACCTCTTTTTAATATTATCACAATATGTGAGCAAAAAATATATAAATAAGATATGCTCACAAAAAGTTATTTTTTGTATTGACAAGCTAACGTAATGTTAGTATAATAAAAACAAATAACAAATAGTGAGCAAAAGAGGAGGCAGTTTAAATGTTAGAGAAAAAAACGCTGGCGGTTTTAAGAAAAGAAAAAGAGATGTCTCAAAGAGAACTTGCTGAAAAACTTGATATTAGTGCTGGTGCAATAGGGATGTATGAATCTGGAAAACGTACACCACCCTTGAGTAGAGCAATAGAGATAGCAAATATTTTTAAAGTTCCAGTGGAAAGTATAGATTTTGCTTATAAAGATTGCAGTATAAAAAAATGAATTATTAAAAATTTGGATGTTGGCGTAGGGAGGAAAAGATATGGCAGTTAAAAAGAGAATAACAAAAAAGATGGCAAAGGAAATTTTCAAAAAGGTTATAGGTTCAGCAAGTGACGCCAATATCGAGAATCTGAGTGATCAGATGGGGGACAAGTGGAAAATGTTTTCGGGGCTTATAACAGTCTATTGTGCTTATGAGGCTGCGTGGAGTCCTCTCGGATTAATTAATAATAGAGATGGTGAGTACATAGAGGTGACTATCTCTGCCGGATATGCTGAAAGCAAAATTTTTATAAACCCAGAAACTCTGGAAGAAGATCAAGATTATACATATGAGAAAAAGAATAGGCAGTGGCGGACGGACGTAGCTGATTATCTTCAGGAACGCTGTCTGGCTGTTGTCTCAGAAGATACAGCCGCCAGAGAAAGGCTGAATAGAATAGAGATTTGATTGTGCCGGATTTCGGTACACAAATATAGGTACAGAACTTTGAAAAATATATATTGATTAGTAGTTATAGGTTGCTCCTGTAAAGAGTGTATGCTACACTTGTTCGGGAACAATCGTGTTGCAGGGTGGCTGACCTCTATTCTTACATAGGATGGGGGTGGTGCTGATGGATAAGAAACCATTTGACTTTAAAGATCTGATGGCTTTTGGAATGTTCATTCTGTCACTGCTGACATTCATTTACTTGATTTGTCACTGATGATATAAGGCATAGAAAACCACCCCGAAACTTTGACCGAGTGATGAGGTGGTAATTCTAAGTTATCCTTTTTTCGAGGTCAACCCCTTGTGGGCGGTTGTTCTCTTTACGTCTATAATATATCACGAGGAAAAACAGATTGCAATAAAAACTACTAACTATGCATGGTTGGTAGTTTTTTTATTTGGACGTGCTGAAATTCGGTACATGGAAGGAGGCGTAGAATATGTATCTGGAAGAACGGATTGATGAATTGGAAAAGCTTATGGAACAGCTCGCCAATGAAATAATGAAATTGAAACAGAGAAATACCGGAGAAATCCTTACTCCGAAGGAATTCGCACATAAAACAAAGCTAAATGAGAATACGGTTTACTGCTGGATCCGTGAAGGAAAGATAAAGGTCATCCCTAATCTGGGTACAGCGTTAAGGATTCCTATGAGTCAATTCTATGATGCGGAAAATCCGGTAACTGAGAAATTGTCAAAATCTGAAGAACTTCGGAGAGATTTCCAGAAGAGAGTGAAAGAAAGAAGAGTATAGCACATTGAGGTGAAAGCGATGAGAAAAGGACAGATGTGTGCCGAAATTCGGTACGATCAACTCTATTCTATTCAAGCTTTCTCTGGTGTCAGTAATGAAGAAGAGGCAGGTGTGATTGAAACAGTAGGAGTGCATTGTGATGGTAAAGATCAAGGATGATGATGTGAAAAATGCATTGCGAAAAGGGACGAAAGGATTAGAGGGGATACATAACCGGATCCTGGCGTTATATAAAGAGCTTACAGATGTGGATGGGATGATCAGATCGTTATCCTTACCATCAGCAAGGTATGGAAGCAGCGGCGGAGGAAAAACCGGGGATGGTCGGGATCTGTCGGATCTTATGCAAAAGCATGAACAACTTTCGAGGCAAAGAGAAATTGAGATCCGGGAAGAAATGCGGAACCTGACAGATGAAGAAGAAATGATCAACCGGATAAGGGTCTGCTTCCAGACGCTCCGGGACAGGGAGTACGATATACTGAATGAATTATATGTAAAAGGGCATCCTTATAAATTTGTGGAAGCCCACAGCCAGTTAAGCCATAAGTCTTTTGAAACAACGCGTAAAAACGGAATTAAGAAAATCATACAGCTCTATGAGAGTAATTACAGCAATCAGGAGATCATTACCCGGCATCGGAGAATATACAGGAATAACGGGAAGAAAGATGAGGTGGTATATCAGCAGCTTAAACTCAACCTGGATATCTGACATGGGTTTGGAATAGATGAAAAACATACGTATATGTGCCGAATTTCGGCACGGATAAAGGAGAAGAAAATGAGAACTTATTCAATCGTAAACTTAAAAGGTGGAGTTGGAAAAACAACTTCCACGGCAAATCTCGGGTACAGCATGGCTGTACTCGGGAAGCGGGTTCTTGTGATTGATGCGGATCCGCAGAGTAATTTAACCCCATTTTTTGCAAAAGCGAACCCGAACGGGAAAACGTTGCGGGATGTATTTCTGCATCCGGAACGGATTCGAAACATCATTTGCAGAAGCAAGTATGAAAATATTGATATCATTAAGGGCTCTACTTCCTTGAAAGAAGCGGATGCTGTTGGGGAGATGGTTTTGTCAGAGTCTCTATGCCTTATTGCTGGCAAGTATGATGTATGCCTGATCGATACGCGCCCGGCGCTCGAGAGCATCACGAAAAATGCAATCCAGGCAGGAAACGTGGTAGTTACACCAGTATTGCTTGATAAATTCTGCCGGGACAATCTGCTGCTTCTGGAGGATGAACTCCATGCCCTGGGACATGCATACGGTTTTAAGTGGTGTATATATGCCAACAAAGTGGCAAATAAGAGAATACAAAGAAAGATATATGCTGATATGGTGGGAAAGCATGACTTCCCTTTCCTGGATACTTGTATCAGCCGCGGTGCAGTTGTGGAAAATGCTCTTGATCAGTACAAACCGGTGATCAGACACAGAAGAAAGAGCAATGTGGCGGCGGATTTCGTGGAGCTGGCAAAAGAGCTTTTGGAGGTGTAGGGCATGGCGAAAATTGATATGATTTTTGGCGGAACAGCCAGAAAAATAGAGAACCATCCCAGCAGGGTAACAAAGTGGATCCACTATTCAAAACTGAAAGATAACCCGGCTCAGTACCGTTATGGAAGGACCTCAGAGGAACGCCAGGCGCTCCGCGAAGAAGCAAGAAAAAAGGAAGAAGCCCTTGCGGACCTGATTGAAGCGGATGGGGAAGTCCTCCAGGATCTTCTTGTGCGTAAGATCGATACGGATGAATATGAGATCATCGCAGGGCATCACCGGCGCGGGGCGTGCCGGATACTTGTAGAAGAACGTGGAAAAGAGCAGTATTCAATGCTGCCATGCCTGGTTAGAAATATTTCAGACGTGCGGTCTGAGTTCGCTGTGTACTCCTCTAATGGATATGCCCAGAAAACAGACTACGAGATCATGTGCGAGATCGAAGGTATGAAACATCTCCTTGAAACCTATCCGGAAGAGTTCCCGGAGGTTCCAACAGGCAGGATGGTGGAACGCTTGGGGAAGCTTCTCGGAATGAAAAAGAGCACGATAGGTGAGTATCTTAATATCTCGAATAATCTTGGTGAAAAGGGGATCAAGAAATTTCAGAGTGGAGAGCTGAAAAAAAGCGCCGCCGTTGCTTTGGCGGGGATTCCTGAGACAGAACAGAATAAACTGCTTGATCAGGGCATTATTACTCATAAACAGATAAAAGAAAAAAAGAAACAATTAATAAATTCGATATCCCCTATCACTAGGGGATGCATTACTGGGAAAAATCCCAATGGGAATTGTGTTTGTTGTGGCAAGAATGATATAGAGTGCTGCGGAAAGTGTACTGATGATTGTAATGGCAGATGTGGGTGGATAGAATCACCTGTTGTTGCGATATCGCAACAACAGGAAGATGGTGCCGAATACATACCGGGAAAGTGCATGTACAATCCGAAATTCCCCTGCTCTTTATCAGAAAAGGCAATGCGCACTCCTGGAACCGGAGAAGGCAACTGTGGAGAAGCTTGCTGCTGGGAATGTCTGAAGGAAGAATGCAAATTAAGATGCAAAGTATCTGAAGATAGGATGTCTATTGCAGCACAGCAAAAGCGCAAGCCGGAGTTAGACAGGCAAGAAATTCTTATGTTTTTGGCAGAAGAGGTAATCAGCCAATTCGATATTCAGAAATTGTATGAAGAACATAGAGGACATTCTTTACAATTTGAAGAACGCGTAAAAAATATGCTTGGCTCTGAACTGGTAGATTTTAGGTATAGGGCCATAGAACTATATGCTGATTTTATCAATGATGAAAGCATTCGGATAAGCGACCGAGATGAACTGCTTTTCTCTTGTACATGGGATGGGTTTTATCAATTGATATTAGAGTATGATGCCACTGCTGAAACTGAGATCATCGACCAGGAATTTGATAAGGCTGAAGAAGAGATAGAAGCAGAAAGTGAGATATCAGATCTTGAATTTGCCCGGAAAGAATTAGAAGTTGCTCAGGCAATTTTGTGGGAGATGACAGGACGGGGAGCAGCGGTTGATGAGAAATGCATTCGGTCGCAAAAAATGCTTGTGGCAGCTTACAAAAGCCTGATCCGTTCTCTTGAACGGGGAATCCAACTATCACAAATCGAGTGACAGATCTGTTAATATTGGGCATTGAAATGGAGGGAGAAATAATAATGGCAAAGGTAATATGTAGTATGAACTGCAAACATAGGTCAAAGAGAGCTCTTCGAACTTACAGGTATAAATCTGGAGAAAGGTGTTATGGGTGCACTCTAGATGTAATTGATATATCAAGGATGTTTGATCCAGATTTATATGTCGTAAAAGTAGTGGAAGAGAAAAATATGGCACGATGTTCGCAATATGAACCACTTGAGGAAAATGATTTGGAGAATGAAGAATGAGGTATGTAATAAAGAACAGAAAAATTAAGGTTATGGCAGGAAAACTTGGTCTGCTTATAGTCCTTGCTGTATTAAGTAATATTGTAGATGATATGGGGGACAGTGGAATGGCTCTAATTGCTCGGGTAGCTGTGTATGCTGGCATATTGGGGATATTTTTGAACATTATGAAAGGATTTGGGAGGGATTCAGATTCAAAAGATACGGAGGAGGAAGATAAAAAATAAGATAAAAGTGTTTACACCGCCTTACGGGAAGTAGATCAGATAGACAACTTCTGCCGTGGCTGCAAAGGCATAAGGCGGACTGCATGTCTTAGGATATGCAAGTATGTTTTTCAAACCCGGCGGGGACTTCTCCCCTTGCCGGGGAATGAAAAGCAAATAAAATAAAAATGTGCCGAAATTCGGTACGAGGAGGTAATGGCATGAATAAGGCAGTATTAGTCGGAAGGTTGACAAGAGATCCAGAAGTCAGATATTCACAGGGAGAGAATGCAACGGCAGTCGCGAGATATACAGTTGCCGTTGACCGCAGATTTAAGAGGGAGGGAGAGCCCACAGCGGATTTTATCCCGTGTGTTGTATTTGGACGATCCGCAGAATTTGCGGAGAAATATTTTCGCCAGGGAATGCGGGTCTCTGTTTCCGGGCGCATCCAGACTGGGAGTTATACGAACAAAGACGGGGTGAGAGTATACACCACGGAAGTGATTGTAGAAGAACAGGAATTCGCAGAGAGCAAGGCAGAGGCGCGTGGCAATGCACCTGCAGAAGCAGCTGCCGGGGATGGCTTTATGAATATACCTGATGGCATTGATGAAGAACTTCCTTTTAATTAGAAAATATGCTATGCAGAAATAATTACAAAGGTGTTAATTAGAAAATATGCTATGCAGAAATAATTACAAAGGTGTACTGGAATGAGAAGGTTTATTATTAAAATTTGTGGATGGCTGTTGGACATTGGTTTGATTGTAGGAATGGAACTTATACAATTTATTGTGATAGTTACTTGGTTACTTTCCTGTGAAGCCAGTAGATCGTACCAGAGGGAACTAATATGTGTAACCATTGTTTTGAATATTTGCGTATTAAATTTTATTAGGCATACCGCTATAAAAGGTATGCCCAGCAAATGGCTAATGAAGCTAATACAAAATGCAATAAGTGTTTAGAAAAAATAACAGTGATACATAAGGAGAAACTTGCATGGGGCAGTATCAATATTACTATGGATCAGATGCGGAAAATTTTAATTTTTTCCGTCTGCCAAAGAAGCTGATCCGGGACAAGCAGTTCCGTACAATATCAAGCGATGCAAAAATATTGTATGGGCTGCTTTTAGACCGATTGACTTTATCGCAAAAAAACGGGTGGTTGGATGAAGAAGGCAGGATTTATATCATCTATACGATTGAGGAGATCGCAGAAGAGCTGTATTGCAGCAAGAGAAAAGCAATCCAGCTTATGAACGAACTTGACATAAAAGATGGGATTGGTCTGATCAGACGTAAAAGACAAGGAATGGGACGCCCAAATCTGATATATGTCATGAATTTTAATTCGTCAGAAGGGGCTGCGGTAGAATTAGAGGTTTCCGAACTTGATAGAAAAAATGAGGAAAATCATCAGAGGAGAAGTGCTGCATTTCAAGAAGTGCAGAAACGTGCACTTCAAGAAGTGCAGGAACATGCACCTCAAGAAGTGCAGGAACGTGCACCTCAAGAAGTGCAGAAATGTGCACCTCAAGAAGTGCAGAAATGTGCACCACAGAAAGATACTGATATGAAAGATACTGACTATATATATAATAATCTATCCATCTATCTATCCGAAACAGAAAGAGGATTGATGGATAGGAACACTGTTATAAAAATTTTGCGAAAAAAGCTGGATTACGAATATCTGGTCAATGACTGCCCCAAAGATGCTGCCCAGATTACGGAAATTGTAGAGCTAATGGGAGACATATGCTGCCAAACAGCAGATTACGTGACAGTAAATGGAAATCAGATTCCGATCGGAGATATCCGGCGGCGTATGATGAACCTGAATATTGAACACATCAGATACGTTCTGTACTGCCTAAAGAATAATGCAGGGCAGATCAGGAATATCAGGAGTTATCTACTGGCATGCCTGTATAATGCTCCGGTGACTATACGGTCATACTACCAGGCTGCCGTACAGCATGATATGGTACACCAAAGTGGATAACTCGGAACCTTTGAACACGAAATTTAGAATGATTTGAAATGCGGTTAAGTGATCGCCAGTAAAAGATGAAGGTGCTGTATGTATGAAAAGATACAGGAAATTAAAGGGAAAGTATAATGCCTCTGGTTCTCAGATTAAAAAGAAGCGGAAAGAAAGGAAAATGTCCCAGAAAGAACTGGCAGAGCAAATGAAAGGTGCCGGGCTGGATATTACCCAGAAAATGATCAGCCGTATTGAAACCGGGGACCGTATTGTAACGGATTACGAATTAATGTGTTTTGCCAGAGTCTTTGGAATTCAGATGGATGAACTGTTCTGAAGATATCGGAGTGCCGTTGACTGGGAAAATTATTCCTGCTAAAATAATTTAAGGCACTACAACAACGGTAGGCGGTTAGTCCTTCAGCAGAGGGACTGGACCCTCTGATTACATAGAAATCCTGGGAACGGGAAATCTGGGAAAGGAGGGCTCGCTTATGAGTGATTATGAATTGCTGTCACTTGTGCTGATGATTCTTGGAATCATTGTAAGCCTCCTGATCGCATACATAAATCAATCAAAAAAGTAACCGCCCTGGCCAAAGGTAACGGTTACTCATTTGAGAAACTAAATACTTTGGACTAACCGTCTGTCGGTAGTGCCTCTTTGTATATTTATCGTAGCAATTCAAGGTAAAAAAGTCAATATATAAATAGTATGACAGATAATATTTAGAACAATACCTGGAAAGAATATCCAGAATTGTTGTATGATGATACTCAAAAAGGAGTATTTTCATATGACAAACAGGGATCATAAGTTCAGTAAGGGACAAACAAAAAAAGAAAATAATAAAGCAAATGTAATTAGAGAAGAAAGGCGGGAAGGCGTGTACGGAAATGTAATAGCGATAGTTATATCAGGGTTAGCTTTTCTTGTATCCTGTTTATCTCTTGCCGCTACAATTTATTTTTCTTATAAGAAATATGAGTATAAGCTTGATCCGGAAGTGGCAGCTGCAACTGAAATTGGGGCAGAAGCCTATGAAACAGGTGGAAAATACGTATCCCATGTCTATTCAGATGGGATAAAGATCCAGATTCTTAATAAAAACAATCTGGAAAAGGCATATTTGATCTATTCAGATAGCAGGGTGGAAAAGCTTGATATAAATGAAGTTGAAGATGCCTTGGAAACAAAGCTAAATGAGAACATAAAAATGAATAAGTATGATTTACAAATTGGGGAAATATCGTATCAATATTGCTTTCTTTATTTAGAAGGACTGGATGGGGGCAATGAGCTGACACTTATCTATGCAAAATCTGGGGATGGGGAATTTGAGTTTAATGAAGCAACTGGCATCAAAGTATGGGGGTTGGCTAACAGCAATAAGGATGATCCGAAATATGAAGGGGAAAGGATCATGGCAGAGCAGTATCTGAAGATAATGGCAGAAAGTGCTGCTTATATATTATAACATATTTCATTTTATTCAGGTTTGCTGTACAATAATATTTAAATTAGATAATTTGTGGTGTTTCTCGGAGCAGGTTTCGGCGTGCCGAATTTCGGCACAAGGGAA
>ERZ791922.1045-NODE-1045-length-12234-cov-3.720503_pt1 | contig 12234 bp, 7 predicted proteins | sample MGYA00510134_ERZ791922 | MGnify/ENA primary metagenome ERZ791922 (study PRJEB30046, sample SAMN00792101) | human gut metagenome | study: EMG produced TPA metagenomics assembly of the A metagenome-wide association study of gut microbiota in type 2...
GAATCTGCTGCAGGAATATATCTGCATCCCACTTGACATCTATAAAGAAATCTATAACAATAAAAATAAGAAAATAAAGAAACCAAGGTTTGATAATAAACTGGAGGCATGGCTGGCGTTCCTGAGCATGGATGAACCGGAAGTGGTTGTCCGATTGATTGAAGAGTATCCGGAGTTCCGGGCAATGTATGAGGAGGCGTACCAGATGTGCAAGAACATGGATGAGGTGATGAGGATGTTTTCAAAGGAATTGCTAGAACTGGATCGGAATACAGTGCAGCTGATGATTGATGAAATGCAGGATGAGATTAATGCGCAAAAAAAGGAATTAGAGGAGCAAGCAAATCAGCTGGAACGGCAGGAATACGAGAGAAAGAGAGAGGCTGAGAAACGAAAGCAGATGTTGAGGGAGGTTTATGCAAAGCTACAGGATATAGAAGAAACAGCACAATTAACAGGCTGTTCTACAGAGGAAGTGGAAGAGGCCACGAAAGGATAAGAATCCTCGTGAATTGGACATTTTTTGAAAGGTCTTTATAATGGAACAAGCAAAAACGGAGGTCTGTGGATAAAACTGTAGAAAGTCAAGGAAGTTCGAGGAACATCAAGGAAGTTCGAGGTTGACGGATATTGTATATCACGATATTATGATATAATTGTTATGAATTAAGAATAATAATTATGCAAGAAGAATGGTGATTGGAATCGAAGTCAAAGGAGATACTTTGGAATGATGTTTAAAAAAATTGTTGCAGGAATACTGGGGGTTATGCTTTTTGCGATGCAGCCGGTACAGCTTACTTTTGCAGAAGAAGTACAGGTGCAGGATGGAGATTTAAATAGTGAAGAAAAGACTGCAGAGCAATTAGCAGCAGAGGCTGAGCGAAAGGAAGCGTTAGAGACTCCAAGCGAGACAGATCAGTTGGAGAATTGGCCGGCAGGTCCTGCAGTATATGCGCACTCGGCGATTGTTATGGATATGAATAGTGGTGCGATTCTTTATTCAAAGAAAGCAGAGGAAAGGCATTTCCCGGCAAGTATTACAAAACTTTTGACAACTCTGGTTGCTTTAGAAAATGCAGAGTTAACAGATAAGGTAACTTTTTCACAGGCAAGTGTTGATATTTTGAATTGGGATGATGCACATATCGGAATGCGTCCGGGAGAAGAAATCAGTATGAAAGATGCATTAAGAGCTGTTTTGTTGGCATCGGCAAATGAAGTGTCTTATGCTGTAGCAGAAAGTACCGGAATCACGCATTTAAATGGCGGCTATGATACTTTTATTGAGTTAATGAATACACGTGCAAAGGAACTTGGCTGTACAAATTCTCACTGGGTCAATCCAAACGGACTTCACGATGAAGAGCATTATACAACTGCACATGATATGGCTTTGATTGCATCTGCGGTATATCAACAGGAAGAATTTCGTAATATTATGGATATATTGGAATACCGGATTTCGCCTACAAATCTGGTAGATGAGGAACGGGTATTTCAGCAAAATCATAAAATGCTTTGGCCGGAAAATGCATACTATTATGAGTATTGTACAGGTGGTAAGACCGGATATACAGATCAGTCTGGAACAACACTTGTAACAATGGCTGATAATGGAGAATTGCAGCTGGCAGCGGTTGTTTTACAGGATTATGGTGTAGACGCATATACAGATACAAAAGCTATGATGGAATATGTTTTTAATAATTTTATGAAGGTTCCGTTGGCTGAATTGGATGTGACAGAGACAATGGATGAAATCAAAAGTTTCACAGATGAAAATGCCTATGCAGTACTACCGAAGAATCTGGATACAGTGGATAAAGAGAAGATAAAGTGTGAAATAAAAGAAGATACAAAACAGGACGGAACAGCAGTCTATACGTATGAAGGGCAGATTATTGGAAAGACAAAAGTTTCGTTGAAAACAAATACGAATGAAAAGAGTGTAGTTCGTGACGAAGAGAGTAAGGAATCAAAAGAGGAGCCTGCGAAGAGTACGAAAAAGGTTATCATTGCGGTTGCTGCGGTGGTGCTGTTGATCGTAGTTATAGCAGCTGTGCTGTTTTACAGGAAATATTTGCGTTATAAGAAATGGCAGGAGAAACAAAAACGGATGCGGCGAAGACGTGCGGCTGAATCTCGCAGAAGACGGCAAGGAAGTGATTCCCAATTTGACAAGCCGAAGAAAAGATAGTAGAATATGGACGATACTCAATCAAAAAGAATTGAAAAATATTTTCAAGAAAGAGAAGGTATTATGAAAACAAAACGAAATCGATTGCTACAGAAGATGACTGCCTGGATATGCGTATTTAGTTTTCTTTGTCCCGTCTTGAATGTCTCTGCAGATGAGTTGGATAGTATGGAGAGTAAGTCTTTGGGGCTACAAAGTGAGTTAGACAGTCTCAATGGTGAAATTCTTCAGATTAGTGAAGAGATTGCTGATAATGAAGTAGAGATGGAAACCGTCAATAATAATATTATCAGAGCCCAGGAACAATTGGAAATCGCCAAGAATAATGAGGATGCCTATTATGAGGATATGAAGGTTCGTATCCAGTATATTTATGAAAACAGCGATGCCTCGTTACTGGAAATGATCTTCTCAGCAGAGAGCTTATCGGAACTCGTGAATAAAGTTCATTTTGTCCAGAAATTAAGCGAGTATGACAGAGGAATGTTTGAGGCACTTCAAGATTTGCGAAGTACAATTGAAGAAGAAGAAAAGGATTTAAAAGAACAACAGAATTCATACAAAGAGCTGGAACAAAAGCTGAATAAAAAGTGGGAAGAATTAAATAAAAAAGCGACTTCTACATCAACGGATTTAACAGAACTGAAGGCTGCAATTGCTGAATTAAAAGCAGAGCAGGAAGCGCAAAAAAATGCACAGTTGAATAATTCGACGAATAGTAATACGGGAAATGGTGGAAGTACAGGAAACGGTCAGAGCAATAATGGATCGAATAACAATGGATCCAATAACAATGGATCCAATAACAGTGGAACCAACAATGGAGAATATATTTATCCATCCGGACCGGGACAGTTAAATCCTTGGGTTGGCGTTGTCTATTTCAATGGTCACAGAGAAACTTATTATTCTCAGAAGGTATTGCCGGGATATGGATTGAATATTCCGGGACGTCATGTGGCATCTGATGGTACAGTGCGTGATAGGGATAATTATATCTGTGTAGCGAGCAGCGATCATCCGAAGGGAACGATTGTAGAGACTTCTTTGGGAACAGGGAAGGTATACGATTCCGGTTGTGCAAGCGGAACAATTGATATATATACAGATTGGTAAGAAACAGGGCATCATAGTCAGATTGTCAGAATCGACGCTATGGTGCTTTTTACTTGACTTTTTTTCTTTTTTTTTATATAATTACCCCGTGTATAAGAGATTGAAAAAGCATTGACGAAGACAGTAGGGAATAACACAAAATCACAGCGAGCCGGAGCGGGTGCGAGTCCGGTATGAGTAAGTTATTTTTGAATATCACTTCTGAGCTGCAGTTTCCGAACTGAGTGATATGATACTTGCAGTAGGGACTGCCGGAGTTCTGCCGTTAACGGAACGCGTATGGAAGGCGTAAAAGCCGGAGTATGTTGTAAAGGTGGTATAAGCGAAGATTCAACCCTTCGTCCTGTTACAGGACGGAGGGTTTTTTTCAATCTTATAAAAAACTAAAAACGAAATGTTTTACAGAAAGGAAGAAGAGCAATGTATAAGAAAGTATCTACGGATATGAATTTCGTGGAACGTGAAAAAGAAGTAGAAAAGTTCTGGGCAGATCATGATATTTTCCAGAAGAGTATGAAAGAACGGGAAGGTAGTCCGATGTATACCTTTTATGACGGACCTCCGACTGCCAATGGTAAGCCACATATCGGACATGTGCTGACACGTGTAATCAAAGATATGATTCCACGTTATCGTACTATGAAAGGATATGAAGTACCTAGAAAAGCTGGCTGGGATACCCATGGACTTCCGGTTGAACTGGAAGTAGAAAAGCTGCTCGGTCTGGATGGAAAAGATCAGATTGAGGAATATGGTTTGGAGCCATTTATTGATAAATGTAAAGAAAGTGTATGGAAATATAAGGGGATGTGGGAGGATTTCTCCAGTACTGTTGGTTTCTGGGCAGATATGGACAACCCTTACGTTACTTATGATAACAATTTTATTGAGTCTGAATGGTGGGCACTGAAGCAGATTTGGGATAAGGGACTTTTGTATAAAGGATTTAAGATTGTACCATATTGTCCGCGTTGTGGAACACCGCTTTCCGCACAGGAAGTTGCACAGGGATATAAGGATGTGAAAGAGCGTTCAGCAATTGTTCGCTTTAAAGTAAAGGATGAGGATGCATATATTCTGGCATGGACAACAACTCCATGGACATTGCCATCTAACTTGGCGCTTTGTGTAAACCCAGATGAAGATTATGCAAAGGTAAAGGCTGCAGACGGATACACGTATTATATGGCAGTTGCGTTGTTGGATACAGTTCTTGGAAAATTAGCAGAAGAAGGAAAGGCTGCCTACGAAGTTCTGGAAACTTATAAGGGAACAGAATTAGAAGGAAAAGAGTATGAACCACTGTATCAGTGTGCTGCAGATCTGGCTGAGAAACAGCATAAGAAAGCCTTCTATGTAGTGTGCGATACTTATGTAACTCTGACCGATGGTACAGGTGTTGTTCATATTGCACCAGCATTTGGAGAAGATGATGCTCAGGTCGGAAGAAAATATGACCTGCCGTTTGTACAGCTTGTAGATGAAAAGGGAAATATGGCTGAGTCCACACCATTTGCAGGATTATTTGTAAAGAAAGCAGATCCGGAAGTATTGAAAGATCTGGAGTCCAGAGGTCAGCTTTTTGATGCTCCAAAGTTTGAGCATAGTTATCCGCATTGCTGGAGATGTGATACTCCTTTGATTTATTATGCACGTGAGTCTTGGTTTATTAAAATGACAGATGTCAAAGAAGATTTGATTGCAAATAATAATACAATCAACTGGATTCCAGAAAGTATCGGAAAAGGCCGTTTTGGTGACTGGCTTGAAAATGTACAGGATTGGGGAATCAGTCGTAACCGTTATTGGGGAACACCTTTAAATATCTGGGAATGTGAGTGTGGACATATGCACTCTATCGGAAGCATTGAAGAACTGAAATCCATGTCCGATAATTGTCCGGATGAAATTGAATTACACAGACCGTATATCGATGAAGTAACAATCCGGTGTCCAAAGTGTGGAAAACCGATGCATCGTGTGCCGGAAGTAATTGACTGCTGGTTTGACAGCGGATCCATGCCGTTTGCACAGCATCATTATCCATTTGAAAATAAGGAATTATTTGAACAGCAGTTCCCTGCTCAGTTTATTTCTGAGGCGGTAGACCAGACACGTGGTTGGTTCTACTCCTTGCTTGCAATTTCAACACTCCTGTTTAACAAAGCGCCATATCAGAATGTGATTGTTCTCGGTCATGTGCAGGATGAGAATGGACAGAAGATGAGTAAATCTAAGGGAAATGCAGTTGATCCGTTTGATGCACTTCAGACGTATGGAGCAGATGCAATCCGCTGGTATTTCTATGTAAATAGTGCACCATGGCTGCCGAATCGTTTCCATGGAAAGGCTGTAACAGAGGGACAGCGTAAATTTATGGGTACTCTGTGGAATACCTATGCATTCTTTGTGCTGTATGCAAATATTGATGAGTTTGACGCTACAAAGTATACATTGGATTATGAAAAATTGTCTGTTATGGACAAGTGGCTGTTGTCCAAGTTGAATACGTTGATCCAGACAGTAGATGATAATCTGGCGAATTACCGGATTCCGGAGAGTGCAAGAGCCCTTCAGGATTTTGTAGATGATATGAGTAATTGGTATGTCAGAAGAAGTCGTGAACGTTTCTGGGCAAAAGGAATGGAACAGGATAAGATCAATGCCTATATGACACTGTATACAGCACTTGTAACTGTATCAAAAGTAGCGGCTCCGATGATTCCATTTATGACAGAGGAGATTTATCAGAACCTGGTATGCAGTATTGACGCTAATGCACCGGAAAGTATTCATCTGTGTGATTATCCGGCAGCAGATGAGAAGTTCATCGATAGAGAACTGGAAGCCAATATGGAACATGTTCTGAAACTGGTTGTAATGGGACGTGCATGTCGAAATACATCCAATATTAAGAATCGTCAGCCGATTGGACAGATGTTTGTAAAAGCAGAATTTGAACTGCCTGAATTTTATAGAGAAATTGTTGCTGATGAATTGAATGTAAAGAATGTTAAATTTACATCAGATGTTCGTGAATTTACTTCATATAGTTTTAAACCACAATTGAAGACAGTTGGACCGAAATATGGTAAACTGTTAGGAGGAATCAAAAATGTACTGGATCAATTAGACGGTAATGCTGCCATGGATGAACTGAATGCAAATGGTTCTTTAAAACTTGACGTAAACGGACAGGAAGTTCTTTTGTTTAAAGAAGATCTATTGATCGATACTGCACAGGTGGAAGGCTTTGTGTCAGAAAATGATAATGGAATTACGGTAGTTCTGGATACGAACCTGACAGAAGAATTGTTAGAAGAAGGCTTTGTAAGAGAAATTATCAGCAAAATTCAAACAATGCGAAAAGAAGCTGGATTTGAAGTTATGGATAAAATATTTGTGACTTATAATGGCAGTGAAAAAGCAGAGGATGTATTTGGAAAATACGCAGATAAGATTGGACAGGAAGTTTTGGCAATTTCTGTGATAAAAGCGGAACCGGCTGGATACGTTAAAGAGTGGAAAGTGAATGGCGAGGCAGTAACGCTTGGCGTCCAAAAAGAAGAAAAGTAAGGAATTGAGAAAATGGATAACACAAATTTAGCAACAACAAAAAAATTTGACAAAGAAGCGTTTAAAGAGATGGTACGGGAAAATGTAAAAACATTGTACCGTAAGACAGTAGACGAAGCGAGTCAGCAGCAGATTTTTCAGGCAGTCAGCTATGCACTGAAAGATGCTATTATTGATGACTGGCTTTCTACACAGGCGGCATATAAAAAATCTGGCGCCAAGACAGTATACTATATGTCGATGGAGTTTTTGATGGGGCGTGCTCTTGGAAATAACTTGATCAATATGACAGTTTATGATGAAGTGAGAGAGGCGCTTGATGAACTCGGATTTGATTTGAATGTAATTGAAGACCAGGAGCCGGATGCGGCTCTTGGTAATGGGGGACTGGGACGACTGGCAGCATGTTTCCTAGATTCTCTGGCAACGCTGAACTATCCGGCATACGGATGTGGAATCCGGTATCGCTATGGAATGTTCAAACAGAAGATCAAAGACGGTTATCAGGTAGAAACACCGGATAACTGGCTGAAAGATGGTAATCCATTTGAAATTCGCAGAGATGAGTATGCAAAAGAGGTACGTTTTGGAGGAAAAGTACGTTTTGAGCATGATTCTGAAACAGGAAGAGATAAATTTATTCAGGAAGACTTTGAGTCTGTACTGGCAATTCCGTACGATATGCCGATTGTAGGTTATAACAATCATGTAGTAAATACATTGCGAATCTGGGATGCAAAGGCAATCACAGACTTCCAGCTGGATTCTTTTGACAGAGGAGATTATCACAAAGCGGTAGAGCAGGAAAATCTTGCCAAGACAATTGTAGAGGTATTGTATCCAAATGATAATCATTATGCTGGAAAAGAACTTCGTCTGAAACAGCAGTATTTCTTTATTTCGGCAAGTTTGCAGGAGATTCTTGCAAAGTATAAACGTGAGCATAAAGATATTAAAAAATTGTATGAAAAAGTTGTTATTCAGATGAATGATACACATCCGACAGTGGCAGTTCCGGAATTGATGCATCTTCTTATTGACCAAGAAGGACTGACTTGGGAAGAAGCATGGGATGTTACCACAAAAACTTGTGCGTATACAAACCATACCATTATGGCAGAAGCGTTAGAAAAATGGCCGATTGACCTGTTCTCCAGACTTCTTCCTCGTATTTATCAGATTGTACAGGAAATTGACCGAAGATTTGTCAACGAGGTTCGGGCAAAATATCCTGGAAATGAAGAGAAAGTCAAAAAGATGGCAATTCTTTGGGATGGTCAGGTCCGTATGGCTAATATGGCAATCATCGCAGGATTTTCTGTAAATGGTGTAGCGCGTCTGCATACAGAGATTCTGAAAAATGAACAGCTGCGTGACTTCTATGAGATGATGCCGGAGAAATTCAACAATAAGACAAACGGTATTACACAGAGACGTTTCCTGGCACATGGAAATCCGCTTTTGTCTGACTGGATTACAAAACATATCGGAGATGGATGGAAGACTGATCTTTCACAGATTGAAAAGTTGAAACCACTTGCAGAAGATGAGCAGGCGAGAAAAGAGTTTATGCAGATCAAGTATCAGAATAAAGTACGCCTTGCAAAATATATCAAAGAGCACAATGGAATTGATGTAGATCCACGTTCTATTTTTGATGTACAGGTAAAACGTCTGCATGAGTACAAACGTCAGTTATTGAATATCTTACATGTTATGTATCTGTACAATCAGATTAAAGAGCATCCGGAGATGTCTTTCTATCCAAGAACATTTATTTTCGGAGCAAAGGCAGCGGCAGGATATCTTAGAGCAAAAGAAACAATTAAGCTCATCAATTCAGTAGCAGATGTTGTGAATAATGATAGAAGTATCAATGGTAAACTGAAAGTCGTATTTATTGAAGATTATCGCGTATCTAATGCTGAGCTGATTTTTGCGGCAGCAGATGTAAGTGAACAGATTTCAACAGCATCTAAAGAAGCTTCTGGTACAGGAAATATGAAGTTTATGTTGAATGGAGCGCCAACATTAGGAACTATGGACGGTGCCAATGTTGAGATTGTAGAAGAAGTTGGAATTGAGAATGCGTTTATCTTTGGATTAAGCTCTGAAGAAGTGATCAATTATGAGAATCATGGTGGATATAATCCAACAGATATTTATTTCAATGATTGGGAATTAAAACGTGTCATTGATCAGTTAATGGATGGAACTTATGCACATGGCGATCATAATATGTATAAGAACCTTTATAATTCTTTGTTAAATACACAGTGTACGGATAAGGCAGATACTTACTTTATCTTAAAAGATTTCCGTTCCTATGCAGATGCACAGAAGAGAGTGGAAGAAGCGTATCGTGATACTGACAGATGGGCGAAGATGGCAATGCTTAATACAGCATGCTGCGGTAAATTTACTTCAGACCGTACCATTGAAGAATATGTAAGAGACATCTGGAAACTGGAAAAAGTAACTGTGACACCACAGGAGTTTTAACAAAAGAAGAGTCAAGAGAAATTCTGCAAGGAGGTGCATTTTATGGGATATTATGAAAGTTATGATTATTCCAATTTAGGAAGTAATGGTATAGCAACGGTTTTGATGGTATATCTGCTCATATTTGTTGTATGGGGGATTTATTCATTGATTTGTTATATTATAAAAGGAATTGGGCTGTATACGATTGCAAAGGATCAAGGAGAAGACTATCCTTGGCTTGCATTCGTGCCGTTTGCAAGAACTTATTTGCAAGGTGAATTGGGCGGAGAAATTGTTTTAAAAAAGAAATCCATCCGAAACCCTGGAATCTGGCTGATTGTGCTGCCATTTATTGAAGGTGCAGTCTTTATGATTTTTTATCTTCTATTGTTTGGAGTAATTGGTTTTAGCGCATATACTACTATGGGCTATTCAAACTCCTATATGGGAGCAGGCTCCATCGGAACAATTCTCTTTTTGACAGTATTATTTATTGTGGTGATTGTTGCAGGCAGCGCTTTGAATCAAGTATTGAAAGTAATGGTAAATCATCAGATTTTGGAGCGGTTTACTACCAAAAATATGTCTATTATACATGCCATATTTATGAGCTTGATTCCGTTGTATGAGCCATTGTGCTTATTTATTATGAGCAGAAGAGTTGCAACAAATATGGATGGAGTAAATTCCACATTTGAAGTACAGCGTGGTTTGATGGGGCAGGAGGCGGAAGTACAGCCGACAGAGGTAGTTCAGCCAGAGCCAGTACAGCCGGAGTCAGAAGTGCAGCCGGCAGAGCCAGTACAGCCGGAAGAGCCGGTTCAGCCAGAGCTAGAAGTACAGCCGATAGAAGAATCAGATAAAGAAAATGAATAATGAAAAGAAACCCTTCATATCTTTTGGTATGGAGGGTTTTTTATGAAGTATCATGCAGTGAGATATCGGATTTGGCTGCAAAAGGTAAAATCCTTTGGTGCCTTTGTGGTCATTCTTTTACTTTTACCTTATGTAGTGACAGTGTTTGTACATGGAGCGGATTGGCAGGAAGGGATTCAACAAGAATGGTATGTACGGGTGATACAGCCGCAGTTGGATGGAACAAAAGAAAGTATGGTGATAGAAATTCCATGGGAAACTTATTTTATAGGGCTTCTGGCTTTGGAAAGTGAAGAAAATAGTGAGGTGGAGCTGTTAAAAGCGCAGGCAGTATTGATTCGGACTCGATTGTATCAACAGATGAAGGAAGATCCGCAGAGGGTGTTTTCGGAGCGGTATCTGAGTAGAGAAGAAATGGAGAAACGCTGGGGTGGACAAGAGTTCAAAACAATATATGAAAACTTAAAGCGTGCAATGAAGGAAACAGCGAATCAAGTCCTTTATTATGGAGAAAACTATGCGTGGACTCCGTATCATCAATCTAGCAATGGAATGACGAGGTCGGCAGAAGAAGTATTGGGGACAGATGCGTACCCATATTTGACAGTGCAGGAATGTCCATGTGATAAAGAGGCGCAGGAAGAGATTAGAACTTGTTCCTATAGTTATGAAGAAATACAAACAAAATGCCAGCCGTTTCTGGTAGCAGTGGAAAAAGAAGAGGCGGAAAAAATCTATCGGTTTGAGGAGTTTGAAATCTTGTCTTATGATTCAGCAGGCTATGTAAAAGAACTGCGGATTGGAAAAACAATCTGTACAGGAGATCAATTTCGAGATGCATTGGGATTGGCATCCAGTGATTTTTCTTTGCAGGAGCAGGAGGGAAAGTTGAGAATTACGACAACCGGGAATGGACATGGAATGGGAATGAGTCAGTGGACAGCAAATGAGATGGCGAAAGAAGGAAGTTCTTATGAAGAAATTCTGCAATTTTTCTTTGCAGGAACAGAGCTGAGAGAGGGAGAAGAAGTGAGACAAAAAATATAAGGACAAGATTGTTCGGAGTATGTATAAGGCATCACGTTTCTGGCAAAAATAGAGTCAGAGGTGATGAATATGAATAACAATGAAAAGCAATCCTTCCTAAAAGGAAAGGGCGCTGCCGTTGCGTTGGTTCTATGTTTTGTTGCAGTGATTGCACTTGTTGGAACATTTACTTTTCGCAATTATCGGAACAAAATGAATCAACAGCTGGCGCAGGCGGAAAAAATGACAAAAGAGGAGACCGAGGCAACAACGGGAAAAGATATTGTACTTCCGGAGGAAGAGAATACATTAGAGACAGAAGAAAATACGGAGGAGGAAAGCCAAGAAGAGGCTGCTGAACAGGAATCATCAGAGGAAACTGCCGGAAATGGGATGAATGTGTGGTTTGATGAAAACAGTACATTGGATTGGCCGGCAAGCGGAGCGGTACTGATTGATTACAGTATGGATCAAACGGTATATTTTCCAACACTGGAACAGTATCAATATAATCCAGCTCTGATTATTAGCGGGGAGATAGGAGAGATCATCAGCGCTGCGCAAGAAGGCATTGTATCATCGGTTGAGCAGGAAGCGCAGACCGGATTGACAGTTACGGTTGATATGGGAAATGGGTATCAGGCAGTATACGGACAATTAAAGGAAGTACCGGTTGAAATTGGGGCATATGTAAATAAAGGACAGACTTTGGGGCATCTAAGTGAGCCTACAAAATACTATTCTGTAGAAGGTGCGAATCTTTATTTTGAATTGTTGAAAGACGGAACCCCGGTAAATCCGATGGACTATATGGAAGGTTAAAAATGGAGAAAAGAGTGCAGCAGGTTTGCTGCGCTTTTTTTGTTGTTTTATGGGAAAGTGTAAAATCCGTTAATACATCTATAAATAGTGTCTGCTGAGCAAACTGAAAACACTTGATTTTACTGACTTTTGCC
>ERZ791922.1051-NODE-1051-length-12101-cov-3.960817_pt1 | contig 12101 bp, 10 predicted proteins | sample MGYA00510134_ERZ791922 | MGnify/ENA primary metagenome ERZ791922 (study PRJEB30046, sample SAMN00792101) | human gut metagenome | study: EMG produced TPA metagenomics assembly of the A metagenome-wide association study of gut microbiota in type 2...
AGTTGAAGTAAATAATGCAAAAGATATATTAGAAAAAGCAATTAATAGCTTAGAAGTAAATACAACAACACCAGTAGACAATACTGTAAACACATCAGTAAGTAATGGTGATACAACTACAAGTGTAAAAACTGGAGATAATGGTTTAGCTGAAATGTTTGCAGGATTAGCATTATTAAGTGTAGCTGGATATGCAGTACTTAAAAGAAAAGAAAATTAATAAGTAATAGTAAACGTTAAAAATCCAAAATTATAAATTTTGGATTTTTTCTTGTTTTATACAAAATAAAAGAAATCAGTTACAATAACTAATTTCTTATTATTGATTTTTTTTAATTTCTTCTAGATCATCTAAATCATAAGGTGTTAATTGATATACATAATAATTTAACCAATTACTAAATAATAAATATGCATGAGAACGCCATTTCACTAATATTTCTCCATTAATATCATCATTTTCATAATAATTTTTTGGCATAGTTGCATCATTTGAAATAGCAATATCTCGTCTATATTCTTTATCTAATGTATCAGGATCATATTCAGGATGTCCTGTTACAAAAAAACGAGAACCATCTTTTTCAGCAATAAGATATACTCCTGCTTCATTACTACTTGCTAAAATATCTAAATTATCAATTAATTCTATATCTTCTTTTTTGACTGTTGTATATCTAGAATGTGGTGCATAAAATTGATAATCAAAACCTCGTAAGATTTTACGTTTCATTTTATCTACATTAGTATGATGACAATATACCCCAGTTAATTTTTCTTTTAACTCATATTTTTTAATTCCATAAAAATGATAAAGTGCTGCTTGCGATGCCCAACAAATAAAAAATGAACTAAATACATGTCTTTTTGACCATTCTAAGATTTTTTCCATTTCTTGCCAATAATCAACATCTTCAAATTCTAATCTTTCTACTGGTGCACCTGTTATAATCAAACCATCATAGCGATTTTCTTTTATTTCATCAAATGTTTTATAAAATGCTAAAAGATGTTCTTGAGATATATTTTTAGATTCATGACTTGCCATATGAATCCAATCAACTTCTATTTGTAGTGGTGTATTTGATAGCATTCTCAATAATTGTGTCTCTGTTACTATTTTTGTAGGCATTATATTTAAAATTAATAATTTTAATGGTCGAATTTGCTGTGTTAAAGCCCTATTTTCATCCATTACAAATATATTTTCATCTTTTAAAATTTTACTTGCTGGCAGGTCATTTGGTATTTTAATAGGCAATATTTTCACCCCCTCATTAGTCATAAGTTTAACATATTTATGATTAGAATTTAAGTATAAAAACTAAAATGAAATTAATTCATTAAATATTTTAATAATGTATTCATCAGACATTCCAGATAAATAATCAATTATACATCTAATAATTGCTTTGTCGTCTTTTGTAAAATCATATATTATCTTATTTTGATATATTTCAGGACGTTTCATTCCTGTTATTTTACTATATTTTTCTAACCAACATATAAAACTATCAATAATTTGGGGATAATTATCGCGATCTTTTAATAATTCATCAATTATATTAGTGTTTTTTTCTTTTGCTAATTTATCATATTTTAATAAAAAATCAAAAATCGAATTTAATATTAATTTGACATAATTAGCATGAATTTTTAATCTGTCAATTAAATAAATATTTTCATAATTGAATTTCATTATTATTTTCATAATTTCATGTGCTTCATCAGATAAAGCTATGCCATCGCTTAAATTACTATTTTTACAAACATCTTGAATAAAATAATTTACTATTGTTCCATTATTAATTGCTGTAAATTTATATTCTTTACAAACATTATTTATTAATAATTTTAATTTATCAACTTTTGTCTGTTTTAATACTTTTAATCTTAAAGCATCTTCAATATCTCTTGCAAGATATGCAATCTTATCTGATATTTTAACAACGCATCCTTCCCACGTATAAGGGTTATATAGACCTGCTTTAGTATAATTATTTAAATCAATATATTCTTCACGTTTAATTATATTTTTTTGATTCATTTCACCACAATGTGAAATTATTCCATCACGAATAGCATACGTTAAATTTAAATTATGATGATGATGTGAATTATCTTCTAATGTTTCTATTTCATCAATAAAATGTAAACTATTTTGCTCATGCCAGAACGATTGTAATCCATATTCCTTTGCAATTTCATCAATTATACGCTCTCCACCATGACCAAACGGAGCATGACCTAAATCATGTCCTACTGCAATAGCTTTGGTTAATTCTGTATTAAGACCTAAATAATTTGCAATTGTATAACTTATTGACTCTACTAAATTTACATGTTCACTTCTTGTACATACATGATCATCTTTTACTGCAAAAAAGACTTGTGTTTTATGTTTTAAGCGACGATAAGCTAAGCTAAAAATAATACGTGTATAATCACGTCCAAATTCACTTCTTAAATCATTACTTCTTTGATATAGTGGTTTTAATCGAGATATTGCTTTTTGAAAATCGGGATTATTTTCGTTCATTGCTACATGCTCAAATATTTTTTTTGTCATTCAAGTTCCTCCAATATTTGTTTACATATTTTGCTAAAATGTGTAAAAAAAGAAAGATTTTTAAATCTTTCTGTTAATAATTATTTTGTTAAAAGAGATGCAGCATCTTTATCAATAATAACTGTTACATCATTATGATTTTGTAAAACACTTGCAGGAAGATCAGTTGTAACTGGACCTTCAATCATTCCTTTTACAGCTTCAGCTTTACCTTTACCAAATGCTAAAATCAAGATACTTTTTGCATCCATTATATTTTTGATTCCCATACTAATTGCTTGTTTTGGCACTTCGTCAATTTTACCATCAAAAAATAATCGTGCATTATCTTCAATAGTACTTTGCTTTAAATCAACCTTATGCGTAACTGCATCAAATGATGTTCCTGGTTCATTGAAACCAATATGTCCATTTGAACCAATACCTAATAATTGAATATCAATAGGATTTTCAGCTAACATTTTATTATATTCATCACAGTTTTCTTGAATATCTCCTGCTCCACTTGGTACATGGATATTTTCTGGTTTAATATCAATACTTGAAAATAAATGCTTTTGCATAAAATAATAATAACTTTGTGGATGTGTTTTTTCTAATCCATAGTATTCATCTAAATTGTATGATTTAATATCTTGATAAGAAGTCCCGTTCTCCTTATGATCTTTAACCATTAATTCATACATTTTAATTGGTGTTGAACCTGTAGCTAATCCTAAATTAGCAGTTGGTTTATTTTTTACAACCTCCAACATAATATCAGCCGCTTTTTGGCTTGCTTCTTCATAATTTTCACAAATAATTACTTTCATATTCTGTCCCTCCTTTTATTATGATACTATTTTTATATCAAAACTTCAAGCTAAAGCTATCTTTTGATAATTTTTGTATAAACAACGTATTTTATTTTACTCCTACTATTTATAAGTTGATTAAAAAAAAGACAAACCTAGCTACAATATTTCTTTATTTTTCGTATAAAATAAGGTAGAATAAGTGATGTACGGAGGTGTTTTTATAATGATAAACGGAATTGGGGCATCTAGTGGGATTGCTATCGCTAAAGCTTATAAACTAGTTATGCCTGATTTAACTGTGACTAAAGTTACAGTGGAAGATGCAGATGCTGAAATCAAAAAATATGATGATGCTATGACACAAACTGCAAAAGAATTAGAATCTATTAAAGAAGCTGCTGCTAAGAACTTATCAGCAGAAGAAGCAGCAGTATTTGATGCGCATGCATTAGTATTGCAAGATCCTGAATTAAAAAGTCAAGTTGAAGACAAAATAAAAAATGAAAAAATTAATGCTGCTGCAGCATTAGAAGAAGTTGCAAATATGTTCATTGCAATGTTTGAAAGCATGGATGATGCTTATTTCAAAGAAAGAGCTGCTGATATTAAAGACGTTTCTCGTCGTTTATTAGCTAATTTATTAGGTAAATCATTACCTAATCCTGCATTAATTGATGAGGAAGTAGTAATTATTGCTGATGATTTGACTCCTTCAGATACAGCTCAATTAAATAAAAATTTAGTAAGAGGTTTTGCTACTAATATTGGCGGTAGAACATCTCATTCAGCTATTATGGCTCGTTCATTAGAAATTCCTGCTGTTGTTTCTTGTAAAACAATTACTGAAGATGTTAATGAAAATGACATGATTATTTTAGACGGTGAAGCTGGTATTGTTATTGTAAATCCAAACGAAGAAGAAATTAAAGAATATCAAGCTAAACGTGAAGCATTTATTGCTTATAAAGAAGAATTAAAGAAATTAAAAAACGAAAAATCTATTACTTTAGATGATCATCATGTTGAGTTAGTAGCTAATATCGGTTCTCCTAAAGACATTCAAGCTGTCTTAGATAATGGTGGTGAAGGAGTAGGTTTATTTAGAACAGAGTTCTTATATATGGAATCAGCTGAATTACCTACTGAAGAACAACAATTTTCTGTATATAAAGAAGTTTTAGAAGGTATGAATGGTAAACCTGTTGTTGTTCGTACATTAGATATTGGTGGAGATAAAAAAATTGAAGCTCTTCCATTACCAGAAGAAATGAATCCATTCTTAGGTGTTAGAGCAATTCGTTTATGTTTCCAAAAAGAAGATATTTTTAGAGTTCAATTAAGAGCTTTACTTAGAGCATCTGTTTATGGTGATTTAAGAATTATGTTCCCAATGATTGCTACTTTAGATGAATTTAGAAAAGCAAAAGGAATTTTATTAGAAGAAAAAGAAAAATTAGTAAATGAAGGTATTGCTGTTTCTGATAATTTCCAAGTTGGTATTATGATTGAAATCCCTGCTGCTGCAGTATTAGCTGATCAATTTGCTAAAGAAGTTGACTTCTTCTCAATTGGTACAAATGATTTAGTTCAATATACTTTTGCTGCAGATAGAATGTCATCAGGAGTTTCATACTTATATCAACCTTTCCATCCATCAATTTTACGTTTAATCAAACACGTAATTGAATCATCTCATAAAGAAGGTAAATGGACAGGTATGTGTGGTGAAATGGCTGGTGAAGCAATTGCAGCACCATTACTAATTGGTTTAGGACTAGATGAATTCTCTATGTCAGCTACATCTATTTTAGCCCAAAGAAAATTAATTAGATCAATGAAAAAATCTGAAATGAACGAATTAGCAGCTAAAGCTATTAATTGTTCTACAATGGACGAAGTAGTTGCTTTAGTAAAAGAATACATTGAATTATAATATAAATATATTATAAAAAATGTCATGAGTTTTAACTCATGACATTTTTATTATCATTTTTATCCTAAATATGCTTCACGAACTTTTGGATTATTTGCAACATCTGATGCTTCTCCAGAAATAGTAATTTTTCCTGTTTCTAAAACATATGCACGATTAGCTATAGATAATGCTTTATTAGCATTTTGCTCAACTAAGAAAATAGTTACTCCATCTTTATTTATCTCTTTTATTATTTCAAAAATTTCATTAACTAAAATTGGTGATAAACCCATTGATGGTTCATCTAATAACAGTAACTTTGGACGTGACATTAAAGCTCTTCCCATTGCAAGCATTTGTTGTTCCCCACCAGATAGTGTTCCAGCTAATTGGTGTTTACGCTCTTTTAAACGAGGAAATTTATTATAAATGTTTTCTAAATCTCTTTCAATTCCAATTTTATCAGTTCTTAAATAAGCACCCATTTCCAAATTATCTTCAACTGATAATTGAGCAAAAATTCTACGTCCCTCTGGAACTTGTGCTAAGCCTTCTGCAATTATCTTATGAGCTGGCATTTTATTAATATTTTTATCCATAAAAAATATATCACCAGTCGTAGATTTTAATAACCCACTTAAAGCATGCATAATAGATGTTTTACCTGCTCCATTTGCACCAATTAACGCAACTATTTCACCTTCATTTACATCAAATGTAACATTCTTAACAGCATTAATAACACCATAATGAACATTCAAATTATTAACTTTTAACATCTTAACCCTCCTAGTCACTATTACCTAAATATGCAGCTATAACATCTGGATTAGACTTTATTTCATCCGGTGTACCAAATGCAATTATTGTCCCGAAATTTAATACTGCTATTTTATCACAAATTCCCATTACTAATTTCATATCATGTTCAATTAACAAAATAGAAACCTGAAATTTTTTACGAACTATTTGTATTGTTTCCATTAGTTCTGCAGTTTCAGTAGGATTCATACCAGCAGCTGGTTCATCTAATAACAATAATTTTGGTGAAGTAGCAAGAGCTCTAGCAATTTCCAATTTTCGTTGTTTACCATATGGTAAATTAGATGCTTTAACATCTGCATATTTATCTAAATCAAAGACTTCCAGTAATTCCATTGCTTTTTTTGTCATTTGTTCTTCACCTTTAAAATAATTAGGTAAATGTAAAATACTCGCTAATAAAGAATAATTCTGTGAATAATGTAACCCAACTTTAACATTATCTAATACTGTCATATCTTTAAACAAACGAATATTTTGGAATGTTCGAGCAATTCCTAATTGTGTTATTTTTGTAGGAGTTAGTTTATTCATTGATTTTCCTGCAAAGACAATACCGCCACTTGTTGGTTTATATACGCCTGTAAGTAAGTTAAAAACAGTAGTTTTACCTGCACCATTTGGACCAATCAATCCAAACAATTGATTTTCATCTATCTCAAAATTAAATTCATCGACTGCTTTTAGTCCACCAAATCTAATTCCTAAACCTTTTGCTTCTAATAAAACCATTTAAACTACCTCCTTATCTTTTAGAAAAGGGATATAATTTTTAATTGTTTTAAAAATATTTTTTTCTTTTAAGATCATGGCAATAATCAATATTGCTGCATATAATAACATTCTATATTGTGAAAATGCTCTAAGATATTCTGGTAAAATTGTCATCACAATAGCTGCAATAATTGAACCTTTCCAATTTCCCATACCACCAAGTACAACAATAACCAATATTTCTACTGATTTATTATAATCAAATACTTTTGGTGAAATAACAGTAATATAATGAGCATACAATCCTCCAGCTAACCCTGCAAAAAATGCAGAAATTGCAAAAGCTAATATCTTATAATAAGTAGTAGGTATTCCACTTAGTTCACTTGCAGTTTCATCTTCACGAATAGAAATAATAGCACGTCCATGTCTTGACTTAACAATCGAATATATTACAAAAACTGTAACTGCTGCCGAAAAAAACACAATTGCAAAATTTGTACTACGTGGAATTCCAACTAATCCTTTAGAACCATTAGTAATGCTTAAGTTTACCATAATAACTCTTATAATTTCATTAAACGCCAATGTAATAATACATAAATAATCCCCTTTTAAACGCAATGTAGGAATTCCAATAATAACTCCAATAATAGCCGCTATAATAGCTCCCATTAATAGTGAAGCAATAAATGGCAATTCTAAATGAATACTACATAACGCTGAAACATATGCACCTACAGACATAAATCCAGCATGTCCTAGTGTTAATTGTCCTAAATATCCAGTCGCTAAATTTAATGATGATGCTAAAATAATATTAATTCCTGCAATCATAATAATTCCTAACCAATAATTAGAAATAATACCACTAGATATTAAAAATGTTAAAATAAAATATAGTAAAATTGTACCTATAAATGATATACCAACCTTTTTATATTGTTTTTTCATATTCAATCACCTATACTTTCTCTCTTACATTGCTTCCAAATAAACCAGCAGGTTTAATAAGCAATATAAATATTAAAATTCCAAAAACAACTGCATCAGAAAAAGCTGAAGAAATATAGGTAATTGTAAATGATTCAGCTATTCCTATAATAAGGCCTCCAATCATCGCACCTTGTATACTTCCAATTCCCCCTAATACTGCTGCAATAAATGCTTTAATTCCTAGCATTGCACCAATATATGGGTTAATTAAAGAAAATTTTGTTCCATAAATTACACCTGCAATAGCTGCTAAAGCAGAGCCAATTGCGAAAGTTAAAGCAATAGTTGTGTCAACATTTATTCCCATCAATTGCGCAGCTTTTCCATCTTCACTTACAGCACGCATTGCTTTACCTAATTTTGTTTTATTGATAAAGAAGAGTAATAATGCCGTTGATATTGCTGTAATTACTAATGTTGCAATTGTTACATATGACATGGAAATAGCACCTAAATGAATTGTTCCAGATGGAATTATTTTTGGAAATGTTAATGATGCTGAGCCAAAAATAATTAAAAATAAATTTTGTAATAAATAACTTACACCAATGGCAGTAATTAAAACTGCTAAAGACCCGCTACCACGCAATGGTCGATAAGCTACACGTTCTGTTACAATGCCTAATAAAGCGCATCCAATAATAGATAAGATTACAGCTAAAATCATTGGCAACCCAAATACTGACATACATGCATAAGTTATATATGCACCTACCATAATAATTTCACCATGAGCAAAATTAATCATTTTAGCAATTCCATAAACCATCGTATATCCAACTGCAACTAAGGCATACATACTTCCGGTACTTAGTCCATTTATTATTTGTTCTATAAAATCCATTCTTTCACCTCATTATTCTAAAAAAGCAATGGAATATATTCCAATTGCTTTTTTTACTTAAACTTAATTTGAATTAGTTACATACTCACCATTTTCAAAACCTACAATTACCATTTCTTTAATTGGATTATGTTTTTTATCATATTTAAATGCACCTGCTACACCGTTTTTATAATCAGTATCAGCTAATGCCTCATTAACTTTTGAAGATTCAGTAGTTCCTGCTCTTTCCATAGCATCCATCATTACAAATACAGCATCATAAGCAAACGCAGCAAACATATTTGGTTCAGTTTTATATTTATCAGTATAATTTTTTACAAATTTTTGAACATTTTCATCAGAAGAATTTTTATCAAATCCACTTGTATAATAACTTCCATTAAAGATGTTTCCATCAACACCGCTAACACCTAAAACTCCATCCCATCCATCAGCACCAAGTAATGGAGTATTAATTCCTGCGTCACGGAATTGTTGAACAATTGTAACTACTTGTTCATAATAATCAGGTAAGAAAATTGTATCATATTCTTCACTCTTTAATTTAGAAATATATGTTGAATAATCTTTTGTATCTTTAGTATATGTTTCATCAAATACAACTTCTACATTTTGATTTTTTGCTTCTTCTACAAATGCATCACGTAAACCAGTAGAATAATCAGAATCTTTATTTGATAAAATTGCTACTTTTTTATAATTAAAATCTGTATTACACTTTTTAGCTAAAAATGTTCCAGCATATGAATCATTAGTACAAATTCTAAATACATTTTCATATGTTTCACCTTCATCATTGATTGTAATTTGATCTGCAGAACCAGATGGAGTTAAAATAGGTATTCCATCAGCTTCAGCAGTAGCAACTACAGCTAGTGCTGAACCAGAAGTAACTGATCCAATTATCGCATTTACCCCTTCTTCTGTTACAAGTTTATTATAAGCATTAACACCTTCAGTTGCATCGGCTTTGTCGTCTAAATAAACAGCTGTAATATTTGTATCATTCTCATCATTATACTCATTAATCGCAAGTTCAATTGCATTTTTTACAGCAATACCATATTGAGAAGCATCACCTGATAATGGTCCAATAAAACCTAATTTTGCTTCACTAATATCAGTGGTTGCAGAACCTCCTCCGCCACCACAAGCGACAAGCATACTTGCTACTGACAAAGTAGCTATAACTTTTTTAAATTTTGATAGATTTCTTTTCATATTGACATCCCCTCTAATATTCTTTATAGATTTATTATTATCATACCTATAAATAACGCTCATGTCAATAAAAAGATATTTTTTTACAAATATCATAAATTTCATTTACATTTTATGCGATTTACTAAAAAAATTAATAAAATCAAAAAAGGATGTATTCATGTATAAGATATAGACCCGTCTTTAGAAAGTTCTCACCATGAAAGTTTGGAAGTTTATAAGGTAGTGATATAGAGAAAATATTGATTTTATCAGTGTTTTCTCTTTTTTTTATTATTTTTTTATTTTCTTTTATGTTATAATGTTTATGGTGAGTATGGTGAGTGTATTTGAGGTGATTATTTATGGCTTACTTTTTAAAGAAAAACAGAAAAAAAGATAAACTCTATCTTTCTATCGTTAATAGTTATTATGACAGCGAAAGAAAACAGACTGTTCATTCAACCTATGAATCTTTTGGCACTGGACAGGCTCTTATTGATCAGGGCATCAGTGACCCTATTGCTTATCTTGAAGATAAAGTAAGGACATTAAATTATGAAGCCCGTCAAAAAGACGCATTAGAAATCAGTGATACTGCTCCTTATAAATATGCTGGACACTTTTTAGTAAAAAGTATCCTGTCGAAGCTGGATGTGGAACCTATCTTTAATATCTATGATTTGACACGTTCTTATCATTTTAAGCTTTTTGATGTTTTATCAGCTCTTATTTATGCACGTATATTAAAACCCTGCAGCAAATATAAAACCTATTTTGAGGTGATCCCTTATCTTGAAAGTCCCTGCTGCTTTTCTTACGATCAGCTTCTTGAAGGATTAAGTTATTTTGGCGATAACTACGAAAAGATCGTGGAAATCTTTTCAAAGCTTACGAATGAAAAATACGGTCTTCATCCGTCTGTCGGTTATTTTGACTGTACGAATTTTTACTTTGAAATTGATAAAGAAGATGATATACGCAAAAAAGGTCCTTCTAAAGAAAGCAGAAAAGAACCTCTTCTTGGCTTAGGTCTGCTTCTTGATGCCAGGCAAATTCCTGTTGGTCTTAAGCTGTTTCCTGGTAACGAAAGCGAAAAACCTCAGATAAGACAGGTCATTGATGAATTAAAAAAGCAGAATGAAATCAATGGCAGGATTGTTCAGGTTGCTGATAAAGGTCTTAACTGTGCAAGAAATATCTATGAAGCTTTAAAACATCATGATGGTTATCTTTTTTCAAAATCATGTAAACAGTTGCCTGAAACAGAAAAGATATGGCTGCTGCTTGATAACGGTTATAAAGAAATAAAAGATCAGAATGGACATATTCTTTATAAAACAAAGGAATGTATTGATGATTTTTCTTATTCATTTCTTGATGATTCCAATAAAAAAATACAATTTACGATCACAGAAAAGCGTGTTGCTGCATATAATCCAAAACTTGCACGAAAACAGCTGCTGGAAATAGAAAAACTGGAACATAAAGCATACAGCCTTTGTTTATCAAAAGCTAAAAGAGAAGAATATGGGGAATGTTCAAAATATGTTGATTTTAAAGGAAAAGATGGTACAAAAGCGAATGCAGCCATCAATAAAGAAAAAATAGAAAAAGATAAAGCGTTATGCGGATACAATCTTCTTGTGACATCTGAGATTCATTTATCCCAGGAAGAAATCTACTCAGTCTATCATAATCTGTGGAGAATAGAAGAAAGTTTTAGAATTATGAAATCGGAGCTTGATGCAAGACCAGACTATTTAAAAAACAAAGAAACGATTTATGGGCATTTTTTAATATGTTACTTATCAACATTGTTGATTCGACTTTTGCAGATCTATGAATTAGAAGATAAGTATTCTTATCAGGAACTCTTCAAATTTATGAGAAACTACTATTTTACTGTTTATGGAAAAAAATATATCAACATGGCAACAAAATCGGAGTTTATCGACATGCTTACAGATAAGACACAATTGCCACTAAAAAATGCCATATTAAGCGAAAAACAATATCAAAAAATACTGGGTTACAAACTGTGACCCAGTATTTTTCTCACCATATTTTATATAAAAACTTCTAAAGACAGGTATCATACCTATAAATAACGCCCATGTCAATAAAAAGATATTTTTTTACAAATATCATAAATTTCATTTATATTTTATGCGATTTACCAAAAAAATTAATAAAATCAAAAAAGGATGTATTCATGTATAAGATATAGATATAAAAAAA
>ERZ791922.1053-NODE-1053-length-12090-cov-4.934940_pt1 | contig 12090 bp, 5 predicted proteins | sample MGYA00510134_ERZ791922 | MGnify/ENA primary metagenome ERZ791922 (study PRJEB30046, sample SAMN00792101) | human gut metagenome | study: EMG produced TPA metagenomics assembly of the A metagenome-wide association study of gut microbiota in type 2...
ATATATATAATAATAAAAATAATGGTAAAATAAATATCCATAATATTAACCAGCTTAATAAAATTATTACAACAGCTACTACAATACTAATAATTTGATCCTTTATATAATCCTTTAAACTCATAAAATAATATACCCTTGTTTTCTTTTAGTTAAAATCACATCTTTCAAGCCAATATCCTCTAATTTCTTTCGTAGACGATTAATATTAACAGTTAAAGTATTATCATCAACAAACATATCACTATCCCATAAATAAGACATTAACTTTTCACGAGAAATAATTATCCCTCGATGTGATAATAAATAATAAAATATCTTTAATTCATTTTTCGATAAATCAACTACTTGATTATTTTTAATAATACTACTTTTAGAAACATCTAAACATATATCTTGATAATTAATTATTAATTCTTCTTTAGGATTAACTCGTTTTAAAACAGCTTCAATTCTTGCAAGCAATATCAATGGATTATATGGTTTAGTTACAAAATCATCTGCACCATAATTAATACACATCAATTCATCAAGTTCACTATTTCGACTTGTCACGATAATAATCGGTTTATTAGCAATTTTACGATATTCTCGACATAAAAATTCACCATTTACATTAGGCAAATTTACATCCAATAAAATCAAATCACCACTAAAACAAAGCATTTGTTTTAAGGTATCATCAAAATCAATAATCTCTTTTGTCTTAAAACCATTATTATTTAAAAATACTTTTAATTCCTGTCTTAACTTTATTTCATCTTCTACAATTAATATTTCGGCCATAATCTTACCTTTAATCATCCTCCAATATTTCTTTAATTGTTTTTGTATAAGCTAAATATCCTTTATCATTGATATGCAAACCATCAACATAATAATCTTCAATTGGTTCTCCTTTTTTATTACACAATGAACCATAAGCATTAATAAAAGTAACATAATCATATGGAATTATTTTTTTAAATTCTTTAAAAATTATCTTTAACATATCATTACTGCGCATCCCTTTTTTCAATACTTTATAACCATATTCCTTTTCCAAACATGGTAATGGAGATACTACATATATCCTACATTCCTTACAATTATAATGTATTAATTCAACCATCTCTTTAACATTTAATGCAATATCACGAGGACTTTCCATTACGGTATCACCTAAATCATTCGTTCCAATCATAATAACAACTTTATTAGGTTTAAACTTAATAACTCCCTCATCAATAAAATTCAATAATATTTTAGAACTAATTCCTGCAAGTCCACAATTATATTTATTTAAAATTTCTGGATAGTATCTATCCAAATCACAATACTGAGTTATTGAATCACCAAAAAAAACAACACCATTTTCTTTTGCGTAATATCTTTGTTTAATAATTTCTAACATCCTAATTAATACAAATTCTCTTAACTGATAATAATTAGTTAAATAATGCATACTTTCTTTCATCACTAAACCTCCTTTCTATATTCTAACACAAAATTAAAGGTAATGGCACTTTTGACCATTACCTCTAAACATTAATCTTCTTTTCTTCTAAGTACTACACATCCAGCTACACTTAATAATGCAATTGTTGCAAACATTCCTGTTAAGCTTTCATCCCCAGTTTTTACACTTGTAGTATCACCATTACTTACTGGTATATTTGTTGTATTGTCTACTGGCGTATTTGCTTCTAAGCTATTGATTGCTTTTTCTAATGTAGCTTTTGCACTATCTACTTCTTTTTGCGTTGCATTTGGATTTTCAAATACTACTTTTGCTTCATTTAATGCTTTTGTTAATCCATCAAATGATGCTTTTGTATAGTTTGCTACGTTTAATCCATTTGCTTGATTGATTAAGTCTTCTAATAAATCTTTATTAGGTTTTAATCTTAAATCTAAATATGCTTTTACTAATTCATTATAAGCACTATCTACTTGTTCTTGTGTTGCATTTTCATCTTTTAATACTACATTTGCTTCATTTAATTTTGCTTCAAACATTTTCCAGGTAGTTTCCGTATATTTAGATGAATCTACATCACTTACATAATCTACAAATGCTTGTAATGCACTCTTATCAGCTTTTAATCTTAAGTTCAAGAATGCTGTTACTAATTCACTGTATGCATTGTTCACTTCTTCTTGCATTGCATTTTCATCGTTATATACTGCATTTGCTTCAGTTAATTCTTTATCAAATGCTGTCCATGTAGTTTCAGTATATTTAGATGAATCTAATCCTGTTACTTTATCGATGAATGCTTTTAATGCTGTTTTATCTCCTTTTACAAATTCTAACATATGCATTGCTTCAGCTAAACGATCAAATGCATTGTTTACTTCTTCTTGTGTTGCACTAGCATTATTGTATACAGCATTAGCTTCATCTCTTGCTGCAATGAATTCATTAGCTACTGCTGGGATTACTTTTTCTAAATCTTCATCAGTGATTGCATTTGCTAGATCAATTGCAATCTTTAATGCTGTTTTATCTACATCAGTTACTACTGGTTTTAAATTATCAATAGCATTAGTTAAAGCATTATATGCATTATCAATTTCTTCTTGACTAGCATCTTCTTTTGCTGCAATTGTTTTAGCATTAGTTAATGCTTCTTGTAAGACTTTCCATGTATCAGCTGTATAATTAGCTTCATTTAAACTATCTGCTTCCTTGATTTTTTCATTTAAAGCAGTTTTATCTACTTGTAATTCTATACATTCAATTTCTAATTTATCTAATTGTGGTGATTTTCCTTCAGGTCCAGTAAACACTAAAACACCTTCACCTGCTTCTAAGACATTTAAATCAAATTCTGCAATATGAGTTTCAGCAGTACTTGATGCACCAGCTGATACTTCACCACTTTCAATTTTTCCATTTTCTTCTGACCATGATAGTTTGTTAGCATTTGAACCACTTCGATAATATGCTTTTACATGATATGTTCCTGCAGTTTCAACATCATAGTTATATTTAACAACATCTCCTTGAAGGATTGCATCAACAAATTTTCCATTACTTGCCCATGAACCTTCAGTTACAATACATGGCCAACCATTATCATTACTTGGATCATTTACAATTTCACTTGCAAATTCAGCTTCAAGTGATGATACATCACCGATTTGTTTTGGGAAAATAAATGGATCTTCTTTAGTATATTTTTCTCTTTCTACTAATCCATTTACTGCATTATTTAAATCAGTTATTGCTTGTTGTATCTGTGTAACACTTACATTTTGTGTATTAGCAGTTTCGATTGCATATGCTAATGCCTGTTCAAAATCTTCCCAACCACTAATATACCAACCTTTTTGTTTATGTTCTACTGATTTAATAAGTTCATTTAATTCTTTTAAGAAACTTGTTTCAGTATCTCTAATTGTAATATTTGCTTTATCATTAAATCCTAAAATCAAATCTGTACTTGGATCTGTTAATTCAATACTAAACATACGATCGCCAGTGGCATTAGTATTTCTTCTTGTTTCTACTGGAGCTGTAACTTCTTTTACTCCATCTTCCATAACAATATTACTAATTAACTCAGTATTAAAGTCATCTTGGATTGCTGTTCCTGGATTAGGTTGTAATTTAGCAGAAATTGTTCCCTTAGTTCCTCCTACACGAACGATTTTTACATTCATTCTTTCATCTTCGTTCATTGTATATTCAGAAGCTTCTAATCCAATCATTCCTTTTCCACCATTATTAATGGCATATGCAGCTTCAATACCAACAGCTTTTGAAGTAATTTCTAATTTTAATGTATGTTTTCCATCTGTTAAATCATCAGAAGCAAACAACATTTGTCCTGTAGCACGTGAACTAGCACTTGTATCAATATTTATCGGTGTTCCATCATCAATTGTAATAGTAGCATTACCATGATTTGGATCTTTAGTTCCTAATAAGTAAACTTTACTTCCTGTAAATGTAAGTGTTAATGAAGAACCAGTATAAGCATAGCGGTTAGTTCCATTAATAAAATTTGTGCCACTTTCTTTATTCCATGTACCACTAAAAGCAAAACCAGCTCCATCATTGATATTTGTATCTTCAATATCAATAACATCCATTCCATCAGGAGCACTACCAGCTAATTCAAATGCATCACTTGTTTTATATACTCCTACTTCACTAATAATTGGTAATGCATCAGTTTTATTTGTATCAACTGTAATTCTAATTTGATCAGCTTTTACAGTTCCTGTTCTAACTAATCTTTTTGCACCAATAGTCTTACCTTCATCCATTGTTTTCCATTGACCATCGTCACCATTTCGATATTCAACTTTATATTCATTGATACTTTGGCCAAATTGAATTGCTTCTTCAATTGATACAACATCAAAAGATTTAGTTGAACCTAAATCAATTAATAAAGTTCCACTTTGTCCTTGATCATCAACTGTCCAATATGTACTATCATCTCCATCAATAACATTACCTGGTTTGTAAGTAATATCATTACCACGAACACTTGATGCACCTATTTTAACATCAGCACCAGCAGCTAAGTTTTCATCAAATGTTTCATTAATATTTTGTCCAAACTCAGCTAATCTTTCTAATATTTGATCATCAACTGTTCCATCAGTATTTGGTGGTACATTTAACAATAATGGTGCATTATGACCAACAGAATTAAAATACATATTACCTAAATCAGTAATACTTTTAGGCGTATTCTTTTTTGTTCCCCAGAACCATCCAGAAGTAATACGAGCATCAGCTTCTGGTACTGTCCATTTATTTCCATTTTCATAACCTACTGTATAACTACCTTGCTTATTATCATCACAAGTATCAGCTTCAACATTAACATTTGATTTTGACCATGTATCTTTTGCTGCATATCCATTTTCATTTCCAATCCAACGAACTGTAGTATTTGCTCCACATTGGAAAATCATACATTCACTGTCAAAACCAGCTTCTTCACCTTCTTGTGATTGGATAGTATTATACCAGCGTTTAAAATCATATTCTTGTGCATTTGCACCGCTTCCTTTAGCACCATCCATCCAAATTTCAGTAAAATGACCATTATTACCATATTTGTCATTACCTAAAATTTCATTTAATTGATTAACATAATAATCATTATAATCTAATACATCTTTATCTGCAGTTGTAGGATTACCATTTTCATCATAATATCCATAACTAGGAGCATGGATATCCCATGGTGATAAATATAATCCCATATCAATATCATATTTTGAACATTCTTCAGAAATTTCTGCAAGAATATCACCGTCACCATTTTTATAACTTGTACTAGCTACATCATAATCTGTATATTGGCTATTCCATATACAAAAACCATCATGATGTTTTGCAGTTACAATAATTTTTTTAAACCCAGCATCTTTAAATGCCTTTACTAATGTTTCAGCATCAAAATCTTTTTCTAATCTAAAGATTTCATCCGGTGTTTGATCACCATAATTTTCTCCCCATTCAATTTCATTGAATGTATTTGGCCCAAAATGAACAAAACCTGCTAACTCCTCTTTTTGATAACGATATTGCTCGTTTGTAGGCGTAACTCCCCATGCCTTAGGCGCATCTGTTTGGGTATCTGATAAATCATCATCGCTAATATAACCATCAATAGCATTTACAGAAGTTGTCCCAATCATCCCTGTTGCCAAAGACATCGTCATCGCTAATGATAACAATACTTTGTTTAATTTCATTTACTTTTACCTTCCTTTAAATAATTCTTTCCTATCTAATAAAATCTCCCGTATCAAAAATAATATCTATAGTCTACCTCCCAACGTATATAAATATATAATAATTATACATGTTCTTAAAAGCGCTTTCAATTAAATAGATAAAATTATTTATAACAACAACGCATAAAAGGACAATATATCAAACTATTGTCCTTTTAATAACTACTTAATCTTCTTTTTTTCTTAATACTGCATATCCAGCTACACTTAATAATGCAAGTCCGGCAAACATTCCAACTAAACCATTATCTCCTGTTTTTACACTTGCAGTTGTATCACCATTATTTACTGGTGTACTTACTGTGTTATCAGTTGTTACTGTTTGTAATCCGGCGATTGCTTTTTCTAATGTAGCTTTTGCACTATCTACTTCTTTTTGAGTTGCATTTGGATCATTAAATACTACTTTTGCTTCATCTAATGCTTTTGTTAATCCATCAAATGATGCTTTTGTATAATTTGCACTGTCTAATCCATTTGCTTGGTTGATTAAATCTTCTAATAAACTCTTATCTGGAATTAATCTTAAGTTCAAGAATGCTGTTACCAATTCTTTGTATGCATTATTTACTTCTTCTTGCATTGCATTTTCATCTGCATATACAGCATTTGCTTCATCTAATTCTTTATCAAATGCAGCCCATGTATCTACTGTATATTTATCTTTATCAGCCTCTAATCCACTAACTTTATCGATGAATGCTTTTAATGCTGTTTTATCACCTTTTACAAAGTCTAGCATATGCATAGCACTAGCAAGTCTATCAAATGCATTATTTACTTCTTCTTGAGTTGCACCTCTATCACCATAAATAGCATTAGCTTCATCTCTTGCAGCTTTGAATTCATCAACTACTGCTGGTACAACATTAGCTAAATCTTCATCAGTGATTGCATTAGCTAAATCAATTGCAATTTTTAATGCTGTTTTATCAGCTTCAACACTAGGAACTAAATTTTCTACAGCTGTTTGTAAATCAGCTAAGGCATTATCAATAGCTTTTTGATTACTGTTGTTATTAGCTAATACTTCATTAGCAGTAGCTAATTTTTCAGCAAACACTTGATAAGATTCTGAAGTATATTCATCTTCATCAATATTTAATCCATTAATGTATTCTTGTAATACACTACGATCTGGTAATAAATTTGCATCATTTAATTTAATTACTTCTGTAATAGTAGGAGCACTATTTGCATCCCATTCAAATTTTAATTCATAAATATTTTCCCAGAATGGTAAATAAATTTCATTTAATGATTTATCTAAAGTACCTACTTGTACCCATTCTCTACCATTTTCACCATCTACTAATACTAATACTCTAGCATTAGAAATATTATCTTTTTGGATAATATTCATTTTTGTAACATCTAATTTTTCAGAAAGTGTATAAGTAATATATCCTGCTTCTGTTGTATCTGGTTTATATGAAGTAGCTAAATTACCATCAAACATATTTTGAGGTACATAACCATCTACTTCAGGTGCACTTGCTTCAAATGATGCATCACCAGCATTAACAGTTACTAAGAAGTTATTAATTTTAAATGTAACTGGTGCATCTGTTTTATTGATCAATCTTACATAACGACCATTAGGTAAATCTGTACTTTCTGGATCAACATCTACCCAATCAATTTTATTTTTAGATACTTGTAAAGTTAAAGCTTCACCATTTTCTAATTGTAAATCAATATCTGCCAATTCTTTAATTCCTAATAATGTAAGTCCAATATATTCATCAGAATTCAATGTAATTGCATCAGCTGGTGGTACAATTAAAGCTTTTTCTGCATCAATTACTGTTGCAATATTCTTTAAACTATCATTATTTGTATCAACGAATGTATCTTTTGGTTTGTTAACTCTAAAATCAGACATTTTCAACCAAACATTTTTTTCTTTAGTATTTCTAACTCTTACATAACGAGCATTGATTCCTGTTAAATCTGCTTCTACTGTTTTCTTTTCTACATTTTGACTGTAGCTTCCATATACAGTATATTTTTGGCCGTCTGTTGAGTATTCTAAATCATAGCCAGCCCAGTAATCATTTCCTGAAGCACCCATAACAAATCTTACTAAACCTAATGGTTTTACTTCACCTAAATCAAGACCAACAAAATCCCCTACTTTAGAATTTTTATTATACCATACGAAAGTATCATCACTTTCATCGATCAATCTTGATTCAGAATAATTTTGATAAACTTCATAAGTATCTGTCTTAATTACACTTGCAGAATATTTAGTACCAGTATTACCTGAACCTTCGTCATTTACTACGATATCACGAACTCCTAACCATGTATTTGTTCTATCTGCAGTAGCAATTGCTCTAATTGCTTTTACACCTTTTAAATCAAGACCAGTAATATTTATTTCTTGTGGTAAATTATATTCTTCACCATTAACATCTATCCATTCTACTCCATCTGTAGTATATTGAACTTTAGCTCTTTGGAAAGTATCGTTATAATTTCCACTTTGTCCTAATCTAAATGTAACGCTATTAATATCAATTGGTTGACTATATTCAAGACCAACATATGTACCAGCTTCAATTGAATTAGGTACTTTATAAATAATTTCTGTACTTGCGTCATTGTCTAAAACATTACTAATTTTACCAGTTGCACCATCTAAACGATTAGTAATAAATGTAACATTTTGTTGTCCTGGATTAATAAGTTCTATAACTTTATTATATAAATTAGTATCTAAGTTTTGCATAAATGAATAGATATGTTGTCTACCTACTCTTGCATATTCAATATGATCAACATAATGGAATCCATGTTCTCTTGAAGCATCATATGCTGCTTGTCCCTTTGAGAAATAATCCCAAATCACACTTGTTTCTTCATTATTTTGTAATGCTTTAGCAGCATTTAAATAATTTATAACTGATTCTGTTGTATCTTTCCAACAATCTAACCAATAAATAATTTGGTCTCTTGTTCTTTCATTTCCTGGATTATTAGTATAAGTATTTGCGCAGTTTTGTAATAATGTAAATTCATCAATCAAATCATCTGCTTTAGCAATAATATCATTTCCAGCTCTTAAATCAGTCATGAAATCATTTAATTTTGGAGCTAACTCTACAGATTCTGGAATTCCTGTATTAGAATTAATCATGTGCTTTCCAAGTTCTCTTAAAGCAATTGATGCTTCTGTATCATAAATTGTTCCATGGTCCATATAATTGAAAGAATCATGCCATACTTTTTCATAATCACTTTCACTTTCCCAAATATTCCATGCATAATCAGCATTAGCTAAAATTCCATGTTTACTTGGTTCAGATTGTTGCATTGGATTTAAAACAATTCCAGCAATTTTTTCTGGATCAGCACCTGGAATTAAAAATCTAGTTGCTCCACCCATGATCAATCCATCTTTAGTTTGATCACTACATGGCCAGTTGATCCACATATATGGACTTCTTGACATACTGTTATAGAAATTATTTAAGAAAGTCGAATTTGTTGATCCAAATACTTGTCCACCAGTTTGAATGATTTTTACACTTTCAGGCATTCCTCTTAATCCTGTTACACCTGTACCATTTCCATAATAATTTGCTGGACAGAATACCATATCTGTTCTTAATCCTTCTACTGTTGCTTGTTTTTCAATTAACCAGTTTGTTAAATCTGTCATTAATCTTATATAACTTGCATCTCCACCATATGGCATAGAAGCATCATCAGCTAAGATTGCAAATTGTCTTATTCCAGCATCCATTAATTGTTCAAATTTTGTTTTAACGATATTTAAATCTTCATTATAAACTTCATCTGAATTGAATCTAAAAGCATCTGACATAAATGGATGTAATGCATATACATAATAACATTTACTTCTATTACCTGCTTCTGCAGCCATAGATATTCCTTCTAATTCTTCATCAGTATATAATTCTCTCCAATGACTATTATGCTTAGGATCATCTTTAGGAGCATAAATATATTGATTTAATTTATAATCTCCTCCAAAAGTCATTAAATCTGCACGATCTTCATTTGACCATGGATTTCCATAATATCCTTCAATAAAACCTCTGGCCTTAACATCTGCATAATCATTCATTTTCAAGTTCAAAATAGTACTATCTTTTACTTGTGTAAAGATATGTTTTAATGATGTTATCCCGTGAAAAGCAGCATCTGTATCTTTTCCTAGTACTGCAATAGTACCATCATTAATACTTAAAATATAAGAATCATATTTATCAAATAATTCTTCACTATCAATTAAATTATTTTCTTTAAAATATTTATCTACATAATCATCAGAATTATAAATTCCTACAATTACGTTTGTTTTATCAACACTAACAGCTTCACCAACTGTATATGTCTTATTTAATAAACCTAATACATCAACTGTATGATCTTTAGTATAGCTATCAATTCCTTTACCATACACTACATTTACATCATCAGAAATAACAAAATCTCCATCTCCGTAAACTACTTCATGAGGTGTAGGAAAAACAGCATATGTTTGTTCTTCGCCTTCTGCATTTACTGGATTTAATATAATCAATGAACTAAATACCATTGCAAATGTTACAACGATTGTTAACACCTTTTTTAATTTTTTTCCCATATTCTTTTCCTTTCTCGTATAAATACATATACTTCATAAACCATTTAACTAAATATCTAAATTTCTCCCTATTATTAATTTTCTTTAACACCTCCTATAACAAATATTTAATTCCTTTCCATAAATTAAATATTTTTATTAAAAGATAGAAAGAGTAAATATTATCATATATATCCCACTTATCTATCTTATCCATTTTTTATTACCGTATAGCATTACAGTAATAATAAACCAACAACAAAACATATCATACCAACAGTATCTTTTGTTTTTACACCTACTGTTACATTGTTTGCTAATATGTTTATTGTGTCTTCTACAGCTAGTATACTCGAATTTACTTGTAAACTATCAATTGCTTTTCTAATACATTTTTAGTTTTATATAGTTACAATTTATAAAGCGCTTACTTTTACAATAAATATTTTTTATAAAACTTTATTTTCTTCTACAAAATCTAACATATACATTAACTAATTTATCAAATGCATTATTTACTTTAACCCGTAAAATACCTATGTCATTGTATATTTAATCAATTTGATCTCTCGTTTATATTATATAACTATTCATTTATAAACACATGTCAAAATTCATAAATATATACTCAAAAAATAGTGATTGAAATAATCTACACCCAAATAAATATACTGCCTAATAATATTATAACATTTAAAAATATATATTCAAATCATTATAAGTTAATTCAGCAGTTAATAAATCATTTAAATATTATCTTTTTATTATTCATGCCATATCTAATAACACTAATCCTAAAAAAGTCTTTAATCCTTAAATATCGATACATAATATATGCGAAATTACAAATAAGTTTATAATTTAAAAATGACATCACAGCAATATTTATGATGTCATAATAATATTGTAAAAGTAAAAAGGTAGCATTTAATAAATGAATTATAAATATTTATCTTAAAAATAATTTAAACATTTATCGAGAGGGCTTACACATAAAAAACTTTATTATCTACTACCTAAAAATATTATATCATTGAAAAACATTCATTTAAATTCACATTAATTATTCTATGTATCTAAAAAGGTAACACTTCTTTTAAAGTGTTACCTCATTTATTATTCTATTTACAAAATATTTCTCTAGGCAAATAACAATCACATATTGCATCAACAGCCCATTTTTTATAATACACTGCCAATTGCCTAGGTGATATTTCGTAGTTATCTAAAACCCATTTTCTTATTAATGTTACTTGTGAAGATGCATAAAAATAGATTGCATATTCTCTTTCTTTGTCTTCTATTTTTGCTCCTGTTAATATTTTTTTCATCAATTCTATCATATATTTAAGTAAATATTTTTCGAAGATATATTCCGTATCTGTCTTTATCATTTTGCGATAAAATTTTCCATTATCATATATTCTTTGATATAGTGCCTCCAAAATAATTGAACGGTTTAATTCAATCCTTCCAAATTTATTAAATAAATCATCTACTTCATTTACAAAATCTCTAATTAATATTTCCTCCAAAATTTCATATTTATCATGATAAAAATTATAAAATGCTTTTCTAGAAATATTTGATTTTTCACAAATCATTTTCACAGTCACTTCATTAAATCCATATATACAAATTAAATCATTGGCGTTCTTCAATATTATATCCTTGTTACTCACAATATATGTAAGCGTAAAATGAAAAAGCCCTATTATCAATCAACGACATTGATTATAATT
>ERZ791922.1054-NODE-1054-length-12088-cov-3.052356_pt1 | contig 12088 bp, 16 predicted proteins | sample MGYA00510134_ERZ791922 | MGnify/ENA primary metagenome ERZ791922 (study PRJEB30046, sample SAMN00792101) | human gut metagenome | study: EMG produced TPA metagenomics assembly of the A metagenome-wide association study of gut microbiota in type 2...
TCAGGAATAGTTCCTATCTTTGCCAATGATAATTATACACTAACTTTCCAACTGAGAAAGGAAGGAAAATGATATGCGGAAGACATTTCGTGTGAAAGTCACAGCTACACCTGTTTCAAAAAGAAGTGTACGAGTTAAAACTTCTGTGACAAGCGGTGGAAGTACGAAGACAAAAAGCAAAACGATTAGATTGAAATGAGAGGAGTGATATTTATGCCTGTACATCATGGTGGGAAAGTAGGAAAGGCTGCAAAAACACTTGCATCAAAAGGTGGAAGTAAAAGTTCAAAAAGTAAAGCTGGTACTACATTAGCGAAACATAAAGCGGCAAAACATTAGGAAAGTTAAAAAATAATTATTGAATATCTGGATTACAGATAAATGACAGTATCTGTAATCCAGATATTTTATACTCGTGTCAGGTGATGAAAATGATATATAAAAATATCAAAGCAATCCGTGAGGATAATGATCTGACACAAAAGCAGATGGCTGAGTTATTGAATGTAAGCCAGAATACATATAGTCAATATGAGACTGGGAAAATTGAATGGACGGCAAGCTCGCTTATTATCATTGCGGATTATTTTAATGTGAGTGTCGATTATTTATTAGATCGGACAAATGAAAAATAATTTCGGATAATAAGAAAGAAGGGAGACTATGCAATTTGATCCAGGGTTACAAACGGGAGATATTTTGACTTTTAAGGCGTTAAGGGAAAAATTTGAATGTGGAAATACTGGAGGAATTTTGCCCTCTAACAGAAACAAAGCGATAGTTATTATATCTAACCACACTAAAGGTATATATGGTGATAGATGGGAAGGGGATATCCTGCACTATACGGGAGCCGGACAGGAAGGAGATCAAGAATTAACTAGAAATAATAAATCCTTATTAGAAGCTGAGAGCAAAGGATATAAAGTGTATTTTTTTGAAGTAAAAAGCATACGAATACATTTATCGGGGAATTGTTAAGGTGGTAGGAGAACCTTATCAGGAAGACCAGCCAGATAAGAATGGAAATATGCGAAAGGTATGGATGTTTCCAGTAAAGATGGTAAAAGATGTGGAGATGGCAGAAGCAGAAGCAGAAGCAGAAGCGGATGAAAAATTACTTGAGGCATTAGAACACTTGTCAGAAAGGGATTATTCTATCCCGGATTTTGAATATGTTGTTACTCCGCAGGAAAAGGCGCCTCCAATTATCCGTGATCATATAAAAATTCGTACCAGAAATCCAGCACATGCTGTCGTTGCGTTAAGGTATGCGGACTTTTTATGCGAAATAGATGGAGAACATCCATCGTTTATTAGAAGAAAAAATAATCATAATTACGTAGAACCCCATCATTTAGTGCCTATGAAGTATTCAGATGATTTTGATGTTTCTTTGGATGTACCGGCTAATATTGTATCATTATGTAGTAATTGCCATAATGAAATTCACTATGGAAGGGATTATGAGCAATTAGTCGAGAAATTGTATGAGAAGCGTAAGGGGCTGCTGCAAAAAGCGGGAATTAATATTACATTAGAACAATTGAAGAGAATGTATCCATGAAAACAGTAAAAGTAGTCGCAGCAATCATCATACACAACAATCGGATCTTCGCCACTCAGCGTGGCTATGGTGAATTTAAAGACGGATGGGAGTTCCCCGGCGGCAAGATCGAGCCGGGCGAAACGCCTCAGCAGGCGCTTATCCGGGAGATAAAGGAAGAACTGGACACAGAGATTGAAGTTGGGGATTATCTTGAGACAGTGGAGTATGATTATCCGAATTTCCACTTGTCTATGGATTGCTTCTTTTGTACGATCAAGTCAGGGGAACTGGTCCTCAAGGAGCATGAGGCCGCCAAGTGGCTGACAGCAGACACTCTGGACAGTGTGGACTGGCTGCCGGCCGACCGGGGGCTGATCAAAGCAATAAAAGAATATATAGGAAGAATATGAAGGAGGAGTGGCTGTGGAAATACAGGAATTTACAGAGAAGGACTGGAAATTATTCAGAAGTAAGATCGTCGGCTGGCAGGAAGCTTATATGGACAGGCTTAATAAAGAGTACATCGAACTCCTCAGTACGGATGATAATCCGTCAGAGAAATTCTGGAAACTGTAGGAACGGATCAATCAGGATAAGAAAAAGAAGGGGGTTATATTAGAGAAACGCCGGTCAAGGCTGATCTATAATATCTGTAATCTTATAGATGAAGATGCGATCACCATGGAAGACCTGGAAGAATTCAGTGATATATTAAAGGAAAGAGTACGGACGTATCTTACTGTATTCAAAGTATCAGATGAAGATTAATATCTGGATGAAGATAAAAATGTCGCCTGCCAGGCGACCATTTTGATCCTTTGCCGCGTTATACTCCTTTCAAAAGATGAAAGGAGAGAAATGTATGAATACAAATTTGACAGAAATGGTATTTATCCTGGACAGGAGCGGGTCAATGGAATCTCTTACCGAGGAGACCATCGGGGGATTTAATTCTCTTGTTGCGAAACAGCGGGCTGCGTCAGGAGAAGCGGAAGTTACGACAATATTGTTTGACGATCAATACGAGGTGCTGCACGATCATGTCCCAATCCGAAAAATCAGCAGGCTGACAGAAAAGGAATACTATGCCAGAGGGTGTACAGCTCTTTTAGATGCGATCGGACTTACGATTGACCGGATAGGAAACCGTCTGGATCAGACACCGGAAGCAGAACGACCTGGTAAAGTGATCGTAGCAGTTACGACGGATGGATATGAGAATGCAAGCAGCCGGTACTCAAAGTCTAAGATCCAGGAGATGATCCGGCGGCAGACAGATGTATATAAATGGCAGTTCCTGTTTCTCGGGGCCAATATGGATGCAGTGAGTGAAGCAGATTCCCTGGGAATAAGACCGTGCATGGCGGCCACATATACACCGGGAAGGACGGGCATTCGGTCTGTATTTGGCGCCATAGGACGAATGATCGATGTTATAAGGCTGAGTGACTGCGATTTTGATGATGATGAGTTCTTGGATGAATGTGAGGAAATTATGTCATCAGTTAAATAGCTGTATATTTTCATTCGCCGAAACAAGGCTCGTGGAAACGGAACAGGACTTCATTTATAATGTCAATATCATAGATCTGGTCATTGAGAAAAAATTTGATGATCAGATCATATTTTTTGTGCTGATTGAAGGTGTAACCGGCAAGCGCCAGAAATTCGGTGCTCTCATCTAAATCCAGATGAAGTGCTATACACAAGGCAAAAACAGTCTGTTTAGACGGATGATAGTCCGGCGAAGATGTGATCTTGGATATCAGTTTGCGGTCAATAAAGCTGCGTTTGTATATCATGGCAGTTGTGATATCACGCTCGCTTAAATATTTATTGAGGCGCTGGGAAAAGCTCAGCTCCGAATAGTTGGAAACAACGAAATCCTGAATTGTGTCCATTTGGCTTCGGAGTCTGCTGCCAATAGATCTGACAGCAGCGGTTTTGGCACGAGAATGCCCGGGATACGCCTTCTCATTATGATAATCATCTTCATCATAAAAGTCATCATCGTCGAAAAAGTCTTCGTCATAGCTGTCATCATTCAATTTTAGCATATCTAGATAGTTACGATGCCCTAGATTATCCTCTGCTGCGGTCAGGTTTTGCTTCAGATATTTAGAGAGTCTGTGGAGCAGGAAGTGTTTCTGCAAAGAAAACATGGTGGTCTCTCCTTTTGTTCATTTGTTTCAATGGTATAGGCAGAGAAGATATCTGTCAACTATAATATAGAGGGACAGAGGAGCGACTGAGACAGAGTGGGAGCTAAAAGGATGAGGGGGAAGCAAGAAAGCAGATTGAGGAAATCCCAGCACCATGATAGAATAGAGTTGGCTTACAGGAGGAACAGGTAGCGGGCTTTAAAAATCTTTCAGACGGAAGATTTGAAGAGGTCATGCTGATACGCACTTCCGCCGATCTGAAAGCATTCCGGGAGCAGTACGGAATCAGTGATGAGATAGAAAAAATATATTAGACACAGGTCTGTAAGAGAATACAGGAGTCTGCCATGAGTGAGCTTTTTAATCTTTTTATCCGGAATATCCGAATTGACTGGTCAAAAATCGAGGAATATTCTTATCTCCGGGAAATCCCGGCGTTTGTGAATTTGAAAGGCATGGATTTCACGCGGAATATTACGTTTCTTGTGGGAGAGAACGGGACAGGCAAATCTACCCTGCTGGAGGCTGTGGCAGTGGCGTATGGGTTCAATCCGGAAGGCGGGACGATTAATTACCGGTTCAGTACGTATGACGATGTTTCAGAGTTGAGTGCTGCGATCCAGATGACGAAAGGGTTTCTGCGGCCGGAGGGGAGTTATTTCTTCCGGGCAGAAAGCTTTTTTAATGTGGCGACTAAGGCGGAGGATTACCGGGATCTTTCTTCCAGGCCGCTGATGTATGGGGGAAGATCTCTTCACGGGCAGTCACATGGCGAGAGCTTCCTTGCCTTTTTTCAGACGTTTTCCGGGCGGGGGCTTTATATTATGGATGAGCCTGAAGCAGCTCTGTCTCCGCAGCGTCAGCTGACATTGTTTATCCAGATCGCCAGGATGGCAGAAGAGGGGGCGCAGTTTATTATAGCCACGCATTCACCTATTCTGCTGGGAATACCGGGAGCAGAGATTCTTTCGTTTGACGGCGGAGAAGTTCATCCGTGTGAATATGAAGAGACGGAGAGTTATCAGGTGACGGAGATGTTTATCAATAACAGAGACACGTTGACAGAGCGTCTCTTGAGGGATGGGGTATGAAGCGAGAATGATGTGATCATAATAAGTTAGTATTTTTTTGAATTATAAATTTTATTTAGAAAGTTTCAAATGTGATTTGTTAAATATATATAAATTTGCAAAGTTTAATTGAAAAGACAGGACGGATATGATATGTTTTAGTTGGAGAAAATGTGAATTTGCAAATTTGAGATGGGGGGCGGTTACATGCTGGAGATGGAGCTGCTGGAGTTTGTAGAGCAAACGAGGAAATGGCAGGCAGAGGATCAGTATATCGAAGTGAAGGCTGCGCGTGACGGGTGTCCGAAGAGGCTGTATGACACCTTATCTGCTTTTTCTAATCAGGATCGGGGCGGTATCCTGCTGTTCGGGCTGGATGAGAGAGCCGGGTTTCAGATATGCGGTGTGTATGATCTCCAGGATCTGCAGAAGAAGGTGACCGAACAGTGCAATCAGATGGAACCGCCGGTGAGGGCAGTGTTTACCTCGGCTGAGATCGAAGGTGTGCAGGTCTGCGCGGCCGAGATTCCGGGGCTGGATGTGTCGGAGCGCCCCTGTTATTATAGAGGGACCGGCAGGCTGAAGGGATCGTATATCCGTGTGGGGGATGCGGACCTTCCGATGACGGATTATGAGATATACAGCTATGAATCATACCGAAAGCATCTTCACGACGACGAGCGGGAAGTGGAGCGGGCAGCCGGCCTGCTTGATGAAGAGAAGATTGAGCGTTACATTCAGGATAAAAAGAAAGAGCGTGTACAGTTTGCCATGCTGGAGGAGGAAAGAGTAAAAGAGCTTCTTAATATTACCAGAGGCGGAGTCCCGACTCTGGCGGCAGTTATGAATTTCTGTATGTATCCTCAGGGGTTATTTCCGCAGTTTGGGATCACCGCGGTGATCGTGCCTGGGTATGAGATCGGGGATACGGCGGATGAGAGCATGCGCTTTACGGATAATAAGCGGATTGAAGGAACGATATCAGAGATGGTAGAAGAAGCGCTTATATTCTGCAAGAGAAATATGCGTGTCAGCACTATTATTGATCCGAATACAGGGATGCGCAGGGATAAGGCAGAGTATCCTCTTGCCGCAGTCAGGGAAGCGGTGTTAAACGCATTGATCCACCGCGATTACAGTGTGCATACAGAAGGGACTCCGGTGCAGATCTGTTTTTTCAAAGACCGGCTGGAGATACACAGTCCGGGAACGCTCTATGGCAGGATGACAGTAGAACAGCTGGGCTTTGCGAGACCGGATCTGCGCAATCCAGCCCTTGCGGTTATGGCTGAGAGTATTACCGGAGCAGAGAACCGATATTCGGGGATTCCTACTATGAAGCGGGCGATGAGGGAAGCCGGGCTGCCGGATCCGGTATTTGAGAATCGCAGGAATGAGTTCGTGGTGATTTTTTACAATGGCAGGGGCGAGAGCGAGCGTACGGTTTCGGTGATCCGGGAGTCAGGGACGTACCTGATCCGGGACGGGGCGGCAGGCGGTGCCATGCCATTTACGGACGACAGCGCGGGCAGAAGAGCGAAGCAGAACCTGCTGGACTTCTGCCTGGTGCCGCGGAGCAAGAGTGAGATCGCAGAATTCCTGGGCGTGAAGACGCTTTTTCATGCTATGGGGAAATATGTGCGTCCGCTCCTTGAGAGTGGGGAGATGGCGATGACCATGCCGGAAAAGCCTCAGAGTAAAAACCAGAAATATTATACGGTTGTAAGATCGTGATAAGAAGGGGAGAAGGATATGATTACAAGTACGGCAAATGCACAGGTGAAAGAACTGATCAGTCTGATGAAGAAAAGCCGCGCGCGGGAGGATGCGGGCGTGTTTATCGTAGAGGGGCCGCGCATGGCGGGAGAGCTGACAGACGATCCGGTATGGCAGGAACGGATTGAACGGGTCTACCTGTCAGAGAGCTATGCCGCAAAGCATACAGAAGAGACAGATGACCTCCGGAAAACCAGCAGGGTGGAGATCCTGGCAGATAATGTATTTGCCCATGTGTCGGATACAAAGACGCCTCAGGGGATTCTTGCAGTGGTGAAACGGAAGGAATATGATCTGGCGGACATCATAGGCGGACAACAGGGGATCTCTCTTGTAATTGTCCTGGATAATCTTCAGGACCCGGGCAATCTCGGCACGATCTTCCGGACAGCGGAAGCGGCAGGGGCGACCGGGATTCTCTTAAGCCGGGACTGCGTGGATATCTATAATCCGAAGGTGATCCGTTCTACCATGGGGGCAGTGTTCCGTCTGCCCTTCCTGTACGTGGATGATCTTCCGGGAGCGGTCTGTGAATTGAAGCAAGAAGGGATACGAGTTTTTGCCGCCCATCTGGAAGGCAGGAATGCCTACGATCAGGAAGATTATTCCGGTGGGACGGCATTTCTCATAGGAAATGAAGGAAACGGGTTAAGAGACGAGGTGGCAGAGTGCGCGGACTGCCGGATCCGTATCCCCATGCAGGGGAAGGCGGAATCGCTGAATGCCGCGGTGGCGGCAGCTGTACTCATGTTTGAGGTGAGCCGGCAGCGGCGGCAGTGAGAGGCGGTAGCGAATGACCGGAGGGACCGTTTTCGGACGGATATGCGAGGGGCAGGCAGGGAAGAAAGCTTTACAAGGCAGGAGCGCTGATCGATCTGCAGGCTGCCGAGCTGGATTATTGCGAGCATAAAGATTTCATCCATCCCGGGTATGCCTTCACAGGTACAGTTTGGAAAACGGCGGGATGTGTCAGAAGGAGAATGCAGAGTGCCCGGGGAAAATAAGGGCAGGTGCCGGTTCGTTTCCAGCACCTGCCTCAGATATTTCATAAGATCAGGCGGGTAGAACTCATCCAGAGCGAAACGGGACGTTGGCCCTTTCTGGCAGCAGGAGATGACCTGTTCCAGCATTTTCGGCGCACAAAGATCAATGAATCCTGTTCTGCAAAAGTAATCTCGCGGATCGTTTCGCTTTGTCTGTTCATGATTTCCCTTTCCTGATTCCCCGTGTCCGGTGTTTTAGAGTTTCAGCAGCTTTCTGGTCTTTCCGGCAGACAATCTGTATACTGCGTACTGGTAGATTCCGGTCATCTTCTCAAATTCTGATGCGCTTGTTACGTCATACTGTGTGTATCTATCATAATAAGTCTCGGTAAGCTGGCTGCCGTCATCCGAGTCGCGCTCTGTGACGCTGCCGAATATGCGGAGAAAAGCTCCCTCCCGGTAATTTTCTACGGTGACATTGTGTTTCGCCGCCATATCATTGATCTCGCTCTTGTCCGGCTCGTCTGCGTCATTCAGGAAGCGGTAGGAATAGTCCGCTTCATAGCCTGCTTCCTGTGACGATGTGGAAAGCATCATCGGCAGATAGGAGACCGCGTACAGCCTGCCGAACAGCAGGAGCGTGATCACAAGCATGTTGTGGACTACGGACGCGCCCTGGAATTTCATCATGCCGTAATCGATCAGGTTATTATAATATTTCTGCGGATTCCTTCCCCGCTGGTGGCTGGAAACAGTGTATACGAGCACCCGGTACACGCCGAAGACCGCTGCCAGATAGAAGGCATTTGTCCATCCGCCGAGGAAGATCCCGGCCGTGTAAGCGATGATCTGGGGAAGGATGAGCGCGCAGAAGATCCCTGCCAGTGTCAGTACGATCCCGCTGACCAGATAGGCTTTTGATACGGATTTTTTCATCGGCTCCTGACGGCGCTGTTCGTTGATGACTTCCATGACATTGGTCCGTTTCATCGCCCTGCCTGCTTGAAACGTTGTCCTGCCTGTCTGATAGCTTTTATAGAGATGGTCTACCTTCAGCATTCTCATGTCCTCCTTATGTGTCTTTCTGGGATATATGGTAGTAAAAAGGAGCCGCGGAATGAACAGGAGCAAATGTCAAGTTTGACATAGATTTTGTAACGTTTGGAAGACGCGGTACTTGTCTGTCAGTAACCGGAAGTGGTATAATTTTCTGGTGATTCGCGTCCGTTCTGCGCTGTCAGGCGGGGCGTATCGGATCAGGATGCAGAGGGCGGAGGAAGAGGGGATCGTCTGTGAATGTCAGGTGGATCTAAAAGAGATCCCGGCTGTGGATGATATTGATCTGTGCGTCCTATTTGCCAATACACTGGACAATGCCATCGAGGCGTGCAGCAAGATGAAAGAGCGGCAGAACCGGCACATCTCTGTGAAGGCACGCTGTATGGGCGGGCAATTTAGTTATGAGATCATTACTTCAAAGGAAAATACGGAGGAGAGATGGAAGTCAGCTATACAGACGAGACTTTTTCTGTGACTGTCTATTTATTAGTATAAATGTAATTTTATGCAAAGAACTTGAATTTTTATGCACAAAGGTGTATACTGGCGAATATGCCTGAGGCAGGTGAGGATGATATGAGACTATTACTTGACCTGACAAAAGAATACGGACTTGTCCTGGACGGCGGAGGCGCGAGGGGCGCTTACCAGATCGGCGCCTGGAAGGCGCTTAAGGAAGCCGGAGTAAAGATATCCGCGGTGGCGGGAACTTCTGTGGGAGCGCTGAACGGTGCTCTGATCTGTATGGATGACATGGAGAAGGCAGAGAAGATCTGGAGCGAGATGGAGTTCTCCCGTGTGATGTCAGTGGATGACGAATGGATGAAACAGTTTTTCCAGGGAGAGCAGAAGCTGGGGGAGATCCTGACTGAGCTGAAGCGGATCTTCCGGGACAGAGGCGTGGATGTCGCGCCGCTGCGTGAGCTGATCCACGAGATGGTCGATGAAGATAAGATACGTCGCTGCGGCAAAGAGTTCTTCATCGTCACATTTTCACTGACAGATATGAAGGAACTGGAGCTGAGCATCTCCGATATCCCGGAGGGGCGGCTGGAGGATTTTCTACTGGCAAGCGCCTATCTGCTGGGCTTTAAGAATGAGCCCATGGCGGACGGCAAGCGGTATATTGACGGAGGCATCTTCAATAATGTACCTGCGGATGTCCTGGTGGAGCGAGGGTATACAGACCTGATCGAGATACGCATCTACGGACCGGGGCGAGAGCCGAGAGTGAAGCTGCCTGAAGACGGGGAGATGTACCGGATCGGTCCCAGGGTGAAGCTGGGGAGCATCATTGAGTTTGACCGGGAGCGGAGCAGGCAGAACATGAAGATAGGGTACTATGACGCCAAGCGGATGCTTTACGGCCTGGAAGGGATCATTTATTATATACAACAGGAACATGAGGAAGACTGGTACAGGCGCAGGACGCGGGATCTGCCGGAGCTGGAGAAACGGGCGCTGGCAGTCGTGCTGAAACTTCCGGTCACGAGCTCGGACAAAGAGCTGTACATGGGGATGCTGGAGGCGTCTGCGAAGCTCCTGCGTGTGCCAAAGTACCGCATTTATACAGTGGATGAGCTGAGGCGGGAAGTCAGGGAGCGATATGAACGGCTGGCAGACTTTGAGGCAATGGAGAAGCAGCCGGATTTCATAGATCAATTTATAAAGATTGAGAGGGATAGGATCATGAATTTAAAAGGAAGAAACTTTTTGACACTGAAGGACTTTACACCGGAAGAGATCACATATCTGATCGATCTGGCGGCAGATGTGAAGGAGAAAAAGAAACAGGGCGTCCCGGTGGACCACTGGCGCGGGAAAAACGTGGCTTTGATCTTTGAAAAAGACAGCACCCGCACCCGCTGTTCCTTTGAGGTGGCCGCACATGATATGGGTATGGGGACCACGTACCTCGGTCCCACAGGCTCCCAGATGGGAAAGAAGGAGAGCATCGAGGACACGGCGAGAGTGCTCGGCAGGATGTATGACGGAATTGAGTACCGCGGTTTCGGTCAGGAGATCGTTGAGGAGCTGGCGAAGTATGCTGGGGTTCCGGTATGGAACGGACTGACCAACGAGTATCATCCCACACAGATGCTGGCGGATATGCTGACCATTCGGGAAAATTTCGGGAAACTCAAAGGGCTGAAGCTAGTCTACATGGGCGACGCCCGATATAATATGGGTAATTCCCTGATGATCGCATGCTCCAAGCTGGGACTTCATTTCGTGGCATGTACAACAGAAGAGTATTTTCCAAATGCAGAGCTGGTGGCTCAGTGTGAGGAATATGCAAAGGAGTCTGGCGCGACCATCACGCTTACCTCAGATGTAAAGGCGGGAACAAAGAACGCGGATGTGATCTATACGGATGTATGGGTGTCCATGGGCGAGCCGGACGAAGTCTGGGAGAAGAGGATCAAAGAGCTGTCTCCTTATAAGGTGACGAAGGATGTGATGGCAAACGCAAACAAAGATGCCATCTTCCTGCACTGCCTGCCGGCATTCCATGACCTGAAGACAAAGATCGGCAAAGAGATGGGCGAGCGATTCGGTATCGAGGATATGGAAGTCACGGACGAGGTGTTCGAGTCCGAGCAGTCCAAGGTATTCGATGAGGCGGAGAACCGGATGCATACGATCAAGGCGGTCATGATGGCTACTCTGGGAATCGATTAAAAATTTACTTGTCTGTTTTAACTCAATGGCTCCCAGTCCGTCATGAATGTGGCCGTTAAACATGATCGTCTGAGGATAGTCCTTTAAGATCTGTTTGATATTAGCGGTTGTATTCCAGATACCGGCCTTCTGCCTCTTCCTTTTTCATAGCTGGCCTTCACTCCTGTATATAATATTCCGTCTGCCAGACGGGAAAAGGTTTCCCGCAATTTGGCATTAAAAGTATAGTAGCTGTGGTATAATATCTAAAGAAAAGAAGATGAAAATCAGAGGGACTAATATGAAAAGAAAAAAGGATTATCAGATCACGGAATTCTGTCACAGGTTTTTATCAGACTATATCGAAGAAGGCGGCGTGATCAGTCTGTGTATTTACAGCGGCGGGGATACCGGATACGAGGAGAGAGACGCTCTTTTGGCTTACCTGAGAGAACTGGATCCGAGGAGGTGGCTCGTGATCGCGTGCAGTTATTATAATAGAAAAAACGATCCGCCGCAGCCGGTGTTTGTGATACGGATGTAAATCGGGATTTGTGTGTGAGGACGGGAGGCGGAAAACGTCCGAAAACCGCTGAGCAAATATGTCGAGGTCGTATTCAGCGCGGAGGTATGGCTGGCATCGGCTCTGCTCCATGAGGCAGGAAAAATTACGAGATCAGGGAACATGCTGCAACGCATGTCCCCTGATCTCTACTTTTTTCAAGCCTTATTTCGAAGTCGCCTCAACCACCTACACCTCCGCGCTGAAGTGTTTTCGAAAAGATGCTCAGCGGTTTTCTACGTTCATCCGACCGGAAGTCCGCACAG
>ERZ791922.1057-NODE-1057-length-12051-cov-5.563688_pt1 | contig 12051 bp, 9 predicted proteins | sample MGYA00510134_ERZ791922 | MGnify/ENA primary metagenome ERZ791922 (study PRJEB30046, sample SAMN00792101) | human gut metagenome | study: EMG produced TPA metagenomics assembly of the A metagenome-wide association study of gut microbiota in type 2...
CTCCCATGAAAAATATCCAATTTGAAAATCTTCATGTTTTTTCTGTGGCTCGAATTGAAATACAAAAACAGATATGATAAAATTGAAATCATGATAAGAAGAAACAGACAGGACGGAGGATGAAGATGGAAAGTTATAAAAAAGAGTTTATACAGTTTATGGTAGATAGTAAGGTGTTAAAATTTGGAGAATTTACACTGAAAAGTGGAAGAAAGTCTCCATTTTTTATGAATGCGGGTGGTTATGTAACAGGTTCACAGTTAAAGAAACTGGGAGAATATTATGCAAAAGCAATTCATGATACATACGGAGACGATTTTGATGTATTATTTGGACCTGCATATAAGGGGATTCCGCTGGCAGTTGTAACGGCAATGGCATACAGCGAATTGTATGGAAAAGAAGTACGTTACTGTTCTGACCGGAAAGAAGAAAAAGATCATGGTGCAGATAAGGGCAGCTTTTTGGGCAGCAAGTTGCAGGATGGCGATCGCGTGATCATGATCGAGGATGTAACCACATCCGGTAAGTCTATGGAAGAGACAGTGCCAAAGGTAAAAGGTGCAGCAGATGTAACGATTGTAGGTCTTATGGTATCTCTGAACCGTATGGAAGTAGGAAAAGGTGGAGAGAAATGTGCGCTGGACGAAGTGAAGGAACTCTATGGATTTGATACAGCAGCGATTGTAACGATGGAAGAAGTTGTAGAATGTCTTTATAATAAAGAATACAATGGAGAAATTATCATTGACGATACATTAAAAGCAGCGATTGACGCATATTATGAGATGTATGGAGCAAAATAAAACGGCTGAAAATAAAAAATTAGAACTGTAATAAATAGTCCAGCGGTGTGATGTCAAGAGATAAATAATAAAAGAATCATATATTTTTGTATATATCTCATGAAGACAAAAAACATCCACCTAAGCCCTGTCGACCATATTTTTGAAAATGAGCAGGGCGTAGCTCATCAGCAAGCAGATGGAATCTACTTTGCTGGACGGTATAGGCGATTGTCTTTCAGCAGTCGAAAGACTAAACGCACAAATTTACGGGCAGTTAATGCGAGTGCACGTTTGTGCTGGCATCTGTTTACCTCTTTGTATTTGAGGTGGTAGAAGTCGTTGTATTCCTTGTCGCATCTTACAAGAGAAAATGCTGCTTCACACAGATAATACTTTAAAAATCGGTTGCCGGATGGAATGAGCCTTGTAACTTCGGATTCAAAGCTACCGGACTGGTGCTGTTTCCAGGCAAGTCCTGCATATTTGGCAAGAGCAGCCTGGCTATTAAAACGATTGATATCGCCGATTTCAGCCATGATTCCGGCTGAATATACAGGTCCGATACCTGGAATGGATATCAATACATTTGGCAGGAGTTCCATCTGGGCTTTGATAGCTTTATCGAACTCTTTGATCTGAGATTCCAGTGCCTTCATGGAGGTTATGGATATAGAAAGCACCTGATTGACAGAATCATTCACCGTTTTGGGCAAACGGTAAGAACTGCGGGCAGCTTTCTGTATGGCTTTGGCGACTGCATCAGGATTAGGAAAACGGTTTTTCCCTTTTTCCATGATGAAATCAGTAAGCTCATGTAAGTCCATATTTGCCAGTGCTTCTGCGGATTCAAATTCATCGTAGACAGCAAGGGCAGTGGTGCTGAAGGTATCGCTGAATACCTTCTCCTGCGTCATTGTAGAATACTTCCTGAACAGCACATTCATGAATCGCTGTTTTTCTTTGACAAGATTTTGAACAGCGAAGAAACGTGCCCGTGTAAGGTTCTGGAGTGCTTTGTAACGATAGTCTCCAAGATACACCTCTTTGTTGATTCTACCGAAACGCAGGCAGTCAGCAATAACAAAAGAGTCCACATAATCATTCTTTGGCAGGTCATTGTAAGTATCATGAAACTTTTTGACCTGCTTAGGATTGAGGACATGAATCCTTCTGTTAAACGATGCCAGAGTGGCATCTTCCCTTAAGAAGTACACGAGACTGTCTCCATAAACAGAGGTTGCTTCAAGACCGATCAGAACCGTGTCAAGGGAATGTGAAATTAAGGCAGAATGAATTCTTTTTACCAGCTGGGTAGAACCTTCACGAGAGTTAGCAACAGAAAAGTTACTGTGCTTATCACCATTCGGGAGCATTAAGTAAACGACATTGGATTTGCTGCTTACATCAATACCGACGTAAAGTGTGTTCATGATAATCACCTTCTTTCGTTGTAGATTAAAGTGTTCAACCGGCTTGGTAAAACCCATGATCATGGAGCATCGACACCCTCGCATATAAGAATCCAGCTTAAGATGGACAGATGCGAAACCATACTGCCAGATGGTTGTCCATGCACTTAAGCAAACAGCCAGCCGGTTTGAAGCTAACTTCCATGTCAGGGGAACAGACTATCCATGAAGCAACCATTACTGGTTCAACAGGAGATGAAAGAACTATTACCTGATTGACACTGGGACAATTATATCATGGGCTTTGCTAAGCCGATTGAACAATATTTATTTGGTAACTTATTAATCAGGATACATGGATTTATGTATCTAAAAGATATTATACGAGTAGATGTCGAGGTGAAGGTATATGAAAACAGTGATTAAAAACGGGATGGTTGTGACATCGGGCAGTAGCTTTCCGGCAGATATTCTGATTGAAGGAGAGAAGATTCAAAGCATCGGGACTACCGGTAAAGAAACGTATGAGCAGATGGAAGATGTACAGATTATTGACGCGGCAGGAAAATATGTATTTCCGGGAGCGGTAGATGTACATACTCACATGGATCTGGATGTAGGAATTTCTCGGGCGGTAGATGATTTCTATGATGGAACGGTTGCAGCAGCATGTGGCGGCACGACATCCATCGTAGATCATATGGCATTTGGACCGGCTGGTATTCCTCTTCATTATATGTTTCATGAGTATGAGAAACTTGCCGGCGGGAAAGCGGTAATCGATTATGGTTTCCATGGGACGATGCAGCATTTGGACGATGATATTTTGGCAGAATTAGAGACCATGATGGCGGACGGAATCCCAAGTGTAAAATTGTATATGACGTATAATTACAAGATGAATGATGCGGAAATCTTACAGACATTGCGTAAGATGAAAGAAATCCATGGCATTACCGCCTTCCATTGTGAGAATCATGAAGTGACTGAATTTTTGAAAAAGGAGAATCGAGAGAAAGGAAATCTGGCTCCTATTTATCATGCGAAGAGCAGACCGAATGCAGTGGAGGCAGAGGCGGTAGAAAGAGTTCTGCGATTGGCAAGAATGGCAGGAGATGCGCCTGTATACATTGTACATTTGTCTTGCAAAGAAAGTCTTGAGGCAGTGCGTGTGGCGAGAAAAGAGGGACAGAAAAATATTTTTGTAGAAACTTGTCCACAGTATCTGACATTGACAGAGGAACGATATCTGGACGAAGATGGGCTGAAATATATTATGTCTCCGCCGCTGCGTACACAGGAAGACTGTGATGCGTTGTGGGAAGGAATTGCGGATGGTTCTATTCAAGTTGTTGCAACAGATCATTGTCCGTTTAATTATGCAAAGGAAAAGCAGATGGGAAAAGATGATTTCACCTGCTGCCCGAATGGGGCGCCGGGAGTGGAGGAAAGATTTTCCATTTTATTTTCCGAAGGAGTAAAAAAAGGAAGAATTACGTTGCAAAAACTTGTGCAAGTGGCATGTACTAATCCTTGCAGAATTTATGGACTAGCGCCGGAAAAAGGGGATATATATCCGGGGGCAGATGCAGATTTAATTATTCTTGATCCAGAGAAGAACTATGAGTTGACGCATGATAGAATGCATGGAGCGGTTGATTATACAATGTATGAGGGAAAAGAGATAAAAGGTGAAATTAAGCTGGTAATGCAAAGAGGAAATATATTGGTTAAGGAGAATCAATTTATTGGAAAGAAAGGTGAGGGGAGATTTCTGCATAGAAAACCTTGTAATATATTAGAGTAGGAGTGAACAAAATGAAATATGATTTCAAAACAATTATGGATAGAAAAGGAAAGGATTCAATTGCTGTAGATGTAATTCCGTTTTCTGATGCAAAGGTCAAAGATGGATTTAATAGAATTCCTATGTGGGTCGCAGATATGAATTTTCAAACGGCTCCGTCTATCCCAGAAGCTATGATTGAGAGAACAAAACATACAGCATATGGTTATTTTACTCCGAGAAAAGAGTATTATGATGCAATTATAGATTGGCAGGAGACGCGAAATAATGTATCAGGACTAACGGAAGAGTGCATTGGTTATGAGAATGGAGTTTTAGGCGGAGTTATAAGTGCTCTTAATGTATTTTGTTCGAGAGGCGATAAGGTATTACTACATGCGCCAACTTATATTGGATTTTCTCATAGTCTGGAAAATAATGGGTATAAAATTGTTCATAGTCCTCTCAAGCAGGATGAAAAAGGGATATGGAGAATCGATTTTGCCGATATGGAACAGAAGTTAAAAGATGAAAAAATCCATGCTGCGATTTTTTGTTCTCCTCATAATCCATGCGGAAGAGTGTGGGAACAGTGGGAAATAGAGCAGGTAATGGAATTGTATCGAAAATACAATGTAATGGTTGTTTCTGATGAGATCTGGTCAGATATTGTTATGCCAGGATATAAGCACATTCCAACCCAAAGCATTTCAGAAGATGCAAAAATGCGAACTGTAGCGTTGTATGCGCCATCGAAAACATTTAATTTGGCTGGATTAGTGGGGAGTTATCATATTATCTATAATTCGGTATGGAGAGACAGGATTCGAAAGGAATCATCGCTTAGTCATTACAACAATATGAATGTACTTTCTATGTATGCACTGATTGGCGCATACTCACAGACTGGAAAAGAGTGGGTGCAAGAGTTGTGTGAAACATTAAATGAAAATATTGATTATGCATGGAATTATATTCAGACGAAGTTTGAAGGCGTGTCAGCAGCTCGTCCAGAAGGAACATATATGTTATTATTGGATTGCAAAGAGTGGTGTGAAAAGCATAATAAATCCATTGATGAACTACAGAGAGCTGGTGTTGAAGTAGGTGTAATCTGGCAGGATGGAAGACCTTTTTACAGTCCTTATGGAATACGAATGAATCTTGCATTGCCAAAAGCTTTGGTAGAAGAAGCATTTGACAGATTAGATCGCTATGTATTCAATGTTAAATCTTTGTAAAATTAGAGTTAAATCATAGAAAATGTGGTTTAAGTCTTTGTAAAGATATGGTAAACTGAGTCCCGCAGGTCAAAAAAGGCCTGTGGGACTTTATGTAAAATCATATTTGAACAACAGGAGAAAAAAGAAATGGGGATAAGTGATATTTTATCTTTACTTGGTGGTCTGGCGCTGTTTTTGTATGGAATGCAAATGATGAGCAATGGCCTGGAAGCAGCAGCCGGTAACAAAATGAAACAGATTTTGGAAAAATTGACCTCAAATCGATTTAAGGCAGTACTTGTAGGAGCAGCGATTACAGCTGTGATTCAATCCTCTTCAGCCACAACCGTTATGGTGGTCGGATTTGTAAACTCTGGATTGATGACCTTGAATCAGGCAGTCTGGATTATTATGGGAGCGAATATTGGTACAACCATTACCGGACAGTTGATTGCGTTGGATATGGGAGCAATAGCACCTCTGATTGCATTTTTAGGAGTTGCCTGCATCATGTTTATGAAGAGTGAACGGGCACGTCATATTGCTGGAATTTTTGCAGGACTTGGAGTGCTTTTTATCGGAATGGATATGATGAGCGCTTCAATGGCACCACTTCGGGATTCTGAGATGTTTATGAACTTTATGACAAACTTCTCTAATCCATTAGTTGGAATTTTGGTGGGAGCTGTCTTTACAGCAGTGATTCAGTCTTCTTCCGCATCTGTAGGTATTTTACAAGCACTTGCCGCAACAGGAATGATTCCGTTGTCCAGTGCAGTTTATGTGCTATTTGGTCAGAATATCGGCACATGTATTACAGCGGTACTGGCATCCATTGGTACAAAGACAAATGCGAAGAGAACAACGGTAATTCATTTGTCTTTTAATATCATTGGAACAACAATTTTTACAATTTTATGTATGGTGACACCATTTGTCAGCTGGATGGAAGCGTTCAATACAGATCCGGTAGCTCAGATCGCGAATACGCATACTGTATTTAACATTGTAACAACATTATTATTACTTCCATTCGGTAATCTTCTGGCAGAATTTGCAACCAAGATTTTACCAGAAAATGACAAGGAAGAAGAAACGGTACAGAAGTTAATGTATATCCGACCGTTCGAAAGCAATTATCCGGTAGGTCATACGGCAGTAGTGCTTTCTCAGATTGAGAGAGAGGTTGGTCGTATGATGGAAAAAGTAAAGAAAAACGTAGAAGAGAGTTATGACGCAGTTCTTTCCGGAAAAACAGATGCCTTGGAAGAGATTGAAAACAGAGAAGACTATATCGATTATTTGAATGGTGAAATTTCCAGATATATCGTAAGTTTGATGTCAGTGGAAATGTCAGAACAGGACAGCCGGAGTATTAACAGTTACTATATGATGATCAGTAACATTGAACGAATCGGCGACCATGCCATGAATGTTGCAGAATATACAAAATTCATGAAGAAATGGGATGTTAAGCTGACTGATGAGGCAAAAGAAGAAGTAGAAAAAATGAAAGAAATCAGTGTACAGACATTGGAGGCTTTGGATTTTACCGATTTAGCGCAGGCAGAAGAAATTCTTCAAAAGGTTAGTGATGGAGAAAAAGCAATCGATGATATGCAGAAAAAATATCTGAAACAACAGATTAAGCGCGCGAAAAAAGGGGATTGCAAAGCTGAGGCAGGAATTATGTTCTCTGAACTTTTGACAGACTTTGAACGAATCGGCGATTACGCATTGAATGTGGCACAGTTGTATAAGGAGATGGCTTAATTTTAAATCAATCTGTAGTCATAAGGATTGAGCGTGACAGAAAAACAGAATTATGATATAAGTATGAGGGAAACCTTTCGGGGTGACCCTCATATTTTATGATAAGGAGAATGATCATGCAATTATATGCCGCACCGCTGGAAGGGATTACCGGTTATGTATTCCGAAATGCCTTTTGTAAGTGTTTTGACAATGTAGATAAATATTTTATTCCGTTTATCCAGCCCAATCAGAAGGGACATTTTAGTTCCAGAGAGAAACAGGATGTAACACCGGAAAATAATCAAGGAATGTATGCAGTGCCGCAGATTCTGACAAATTCGTCAGAGGATTTTCTGCGTACTGCATGGAAACTGAAAAAAACATACGGATATCAGGAGGTAAATCTCAATCTGGGATGTCCGTCCAAAACAGTGATTTCCAAAAAAAGGGGTTCCGGATTTCTGGCATACCCGGAAGAATTAAAAGAATTTCTGGCAGAAATCTTTGAAAATACAGAGGTAGAGATTTCCATTAAAACAAGAATCGGAAAAGAAAGCCCAGATGAATTTGCCCGGATATTGGAGATCTATAATGAGTTTCCGGTAAAAGAGTTGATCATTCACCCGAGGGTGCAGACAGATTTTTATAAAAATCATCCCAATCTGGAAGTATTTGAGACAGCATTGAAGACTGCCAAAATGCCTGTTTGTTATAATGGAGATATTTTTTCAATAGAAGATTATGAGCAATTTACAGAACGTTTTCCACAGGTGGATCGTATGATGCTGGGCAGAGGGCTTCTAAAGAATCCCGGGTTGACAAGACAAATCCGGCAGCAGGTTGTACTGGACAAGGAAACGTTGAGACGGTTCCATGATTGTCTGTATCAAGGCTATTGTCCGGTACTGTCTGGAGACAGAACTATTTTATTTAAAATGAAAGAGTTGTGGGGATTTCTTGCACCGGTATTCACTTCATATGAAAAATATGCCAAAAAAATTAAAAAAGCAGAAAAATTGTGGGTATACGAAGAAATAGTAGAGAAATTATTTGCAGAACAGCAGTTGATTATTGACAAAAAGGGACCGGATTGTTAATATGGTGACATGGTAATACCTTACGGAGGTTTAGGAAGAAAAATATATGGAAATACAGTCTATAACGAATGCAAATTTGAGTACTATGGCAAAGGAACAGCTTTACCGATATATTCGAAGCATGGATTTAAATGAGAATACGAAATTGCCACCGGAGAATGAATTAGGGGTAAAATTGGGTGTAAGCAGAGTTACGGTGCGACGTGCGTTAGATGAGTTAGAACGAGAAGGAATTGTTATAAGAATTCATGGAAGAGGAACATTTGTCAATCCGGAGGCTTTGAAAATTCAGGTAAATCTGATGCCTGGAGAGGAGTTTACAAGGCTTATTGAAAAATGTGGATATCAAGCATCCTTTGAAATTAGCGATATTCGACGTAAAAAATCAGATAAAAAAACTGCACAGTTATTGGGGATAGAGGCTGGAGAAGAAATTTATGAGATTGAAAAGCTGTATTTTGCAGATAAGCATCCGGCTATTATCAGTATTGATTCTTTTGCTTGCAGTTTGATCGGAATTGAATTAACAAAAGAAGTGATGGGAAAAAAATCTGTGTTTGACATTTTGCATCAGTATGGTGGATGTTTTATTGCCAGAGATAAGATTTCTATAAGAACGATGAACCGTAAAGAGATGGAAAAAAATACCATGTGCGGAAAAAGTATGGAATGTGACAGTGTTTTGGTGTTTTATGGAGAAAATTATAATCAAGATAATAAACTTGTAATGCTTGATCAGGAATATTATGATACAAACTATGTTAAATTTAGCTTGATGAGAGTGAAGAATGTAAAAAATTCTTAATGATAAAAGAGAAGTTGTAAAAACTTCTTTTTTATAGAAAACAAAAAGGTAATACCATAATACCAAAAAGGAGAGGAGAAAGGTATGGAAGCAAAGTTGAATCAGATATTTCATCTGAAAGAAAGGGGAACGAATGTAAGGACAGAGGTGCTGGCAGGATTAACTACATTTTTAACTTGTGTATATATAGTTGCTGTGAATCCAGGAATTCTGTCAGCAGCAGGAATGGATACTAAGGCAGTGTTTTGGGCAACGGCATTATCAGCGGCGATTGCTTGTATTTGGATTGGTGTATGGGCAAACCTTCCGTTTGCGTTAGCGCCGGCAATGGGATTAAATGCATACTTCGCATATTATGTCTGTAATACATTGGGCCTTCCATGGCAAAATGCATTAGCATGTGTAGCGATATCTGGTGTATTATTTATGTTATTAAGCGTTTTTAAGGTACAGCAAAAAATTGTGGATGCAATGCCTGATTGTATTAAACATTCGGTAGGAGCAGGAATTGGTTTCTTTATTGCATTTACAGGACTTATGCAAGCAGGAATTATTCAAAAATCAGAGGATACACTTTTAACATTAGGAGACTTGTCAAATCCAGGAGCGCTTCTTGCTATTTTTGGAATTTTTCTGACAGCAATTCTGGTAATCAAACGGGTGCGTGGAGCTATGTTGATTGGAATTATGGTGGTTACTATACTCGGAATGGTTGTAAAAAATCCAGAGACTGGTGCAGCGTACACGATGATTCCGGAAAGTATTTTTTCTTTTGAAAATCCGGTAACAGCTATGGCACCAACTTTTGGAAAATTAACAATAAAAGGGATGTTTTCCGGTGCACCGGAAATGGTACTGGGAGTTGTGTTTGCTATTATAAGTTTCTTGTTTGTAGATTTATTTGATAGTATAGGTGTACTTCTAGGGGTATCGTCGAAAGCAGGTTTGGTGGATGAACAGGGGAATATCCCGTTTGCCGGAAAGGCTCTGTTTGTATCTGCCGGAGGGGCAGCTGTTGGTGCAGTTTTAGGAACGAATACAGTTACGATCTATGGAGCAGAGAGTGCTACTGGAATTTCGGAAGGCGGACGAACAGGATTGACTGCATGTGTGACAGGATTCTTCTTTATTTTAACATTATTTTTCTCACCATTGTTTTTGATGATTCCGTCTGTTGCTACAGCTCCGGCGTTGGTTATGGTTGGGATTTTTATGATTGAACCTTTACGAAAACTACCATTGGAAGATGTATCGATTGCATTACCTGTTTTCTTAACTGTAGCATTTATGCCATTTACCTATAATATTGCATATGGAATTCTATTTGGATTGATTGGGTATACAATTGGGCAGATTGCTGCTGGAAAAGGAAAGCAGATTACAAAAACAGTGTGGATTTTAACGATTATTTTTGTTGTCTATTTGTTGTTAGATATCATATTATAGTCCAGCGGTGTGATGTCAAGAGATAAATAATAAAAGAATCATATATTTTTGTATATATCTCATGAAGACAAAAAACATCCACCTAAGCCCTGTCGACCATATTTTTGAAAATGAGCAGGGCGTAGCTCATCAGCAAGCAGATGGAATCTACTTTGCTGGACGGTATAGGCGATTGTCTTTCAGCAGTCGAAAGACTAAACGCACAAATTTACGGGCAGTTAATGCGAGTGCACGTTTGTGCTGGCATCTGTTTACCTCTTTGTATTTGAGGTGGTAGAAGTCGTTGTATTCCTTGTCGCATCTTACAAGAGAAAATGCTGCTTCACACAGATAATACTTTAAAAATCGGTTGCCGGATGGAATGAGCCTTGTAACTTCGGATTCAAAGCTACCGGACTGGTGCTGTTTCCAGGCAAGTCCTGCATATTTGGCAAGAGCAGCCTGGCTATTAAAACGATTGATATCGCCGATTTCAGCCATGATTCCGGCTGAATATACAGGTCCGATACCTGGAATGGATATCAATACATTTGGCAGGAGTTCCATCTGGGCTTTGATAGCTTTATCGAACTCTTTGATCTGAGATTCCAGTGCCTTCATGGAGGTTATGGATATAGAAAGCACCTGATTGACAGAATCATTCACCGTTTTGGGCAAACGGTAAGAACTGCGGGCAGCTTTCTGTATGGCTTTGGCGACTGCATCAGGATTAGGAAAACGGTTTTTCCCTTTTTCCATGATGAAATCAGTAAGCTCATGTAAGTCCATATTTGCCAGTGCTTCTGCGGATTCAAATTCATCGTAGACAGCAAGGGCAGTGGTGCTGAAGGTATCGCTGAATACCTTCTCCTGCGTCATTGTAGAATACTTCCTGAACAGCACATTCATGAATCGCTGTTTTTCTTTGACAAGATTTTGAACAGCGAAGAAACGTGCCCGTGTAAGGTTCTGGAGTGCTTTGTAACGATAGTCTCCAAGATACACCTCTTTGTTGATTCTACCGAAACGCAGGCAGTCAGCAATAACAAAAGAGTCCACATAATCATTCTTTGGCAGGTCATTGTAAGTATCATGAAACTTTTTGACCTGCTTAGGATTGAGGACATGAATCCTTCTGTTAAACGATGCCAGAGTGGCATCTTCCCTTAAGAAGTACACGAGACTGTCTCCATAAACAGAGGTTGCTTCAAGACCGATCAGAACCGTGTCAAGGGAATGTGAAATTAAGGCAGAATGAATTCTTTTTACCAGCTGGGTAGAACCTTCACGAGAGTTAGCAACAGAAAAGTTACTGTGCTTATCACCATTCGGGAGCATTAAGTAAACGACATTGGATTTGCTGCTTACATCAATACCGACGTAAAGTGTGTTCATGATAATCACCTTCTTTCGTTGTAGATTAAAGTGTTCAACCGGCTTGGTAAAACCCATGATCATGGAGCATCGACACCCTCGCATATAAGAATCCAGCTTAAGATGGACAGATGCGAAACCATACTGCCAGATGGTTGTCCATGCACTTAAGCAAACAGCCAGCCGGTTTGAAGCTAACTTCCATGTCAGGGGAACAGACTATCCATGAAGCAACCATTACTGGTTCAACAGGAGATGAAAGAACTATTACCTGATTGACACTGGGACAATTATATCATGGGCTTTGCTAAGCCGATTGAACAATATTTATTTGGTAACTTATTAATCAGGATACATGGATTTATGTATCTAAAAGATATTATACGAGG
>ERZ791922.1058-NODE-1058-length-12048-cov-1.966897_pt1 | contig 12048 bp, 16 predicted proteins | sample MGYA00510134_ERZ791922 | MGnify/ENA primary metagenome ERZ791922 (study PRJEB30046, sample SAMN00792101) | human gut metagenome | study: EMG produced TPA metagenomics assembly of the A metagenome-wide association study of gut microbiota in type 2...
CGTTTCCCGACCAAAGTGGAAGGCCGCGAGTTTACCCATACCGAACAGCGCGTTATCAACCGCATGCTGAAGCTGGCGCTGGAATCCTACAGCGACGCGTGGAAAGCGATTAACCCTCTGGAAGTGGAGTACGTCCGTTCCGAGATGCAGGTGAAGTTTACCAACATCACCACTTCACCGAATGACATCGTGGTGAACACCCCGTTCCACGTCGAGATCGGCAACCTGACGGGCGAGTTCAACATCTGCCTGCCGTTCAGCATGATTGAACCGCTGCGCGAACTGCTGGTGAACCCGCCGCTGGAGAACTCACGCCATGAAGATCAGAACTGGCGTGAGAACCTGGTGCGCCAGGTTCAGCACTCGCAGCTGGAGCTGGTGGCTAACTTTGCCGACATCTCCATGCGGTTATCGCAGATCCTGAAATTACAACCCGGCGACGTTTTGCCGATAGATAAACCCGACCGCATTATTGCCCATGTGGATGGCGTACCCGTGCTGACAAGCCAGTACGGCACGATTAACGGCCAGTATGCGTTACGCGTTGAGCACTTGATCAACCCGATTTTGAATTCGCTGAATGAGGAACAGCCCAAATGAGTGACATGAACAATCCGTCCGATGAAAACAGCGGAGCACTGGACGATCTGTGGGCTGACGCGTTAAACGAGCAAAAAACGACGCCGACGAAAAGCGCGGCAGACGCGGTCTTCCAGCAGTTAGGCGGCGGCGACGTCAGCGGGACGTTGCAGGACATCGACCTGATTATGGACATTCCGGTCAAGCTGACCGTTGAGCTGGGCCGCACCCGCATGACTATTAAAGAACTGCTGCGCCTGACGCAGGGTTCCGTGGTAGCCCTGGACGGTTTAGCGGGTGAGCCACTGGATATTCTGATCAACGGCTACCTGATTGCACAGGGCGAAGTAGTGGTGGTGGCCGATAAATACGGCGTACGTATCACCGACATCATTACCCCTTCCGAACGTATGCGTCGCCTGAGCCGTTAAGTATGAAAACCCAGGCAACACTGTCCGCGCCCTCCGCCGTACCCGGCTCCCCGCTGCTTCAGGTGAGCGGCGCGCTGTTCGGTATTATTGCCTTTATCCTTATCGCCGCCTGGCTGGCAAAGCGTTTCGGGCTGGCGGGGAAAACGGCCGGCACGCGCGGATTGAAGGTCAGCGCCAGCACCACACTCGGCCCACGCGAGCGCGTGGTCATTGTGGAAGTGGAAGATGCGCGACTGGTGCTGGGCGTGACCGCCTCCAGCATTAACGTTCTTCACACGCTGCCCCCTGCGCCTGTCACGGTGGAGGCTAACGCCCAGGCCCCTGCGGATTTTCAGTCCGTTATGAAGAGTTTGCTCAAGCGTTCCGGGAGATCCTGATGCGCCGTTTGTTATTGCTTACGCTGGCAGGTCTGGGCCTGTTCGCGCCTTCTGTGTATGCGCAGCTGCCGGGGCTGGTTTCCACGCCGCTGGCGAACGGGGGACAAAGCTGGTCCCTCTCCGTGCAGACGCTGGTGTTCATCACCTCACTGACCTTTATCCCGGCGATCCTGCTGATGATGACCAGTTTCACCCGCATCATCATTGTGTTTGGTCTGCTGCGAAATGCGCTCGGCACGCCGTCCGCGCCGCCCAATCAGGTGCTGCTGGGTTTAGCCCTGTTCCTGACCTTTTTCATTATGTCGCCGGTGATCGACAAGATTTACACCGAGGCGTACCAGCCGTTCAGCGAAGATAAAATTTCCATGCAGGTTGCCCTGGAAAAGGGGGCTCAGCCATTACGTGAATTTATGCTTCGCCAGACGCGCGAAGCGGATTTGGCCCTGTTTGCCCGTCTCGCTAACACGGGCGAGTTACAGGGACCGGAAGCGGTGCCGATGCGCATTCTGCTGCCAGCGTATGTGACCAGTGAGCTGAAAACGGCGTTCCAGATTGGCTTCACCATTTTCATTCCGTTCCTGATTATTGACCTGGTGATCGCCAGCGTCCTGATGGCGCTCGGGATGATGATGGTCCCGCCCGCAACCATTGCCCTGCCCTTTAAGATCATGCTGTTCGTGCTGGTCGACGGCTGGCAGCTGCTGGTCAGCTCGCTGGCGCAGAGTTTCTACAGTTGAGGAGCGCGCAATGACGCCTGAGTCGGTCATGATGATGGGCACGGAAGCGATGAAAGTCGCGATTGCCGTCGCCGCGCCCCTGCTTCTGGTTGCGCTGGTAACCGGTCTGATTATCAGTATTCTTCAGGCCGCCACGCAGATTAACGAAATGACCCTGTCGTTCATCCCGAAGATCATCGCCGTCTTCGTGGCGATTATCGTTGCCGGGCCCTGGATGCTCAATTTGCTGCTGGACTACATGCGCAACCTGTTCACCAATCTGCCTTACATCATCGGCTGACGGACGATGCTGCAATTCACCAGCGATCAGTTTGTTCAGTGGCTCGGGATCTATTTCTGGCCGATGCTGCGCATCATGGCGCTGATCTCCACCGCCCCCATACTCAGTGAAAAGTCGGTGCCTAAACGCATCAAAATTGGGTTGGGCATGGTTATCACCATTATCGTTGCCCCTTCCCTGCCGGCGGTGGATATCCCGATTTTTTCCCCGAATGCGATATGGATTGCCCTGCAACAGGTGATGATTGGCGTGGCGGTCGGGTTTACGATGCAGCTCGCCTTCGCCGCGGTACGAACGGCGGCGAACTGATCGGTTTGCAGATGGGTCTGTCTTTCGCGACGTTCGTTGACCCGGGCAGCCATCTGAATATGCCCGTGCTGGCGCGTATTATCGACCTGCTGGCGATGCTGTTGTTTCTCTCGTTCAACGGCCACCTGTGGCTCATCTCTATGCTGGTGGACACCTTCCACACGCTGCCGATTGGCGACAACCCGGTGAACAGTAACGCTTTTCTGGCGCTGGTGCGGGCTGCCGGGCTGATCTTCCTCAACGGGCTGATGCTGGCGCTGCCTGTCATAACCCTGTTGCTCACCGTTAACCTCGCATTGGGTTTACTCAACCGAATGGCCCCGCAGCTGTCGGTATTCGTCATCGGCTTTCCGGTGACGTTGACGGTTGGCCTTTTATTAATGTCATTATTGATGCCACTTATCGCCCCCTTCTGCGAGCATTTATTCAGCGAGATATTCAATCTCTTAGCGGATATTGTCAGCGAACTTCCACGCAAATAATAACCCGCAGTGTTTGCAATGTCTTTCTGAGGATATTCCTAAAAATAATCTTGAAAAACATCTACCAGGATATATCTGACGCGGTTTAAATGTTTCTAACCACCTCACAATACTTAATATTTACTTTACTTTAAGATGATTCCTGGCAAATTATACGTAACTTTACGGGATAGTGAGTTCGCCTGAAAGTCTTTGTCATGCTCACAGGTTTTATTAGATTTTTTCCATCCCGTATGGCTGTTTATGAGCTCTCAGGCAGGTGGTGAATTATCGTTACGCATTGAGTGAGGGTATGCCATGTCAACGATCATTATGGATTTATGCAGCTACACCCGGCTAGGGTTAACCGGGTACTTAGCAAGCAGAGGGGTAAGAAAGAGAGACATCAACGATGCACACACCGTTGAAGAACTCGCAGCCGCTTGTGAGACTCACAAGCCCGGCGTGGTGTTTATTAATGAGGACTGTTTCATTCACGACCCCGCTAACAGTCAGCACATTAAGCAGATCATTAATCAGCATCCCAGAACCCTGTTTATTGTTTTTATGGCGATCGCCAATATTCATTTCGATGAGTATTTGTTGGTGCGTAAAAACTTATTAATCAGTTCGAAATCGATTAAACCAGAGTCGCTTGATGACATTCTGGGCGATTATTTGAATAAAGAAGTTAAGAATGTAGGGGCGGTTAACTTACCCACCCTATCATTAAGCAGAACTGAATCAAGTATGCTAAGAATGTGGATGGCTGGACAAGGGACAATTCAGATCTCAGACCAGATGAATATCAAGGCAAAAACAGTATCGTCACACAAAGGAAATATTAAAAGGAAAATTAAAACGCATAATAAGCAAGTGATATACCATGTCGTACGCCTGACAGATAATGTGACGAATGGGATTTTCGTTAATATGCGCTAATTTGCACGGCCATGTTGTACCCTACCTTGATCTCTGGCCTGGCCAGAGATTTTGCTTTTCAGCAGCCGGGCCGGGGAGAAGACGCCCCCGACGCCGACCTATTCCGCCGTTTCCACAAAGATCCCATCCGGGTGCCCCAGTTCGTTGAAGAACCAGATGCCGAGCGGGTAATCTTCCAGCGACACCAGATACATTGTGCCTTCATTAAACTCTTCTATTGCCAGCACCACGCCCGGGCGGCGCGGCCCACCGTCCGTTTTGACGGTTACCCGATCGTTGACCTTCATACATTCCTCCTGTGGTTTTGAGCCAGTGTAGAACAAATTACCCTGGCTGGCATCGCCGCCTGACGCGAATGGCGTTTTTGTGTGCGGTCTATACTTAGCTGTTGAGACGGTTAAATGAGGAGCCCGCCATGAAGACTGACAAAGAGTACAGCGACACCATTAAGCGTGAGGTGGAAGTGGATGTCGATGCCCTGCTTGCCGCCATTAATGAAATCAGTGAGTCCGAAGTTCATCGCGCGGAGGATAATTCAGACCGTGTCGTGGTCAATGGTCGTGATTACCATACCTACCGTGAACTGGCTGAAGCATTCGAGCTGGATATCCATGACTTTAGCGTCTCGGAAACGAACCGCTAAGGCGAAAAAAATCCCGGTCATGGGGATGACCGGGATCAAACTTGCTTATGCAAGAAGCACTTGTAAATTCGTTACACCAGGAAATCTGATGCAGGTAAGACATTATCCCCAACAGATTTGTCTTACAAGCATATATTCTCTTAGCGAATATTATATTTTATACATGTGAATTTTGGTTATGAGTATAAACATGCGCCGCGTGTGGGTTTATCGGGATCGTTTCCACTTCAACGGGACATCAATGCTGAGTTTTTTTAAGACTTTTCTTAGATGAACATCATTATTCAGGAGACGTTATGCCTTCGCTAAAGGAGACTCTGCTCGTCTTTACCGATCTCGACGGTACGCTGCTGGATTTTCACACTCTCGACTGGCAGCCTGCCGCTTCCTGGCTGAAGAGATTACAGGATGAACAGGTACCAGTCATTCTGTGCAGCAGCAAAACCGCGTCCGAAATGCGTGACATCCAGCAGGAACTTGGCCTTGGCGGGCTGCCCTACATTGCGGAAAACGGCGCGGCGATCCAGCCTGACGTACGGTGGGAAAACGCCGCACGGTTCATCTCAGAAAAGAAGCATGACGATATCTGGCAGTTTATTGCCCGGGTACGCCAGGAGATGCATCTGAAATTCACCACCTTCGACGATGTGGATGAGCGCGTGGTCGCCGAATGGACCGGGCTAAGCCGTCCCCGTGCGGCGCTTGCACGTAAACACGAGGCTTCCGTGACGCTGATCTGGCGTGACAGTGATGAACAAATGAAACGCTTCGCAGCCGAACTGGCCCGGCAGGGGCTGAAGATCGTCCCGGGTGCTCGCTTCTGGCATATTCTGGACACGAGCTGTGGCAAAGACGTGGCGGTGCACTGGCTTGTGGAACAGTATCGCCTGCACGACGGATTTGACCCGACAACGCTGGGCCTGGGCGACGGCCCCAATGATGCCCCTCTGCTGGACAGCGTAGCCTTCGCCGTGGTGGTGAAAGGCTTCAACCGGGAGGGGGGCAGCCTTAAGAACAACGATCCCACACGGGTTTATCGCACTCAGCACACCGGACCGGCCGGCTGGCGCGAGGGGCTTGATTACTTTTTAACGTGATCCTGCCAGATGACCCGGTTACGCCCGCGCTGTTTCGCCTCATACAGACGCGCATCGGCGGTGGATTGCAGATTTTCGAAGTGATAATTGCCCTTCTCCTGCGCGCCAGAGACGCCAAACGACGCGCTCACGCGCAGGGTAGTACTTTTCTTAATCAGGATCTCTTTGCTGTCGATACGCTCACGGATCTGCTCTGCAACTTCCGCCGCCTCTTCAAGCGTCATGCCGGGCAGCACCACACAGAACTCTTCGCCGCCGACGCGCCCGGCAATATCTTTAGTGCGCAGGGTACTGGCAATCAGCCCCGCAGCATGGGACAACACCTTATCACCCGCCTGGTGCCCGAACCGGTCATTAATGCTCTTAAAGCAGTCAAGATCGATCTGGATGACAGAGAAAGGCAGCGCCTGCTGTTCACACTGCTTCGCCAGTATTTTCGCCCGCTCAAACAGCGACCCACGATTATTCAACCGGGTCAGAGGGTCGTGCCAGGCCTGCCATTGCAGCGAATTCTGCAACGAATACATATTACTGACCATGCGCCGGATCACCAGCCATGAGATGAGCAGCATCGCGGTGAACAGCGCCCAAAGCAATGCCAGCACAATACTGATGCTGCCGAAATCGCCGCGCACCCCTTCTTCCAGGGTGTGCACGCGCAGGACGATGCCATCAAAGTGGTCGAGACGCTCCCAGCTGACAAAACGACTCCCCAGGCGAATGCCGCCTTCGGAATCCGATTCTATTGCGTGCGCTATCTGCGCTAGTTCGGGCGCGTCAAAATGATTAACGTCCGCAGCAGATGATCCAGACGTCGCGAGCAGGGTGAGACGACTGTCATACAGCTGGTATTCCCCTTCCGGGTTATCGCCTACGGCCTCCACCAGCAGACGACGCAGGGTGGCAAAGGTGAAATCCATCGCCACCACGCCATACCAGACGTGATTGTAATAAACAGGCACACTTGCGGTGATCAGCGGCTTTTTGCCCACAAAGGAGGAAGGAGGCGAGATAAACCAGCGCACGGCACGCGCACGGTTCTCACGCTCGGACTGTTGGGTAAACCAGGGCTGAGTGACCAGATAGTAGTAACGCTGCACGATATCGCTGGCATTTTCCGGCGTATCCGTTTCCAGAAAGAATCCGGCGCGAGAGACATAAATCACGCGCTCTTCGTTGCCGGAAGAACTGGATGCCAGACGCAATAAATACCCCACTTCAAGCGCGGCGGACAGTTCATTATCAAGAAACTCATCATCGCGATTCAGAAGGGTGGTCTTTTCAACGAAGGCATCAGACACACCGTTGATCGGCAATGTGCGCTGTTTATCAACCTCAATTTGCCAGGTGGGGGATGCGCGCAAACGGGCAAAACGCTTTACCGCATCATGTAGCACGCCAAACGCCAGCGGCGTTTCCAGCGCATCACGCATGCTGTGGCGAAAAAACAGCATTTTATCGACGCTGAACTGGAGTTGTCTGTCCAGCGCACTGGCAACCGTTTCCAGATGGTTACGCTGACTGGAGATATAGGCATCTTCCAGTACCACAACTTCGCGCCAGGTCAGGAGGGTGGAAAAGATCAGGACAACGATAAAACAGAGGTTAACAACCAAACGGGGATTGCTACGCTTATGCAGCCACTGCAAAAAAGATTGTTTTACAACAAAGGTATTGTGCTGCACACGCACTCCCTGAGTGTCGCTCACCATCCGATATGATAAGTCTTCTGCCAGTAAAAACGCCCGGCAAGGCCGGGCGTTGTGTGATTAAGCCTTATCGCGTTTTTGCCTTTTATCACCAGGCTGAAGCTCATCTTCACGAAAAGCCTCCCGCTTAATGCCGTATCCGTCATGCCACCGACACTCCACCATTCCACTGGAATAACCGGTGACAATCATGCATGGACCACCATTCTTTGGCTTAACTTCATCACTGACCAAAAAGACCATACCTGCCTCCTGTATCAGGGTGAAACGTTTTCAATTTAGACGAGGAATGGTCTTTTTGCATCCGGGGTCAGCAAAAATTAGTGCGATTTTCCGCGTACTTTTTCTACCAGCTTAACAACGGCTACCACAATCAGACCGACGATAAAGCCCAGTACGAGGTTAAGCAGTGTGGGCAGAATTGCAGCAACTACCGCTCCCTGGCCTGACGCAAAATGTTCAATCATGTGATGCAGCGAAGCAACACCGTGCACGATAATTCCGCCGCCGACCAGGAACATCGCCAGGGTTCCCACCACCGACAAGGTTTTCATCAGCCACGGCGCCAGCACCAGCAGGCTTTTCCCAATGCCGCGCGCAATTGCGCTGGATTTTTTTTCCAGCCAGAAGCCGATATCGTCCAGCTTGACGATCAGACCGACCAGCCCATACACCCCAACCGTTACAAGAATGGCAATCAACGAAAGCACCATGACCTGATTCATCAGCGGTGCTTCGGATACGATCCCAAGCGTAATCGCCACAATCTCGGCCGAAAGGATGAAGTCAGTACGGATCGCACCTTTGACCTTATCGCGCTCGAACGTTTTTGGATCCTGCGCGGCCAGCGCTTCCAGACGCTGCTGGCGCATTTCCGGGGTGTCTTTCTCTTTGCGTGCGGCAAACATATGCAACACTTTTTCGGCACCCTCGAAGCACAGGAACGCCCCGCCAATCATCAGCAATGGCGTAATGGCCCAGGGTATAAAGGCGCTAATCAGAAGCGCCAGCGGAACAAGGATCACCTTGTTAATAAATGACCCTTTCGCTACGCCCCACACCACCGGCAGCTCACGGTTCGCTCGCACGCCGCTGACCTGCTGCGCGTTAAGTGACAAGTCATCCCCCAGTACCCCGGCGGTTTTTTTCGCCGCCAGTTTCCCCATGACTGAAATGTCATCCAGCAAGGTGGCGATATCGTCCAATGTTAATAAGCTACTTCCTGCCAAAATCTCTATCCTTCTTTTTTTGCTAATTAAGTGAATAGTATGGAACAAAACTCAGCGCCCGGAAACAGGCACCTCACGTCAACAAAAATTTCACATTAACAACACAATTAAAGCACTCGCCAGCCCGATAGTTTTGGCGTTAACTATGAGCGAACTTTTTATTTCGTCGTGAGGGACTATGCGTTTTCGGCATTTATTACCGCTCATTGGAGCACTTTTTTCCCTGTATATCATCTGGGGATCCACCTACTTTGTCATTCGTATTGGCGTGGAAAGCTGGCCCCCGCTGATGATGGCCGGTATTCGTTTCCTTACGGCTGGCGTGCTGCTGATGGCGTTTTTATTGCTGCGCGGCCACAAGCTACCGCCGCTGCGTCCCCTGCTTAACGCCGCCCTGATTGGCCTGCTGCTGCTGGCGGTGGGCAATGGCGCAGTAACCGTCGCCGAACACCAGAACGTGCCGTCGGGCATCGCCGCCGTGGTCGTCGCGACCGTGCCGCTGTTTACGCTCTGCTTTAGTCGTCTGTTCGGGATCCGCACCCGTAAGCTCGAATGGCTGGGCATCGCGATTGGGCTTGTGGGTATTATCATGCTGAACAGCGGCGGTAACCTGAGCGGAAACCCCTGGGCTGCCGTTATGATCATGATCGGCTCGATGAGCTGGGCCTTCGGCTCGGTCTACGGCTCCCGCATTGAGCTGCCCTCCGGGATGATGGCGGGTGCCATTGAAATGCTCGCGGCAGGCATCGTGCTGCTGATTGCCTCGGCGTTGACGGGTGAAAAACTGACGGCAATGCCAGATCTCTCAGGTTTCCTGGCCGTCGGGTATCTGGCCCTGTTTGGCTCGATTATTGCCATCAACGCCTATATGTACCTGATCCGCAACGTCTCACCGGCGGTTGCCACCAGCTACGCCTACGTTAACCCGGTGGTTGCCGTGCTTCTGGGTACCGGTTTTGCGGGCGAAGTGCTGTCGACGATTGAATGGCTGGCGCTGGGCGTGATTGTCTTTGCCGTGGTGCTGGTCACGCTGGGTAAATATTTACTGCCCGCGAAACCCATTGTCACGGCGTGTGAGGTGGAGAAACCGTGATCGGGTGAATGCCCTGGGTATCGATCTGCGCGGCCTGACCGCCGCCGCAGATCCACTCTTCCAGCCGCTCCGTCAGTTCCACGTCATTCAGCTTCATTCTTCCGCGCAGTGCGCACTCCCAGACAATCAGCACCCGCCAGCCCTGGGCGTAAAGCTGCGAAACATCGCGTTTATCACGCTCGACGTTCCTGCCAATCTTCTCCAGCCAGAAGTCGGTGCGTGTCGCCGGGACTTTAAACAGATAGCAGTCGTGGTGATGCCAGAAACAGCCGTGGGTAAAGATGATGCATTGATACGCATCGATCACGAAATCAGGACGCCCGGCAAGCGTGGCATCCTGAACCCTGAATTCAAACCCGATGGAGGTCAGGAGGCCAGCGATCCGTTTTTCGATCGCGGTATCACGCGTGCCGATGGCACGCATGTTTTTACTCCGCGTGGCCTTATTGTGAACGTCCGCCATTGACGGCCTCACTCTGACGCAGCTGAACGGCCTTGCTGATGCGTGAGGCCAGTAGTTTTGCGACGGCGGCAAAGGCTGGCACCACCACCGAGTTGCCAAACTGACGATAGGCTTGTGTATCCGACACCGGAATGCGAAAACTGTAGCCCTGCGGCGCCTCAAAGCCCATTAAGCGGGCGCACTCGCGCGGCGTTAAGCGCCGCGGTCGGTGCTGTTGATTCTGAGGGTCGTCGAAATCTTTTTCGCCCAGCGCCTTATCCCAGCCCCGATCGATAAGAATTTCCGCGCCATCTTTGTAATAGCGCGCCGACAGCGTACGCGTCACGCTGTCAGGATTAAGCGGATTGACCATGCCAAACCCAAAGCCATTGCCTTTGGCCTGATGCTTTTTGGCATAGCGATAGAGGTATTTCCACAGCACTGGCGTCAGAATGAATTTCGCATCGACGGCGGGCTCCAGCAGATCGGCCACTGTCGGACGGCGCGCCGGATACAGCGAGGGCAAATCGCGCAGCGTAAAATCGCCTTTCAGATTGAGATCGCGGCGGAATCCCACCAGCACGATGCGTTCGCGGTGCTGTGGCAGGAAGTGTTTGCCGTCGATAATTTTCGGATCGTCCGGCCCCATGTCCTCTGCATCCGCCACGTCGTAACCCAGTTCATCCAGCGTTTGCATGATAATGCGGAAGGTTTTGCCGCCGTCATGGCTCTTTAAATTCTTGACGTTCTCCAGCACAAAAATTGCCGGGCGGCGGGCATCAATAATCCGGGCAACATCAAAGAACAGTGTGCCCTGCGTATCACAGGCAAAGCCGTGCGCACGTCCCAGCGCGTTCTTTTTCGACACGCCAGCCAGTGAGAACGGCTGACACGGAAAGCCTGCCAGCAGCACATCGTGCGCCGGAATGGTGTTGCGAATGTGCTCAGCGGCTTCTTCGTCGCTGACGCCGGTTTTGTGGCTCAGGGTGACGTCGCGGATGTCGGCATTAAACTGGTGCTCGTTGGGGTCGCAGTACCAGTTCGCCTTATAGGTGCGGACGGCATGTTTGTTCCATTCACTGGTGAACACGCACTGCCCGCCAATAGCTTCAAAGCCATGGCGAATGCCGCCAATACCGGCAAAGAGATCGATAAAGCGAAAGGCATAATTCGGATGCGCAGCAGGCGGGTGCGGCAGCAGGTTACGCAGATAACAGAACTCGCCGTCGCTCAGGCGGTGCCCTGCCCTGTCGCTTATCAGCAGCCGCTTGAGTATTGCCGGGCTCCAGTGGCTCTCGCCATGTGCCACCAGCTGGTTTGCCAGCGTTTTAGCATCATACATTTCCAGCAGCTGACGCAGGAGTGCCTGCACGGCTGCCGTTGATTTCTCAACCCGCTCAGGCGCGGGCACAGTCACTGATCGATTTTCCTGCATTCTCTTAACCGGACAATAAAGACAGAAAACAGAGTCAGGATCGCACACTGCGACGGAAATGGGTCAATATCTGGCTGTCGGTTCCGAGGTAATCGCCCTGTAATTCAGCACTCAGCTTCGCCATAAACTGGATCAGAAAATCGGCATTGTGACGCGCAAGTTCGCGTCCCCGTGCGGTTTGCATGGTGTCCGGCAGGCGCAGGAGTTTGGTCTGAAAGTGATCGAGCGCGAAAGCTTTATCATCCAGCGCACGCGCCCCGGCAAACGGGTCGTCGGCATCAAAC
>ERZ791922.1059-NODE-1059-length-12047-cov-4.013009_pt1 | contig 12047 bp, 7 predicted proteins | sample MGYA00510134_ERZ791922 | MGnify/ENA primary metagenome ERZ791922 (study PRJEB30046, sample SAMN00792101) | human gut metagenome | study: EMG produced TPA metagenomics assembly of the A metagenome-wide association study of gut microbiota in type 2...
AAACCATCTCCTTGGATCGCTGAAAAATGAACGAATACGTCATTTCCGTTATCTGTTGTAATAAAACCAAAACCTTTTTCTGCATTAAACCATTTTACTGTACCTGTACTCATGTGGTACCTCCTAAATTTTACTTTTACTATAAAGTATAAAAAAATCACATATTTTTACAAATTATATATAGTGACGCATACATATAATCTCTAAAAATATGTGAATCCGTTAATACATTAATAATATGAACTTAGTTTAACACATCTTTTTTGGTTTGTCAACATGTTTTATTAATTAAATTTGTATTTTCTTGTTTTTTATTATTTTTCTTATATTTATGCATATCAACACCATGATTTGTAAATTCTGTAGTTTCTTTATATAATATATGTACTATATATTTATAATGTTAGTTTCTTTTTAGAATGATAATTTGAAAAAGAAATAAGTAATAATCTATAGAGAAAAGGCTCACTTTTCATTCGAATGGTAGTTTTTTAATAAAGGAGCTGTACACTAATTACTTAGTGCAACAGCCCCTTTTTTGTTTATTCTCTTACCTATCGGTATAGTTTCTCTTAAGCATTTACTTTCCTAACACCAAGCGTAACATCTTCCCCATTCAAGTTCCATTCTTTGCTAACGCCCTGAACAGAATCATAAACCACATCGTCTGCAAGAACTACGGAAGAGATTTCAGCAACATTCTTCTTTACAACTGCTTCCACCTTTTCATTCCCCTTAACAGATACTACAATATGATCCATTACTTCAAATCCAGCATCTTTACGCATTGTCTGAATCTTACTAATCACTTCACGAACAAATCCTTCCTCAATTAACTCTTCTGTTAGGTTTGTATCAAGAACTACTGTGATACCATGGTCACTGTCTGTTACGTATCCTTCCATCTGAGCTGCATCAATTAAAAGATCATCCTTTTCAAGAACTTCTTCGATTCCCTCTAAGGTAATCGTGAGTGTTCCCTTCTCATTTAATTCATCCATCGCTGCGTTGCCATCAAGAGCGGATAGTATTTCTTTAAGTGCATTTAACTTGCTTCCAAAACGGCGACCTAACGTCTTTAGCTGTGGCTTAAAGGTATAAGAAGTGAAGTTTCGAACATCAGAAGTAAATACTACGTTCTTTACATTTAACTCTTCTTCAATAATCTCTTTGTAAAAATCAGACATTCCTTCTACCACACTACCATCGTTTGCTGTATGAGTTAACTCTGCTTTTACATACATCTTAGCAATTGGTTGTCTTTGCTTGATGTTTGCTGTATTTCTACAAGCACGACCAAGAACTACGATCTCAAGAACCGCTTCCATATCATCCTCTAGTAACGTATCAATTAACTTAGCGTCCCAGGTTGGGAAATCGCATAGGTGAACACTTAATGGAGCACTCTTGTCGATACTGCAAACAAGGTTACGATAGATGTCCTCTGCCATGAATGGAATCATTGGAGCAGAAGCCTTTGCAATTGTTACGAGTGCAGTATATAAGGTCATGTAAGCATTGATCTTATCCTGTTCCATTCCTTTTGCCCAGAAACGTTCACGGCCACGTCTTACATACCAGTTACTCAACTCATCTACAAACTCCTGTAGCGCTCTAGCAGTCTCAGGAATCTTATACGCAGCAAGATTTTCATCCACTGTTTTCACTACTGTATTTAACTTACTAAGTAACCATTTATCCATTACCGGAAGCTTATCATACTCTAAGGTATACTTAGTAGCATCAAATTGATCAATGTTTGCATAAAGTACGAAAAATGCATAGGTGTTCCATAAAGTACCCATGAACTTACGCTGTCCTTCTACTACTGCCTTTCCGTGGAAACGGTTTGGTAACCAAGGAGCTGAGTTAATATAGAAGTACCAACGAATCGCATCTGCACCATATTCCGCTAACGCATCAAATGGGTCAACTGCATTTCCTTTGGATTTACTCATCTTCTGACCATTCTCATCCTGTACATGTCCAAGAACGATAACATTCTTATATGGAGCTTTATCAAAGATTAGTGTAGAAATTGCAAGTAAGGAGTAGAACCAACCTCTCGTCTGGTCAACAGCCTCTGAGATAAAATCTGCAGGGAACTGCGCTTCAAACTTTTCTTTATTTTCAAATGGATAATGATGCTGAGCAAATGGCATCGCACCAGAATCATACCAACAGTCAATTACTTCAGGTACACGATGCATTTCCTTGCCACAATCAGGACAGGTAATTGTTACGTTATCAATGTATGGTCTGTGAAGCTCGATATCCTCTGGACAATTCTTAGACATTGACTTTAACTCTTCAATGCTTCCGATGGAATGCATCTTACCACAATCACAAGTCCACACATTAAGTGGAGTTCCCCAGTAACGGTTACGGCTGATCCCCCAATCCTGAAGGTTCTCTAACCAGTCACCGAAACGTCCTTTACCAATGGTCTCAGGAATCCAGTTGATCGTATTATTATTTGCGATCATCTTATCTTTTACTGCAGTCATCTTGATGAACCAGGACTCTCTTGCATAGTAAATAAGTGGAGTATCACATCTCCAACAGAATGGATAACTATGCTCGAATTTAAGAACTTTAAATAATTGCTTTGTTTCTCCTAATTTCTTAAGGATACCCTCGTCACTCTTCTTACAAAACTGACCTGCAAAGTCAGTAACTTCTGCCTTCATCTGGCCTCTTTCATCCACTAACTGTACAAAAGGAAGTTCATAACGATTACCAACATTCGCATCGTCCGCACCAAAGGCAGGGGCAATATGAACGATACCAGTACCATCTGTTAAGGTAACATAGTCAGCGCAGGTTACATAATAAGCCTTCTTGCCATATACATTATCACGATTTGCTTTTTCATTTCTAGTACCATCGGCATTGTTATACGCATACTCAAATAATGGCTCATACTTTTTATACTCAAGATCAGTACCCTTGTAACGCTCAACTACCTTATAGTCGCCCTCAATGACGGAACATAGTGCTTCAGCTAAGATATAGTACTCTACACCAGCTGCTGTATTTTCTTCCGTTTTCTCTTCCTCACCCTTAGGAGCTTTTATAACGTCCCCTTTGGCATTTACTGAAACTTGTACCTTCACATAGTCTTCCTTTGGATTAACACAAAGTGCTACGTTAGATGGAAGTGTCCAAGGTGTTGTTGTCCATGCTAAGAAGTATTCATTCTCTGTATCCATTACTTTGAATTTCGCGATAACGGACTTTTCTTTCACATCCTTATATCCTTGTGCAACCTCATGGGAAGCAAGTGGTGTCCCACATCTTGGACAGTAAGGTACAATTTTATAACCTTTGTATAATAAGCCCTTATCCCAGATTTGTTTTAAAGACCACCAAACAGACTCAATATAATCATTATGGTAAGTTACATAAGGATCGTCCATATCAGCCCAGAAACCAACGGTACCAGAGAAGTCCTCCCACATACCCTTGTATTTCCAAACACTTTCCTTACATTTTGTGATAAATGGCTCTAGACCGTACTGTTCAATTTGTTCCTTACCATTTAACTCTAGAAGTTTTTCCACTTCAAGCTCTACTGGAAGACCATGAGTATCCCATCCAGCCTTTCTAGGAACCATACAGCCCTTCATCGTACGGTATCTTGGAATCATATCTTTAATAACACGAGTTAATACGTGTCCAATGTGTGGTTTACCGTTTGCAGTTGGAGGACCATCATAAAAAGTAAATGTCTCTCCCTCTTTTCTGGAATCAATACTTTTTTCAAAGATTTCGTTTTCCTTCCAGAATTTTAATACTTCTTTTTCTCTGTCAACAAAATTCAGGTTGGTTGATACCTTTTCGTACATGCTTCATCTTCCTTTCTTATCTCTTCTATTGTTTCCTTATTTCGTTTCTCGCAGTCAGCGCTAGCCATCTAAGGTTCTAAAATTAGATAAATTTAGTTTTCTCTTGCCAAACTTTTTTTATTATACTTAGAGAAATACACTTCGCGCACGATCATAGGAATAGCTGATTTCTTTTGGTAAGAGTGTACCATCCCTTGGAGTTTCTAATTTATACATAATTGCATAACAGTTTCCGATAAATTAAAAAAGCCCCCATCCAAAACAGGATGAGAGCAGGAATGCTTCATTATACCACCTATTTCACGTACGCAGACTAAGTCTGTTATACATTATCTATATAACGGTAGATCCCGACAACACCTACTAACTACGGTTCAATGTTGCAACTGATAAAGTGATTTTCAGAAATTCCCTACTCCTACTGCACTCACACTCTCTGCAGCTCGCTGTGATTTTTAAGAATTCTTACTCTCTTCGTCAACGTCTTTGCATATGCATTTGCGCTCGATCGTTTCATCAACTTCTACGACAGAACACTATATTTTCTTTATCTTAGTATAGATTCCACGCTTTGTCAATATCAAATTCAGATTGCATACTTTTCAAAACCAATTACCCTTTATAATTAAGATTAGCAATTTCTTTCTTTCAGATAATCTACTTGTTTTATTAATTGGCAACTTCTTCAAAGCATAATCTGTACGAAGTTGCACACATTATCTTTGAGGTGATCAATACGGAACCAATTTCATTGCAAACAGATAATATTTATGGTGCACAAGTAATGGCCGCAATTTTATTAACGGATAATGAAATAGATAATTATCTAAAAGGGCTAAATGCCAGTGAATATGAAGCCGTTATGCGTATGAAAGATACCTTTCATTCTCGTAATGATGTAGAACGTTTCGTTAACGGTCTTCGCGGTTAATTAATTTTTCAAGCTACACCCCTTCTGCTTGTTCCTTTTCTACTGACAGCTTTCTCCTTTATCTAATCAATAGTAAGGAGCAAGCAGATAGGATTTTATTCTTTACCTATGTTTCTACTCACTATTTTGTTTCTTCTACACGCGCGTCCATGGTAGTATATTCTCTACGATCGTGTACGCTACGATAAGCTGGGCGAATAATCTTTTCTGCACTAACAAGTTCTTCTAAGCGGTGAGCACTCCATCCGACAATTCTTGCGACAGCAAACATTGGAGTATATAATTCTAATGGTAATTCAAGCATCCGATATACAAACCCGCTATAAAAATCAACGTTCGCATTAACACCTTTATAAATCTTTCTCTCTTCCCCAATTAACTTTGGTGCAAGCCTTTCAACGACGGTATATAACTCGAATTCTTTTTCCTGTCCTTTTTCCACAGCAAGCTTTCCAACAAAATTCTTAAAGATATCAGCTCTTGGATCTGAAATAGAATACACTGCATGGCCAATACCGTAGATAAGACCGGAACGATCAAATTCTTCTTTTCTAAGGATTCTTAATAAATAATCTGAGATTGCTTCTTCATCTTTCCAATCACTAATCTTATCCTTTAAGTCATCAAACATTTGCATCACTTTGATGTTCGCACCACCATGTCTTGGTCCTTTTAAGGAAGCAAGTGCTGCAGCCATAACTGAATAAGTGTCAGTTCCAGAAGATGTAACAACACGGGTAGTAAAGGATGAGTTATTTCCGCCACCGTGCTCCATATGAAGTACCAAAGCTAAATCAAGCACAGCTGCTTCAAAAGGGGTAAATTTCCTGTCTGGACGTAACATATATAGAATATTCTCTGCCATCGAAAATTCTTCTTTTGGTGGGTGAATATGAAGACTATTCCCAATACTATGGTGATATGCATTGTAACTATAAACAGCCAGCATTGGAAATTGACTGATAAGATTTAGGCATTGTCTCATTACATTAGGAATAGAGGTGTTCTCTGCCTCTGTATCATAAGAATAAATGGTTAGAATACTTTTTGCGAGGGATATCATAATATCCTTGCTAGGTGCTTTCATAATGACATCACGACAGAAATTATGAGGTAATGTTCTTCTTTGCCCAAGCTCTACTTTAAAATCATCTAATTGCTCTTTCGTTGGTAATTCTCCAAATAATAAGAGATATGTAATTTCTTCAAACCCATATCTACCCTCAGACAAAAAACCATCCGTTAATTCCCTTACATCATAACCCCGATAAAAAAGTCTGCCTTCGCATGGTACCTCTTCACCATTCACAATATCCTTTGCGTGTACTTCTGAAATATTCGTAAGCCCAGCGAGGACTCCCTTCCCGTTAAGATCTCTTAAGCCACGTTTCACATCATACTGACGATATAATTCAGCCGGGACCTTATCCCTACTCGTACATATGGCAGCTAACTTCCTTACCTGTGGGGTGACTTGAAAAATGACATCTTTCATTCAATTCCTCCTTTTTGGCTTATTCCAAAGATTATTAACATGGTTAACTATTTATGATTAACTACAAGTATTACTTATTTTATTTTACTTGTCAATAATTTTTCTCCAATTTTATGAAAAAATTAGAAACATAATTCTACAATTCCATGCATAGTTATAAGATGCAGGAGAAACTACACGAATCATGATATCGATAGGGACATACCTTGCCTATGGATGTTATCATAACTATTTTAACTCTATTAAATAGATATAACAAAAGACTGATAGTGTTAGTGCATAAATATGCGACTACCCTATCAGTCTATCTTATTCCATCGACGGTAATTCTAACTCATCCTCTAAGATGTCACCCAACTTTTGAAGAGATTCCACCATCTGTTTTATTTCATCTTTTCCCATTCGATTGCATATACGTATCAACAACTTATGAAAAATATCTCTTTCCTTTAAGAGAGCTTGTTTTCCTAACGCTGTTAGCTCCAAATAGTAAATTCGATGGTCTTTCGCATCGCTTACCTTCTTAAGAAATCCTTTTTTCTCAAGTACCGTAAGCATTCGAGAGGTTGCAGGTTTCTTTGTACCAAGTTGCTCATTCAAACTAGTCGGTGTCAGTTTTTGATTCTCATCTTTTTGAGATGCTTCAATCATATTCATCGCACAAAATTCACCAAACGTTAATTCACTTTGTGGACGGAGCTGACTTACGACGGAGCGCAAATGGTGCATCATGGTAATCAGATCACTGGGTTCCGTTTGCATATCACATAAACTCCAATTCTATTTCATTACGATATTATAGATCTATAGCCAAGAATTGCTATCAATCAATTCATCTATTTATTTTTGCTATATTTTTTGAAAAAGTATATAAAATTGGTAAAAATAGATTGTTAACATCGTTAATTAATGAGATGAGAATACATTATTTCTCTTGTTTTGTCAAGGATTGTTTCTCCTTTTGGTAGTAATCCCCTATAAAATATAAGTAGTATTCTTAATTTGCTTCCCGCTATTCCCTAATAAATCTATGATTCTTCTTATCATATTGCTAGTTTCAACATTGCTTAGATAAAGAATAAACTAAAAAACTTAATAAAGTTAAACAGAGGCACTAAGAAAAAAAGAATGTTATATCTTTTATTCTTATGCCTCTATTAATAATAAGTTGATATTATTACATCTGCTTTTAAGCTTATTCATGCACTCCAGAATTATAGCTGTCTAACAACTGATGTTTCATATGATATAACTCATTTGATAAGTCTACATACACATCCTGAGGGTTGACTAAACGTCTTGTTTCATCCCAGAGTGTATTAAGTTCATCCTGACAGTAAGTTCGAATATCCATTACAGCAGGAGATTCATATACACATTCTCCATTTAAAAAGATTGGAAGAAGCATTTCACGCATTTTATAAGTACCCGGTTTTAAATAGGTCTTCTTCCAAGTGGCCATAGGATCAAAAAGTAATAGCGGATTTTCCTCGGAATACTTTTCTCCAACTAAAGCAATTAAATCAGCTTTAATTTTACCACTATCCTTATCATAGATTCGGTATATTGTTTTATTACCAGGATTTGTTATCTTCCACTGATTTTCAGACAACTTAATCTTTGGAATGAAATTACCATCTTTCTTAATTGCAGCTAATTTATATACTCCACCAAATGCAGGGCAATCCTTAGATGTGATTAGGTTTGTGCCAACACCCCAGGAATTAATCTGTGCTCCCTGTGTTTTTAGTGAGTCAATCAAATATTCATCCAAATCACTAGATGCGCAGATGGATGCTTCACTAAAGCCAGCTTCATTTAACATCTTACGAGCTTTTTTGGATAAGTAGGATAAATCGCCACTATCAAGACGAATTCCATAGCGACCTGTAAGCGTTCCAGCCTCTCTCATTTCCTTGAAAACCCGTATTGCATTTGGTACACCTGATCGAAGGGTATCATACGTATCAACCAATAAAGTAACATTATTCGGATAAAGCTCAGCATATTTACGAAATGCTGTTAGCTCATCTTCAAAACTCATGATCCAACTATGCGCATGCGTACCAAGAGCTGGGATTCCGAACATCTTTGAACTTTGAACATTACTGGTACCAATACATCCGCCGATTACTGCAGCTCTCGCACCTAATGTTCCTGCATCAGGTCCCTGTGCTCTACGAAGACCAAATTCCATAACACCCTCACCACGGGCTGCATAGCAAACACGGGATGCCTTCGTTGCAATTAAACTCTGATGATTGATAATATTTAAAATTGCTGTTTCCACTAGTTGAGCCTCCATAATTGGAGCTACTACTTTTACCAGTGGCTCCATTGGAAATACTACAGAACCTTCTGGAACAGCATAGATATCACCAGAAAATCTAAAGTTTTTCAAATACTCTAAGAAATCTTCATCAAATATGCTAAGGCTCCGAAAGTAATCAATATCATCCTGTTCGAATCTTAAGTTCTTGATATAATCAATTACTTGCTCCAATCCACAGCAAATGGCATAACCACTGCCAGATGGGTTCGTTCGATAGAATGCATCAAAAACAACCGTGTCGTTAGTATTATTTTTAAAATAACCTTGCATCATAGTTAGCTCATAAAAATCGGTCAACAACGTTAAATTACGTTCAGCCATAGCGATATCCTCCTTCGCAATCATCAAGTGTAGTTTCTTGATCTATTAGTATGCTTTTCCCCAATATACTAAGGTTTTTGCTTTTTTGCCACAGCATACACAGGTATCAGAGATAGGCTCCCAGTGAAATGGCATACAACGGGAAGTAGCACCTGTTTTTTCTTTAATTTCATCTTCACAAGCACGCTCTCCACACCACATAGCCTTCACAAAGCCTGGTTTGTTTGCTATAAGGTCAGCAAATTCTTCGGTAGAATGAGCCTCATAAGTATGAGCATCACGATGATTTCTAGCACGCTCTAACATTTCTTTTTGCATAACTTCAAGGATTTCACCAATCTTTGAATCAATTTCATCGAGAGAAACAACTACCTTTTCTCTTGTATCACGGCGAACTAATACTGCCTGATTTGCTTCGATGTCTTTTGGACCAATTTCAACACGTACAGGAATTCCACGCATCTCATGTTCAGAGAATTTCCATCCTGGACTCTTATCAGAATCATCAACCTTAACACGAAATGCACCAAGTTTATCACGTAGTTGGGCTGCTTTTTCTAATACGCCTTCTTTCTTTTGCATGATTGGTACAATCACAACTTGTGTTGGAGCAATTCTTGGTGGTAATACAAGACCACTATTATCACCATGCACCATAATTAATGCGCCAATAAGACGAGTCGTCATTCCCCAAGAAGTCTGGTGTACGTATTGTAGTTTATTTTCTTTATCGGTATACTGAATACCAAATGCTTTCGCAAATCCATCTCCAAAATTATGGCTTGTTCCGGATTGAAGAGCCTTACCATCATGCATTAATGCTTCAATGGTATAAGTTGCTTCCGCTCCTGCAAATTTTTCTTTGTCCGTCTTCTTACCACGAACCATAGGAATTGCTAACACGTCTTCACAGAAATCAGCATAGAGATTTAACATCTGAATCGTTCTTTCTTCTGCTTCCTCCGCTGTAGCATGTGCGGTATGCCCTTCTTGCCATAAGAACTCTAAGGTACGTAAGAATGGTCTGGTTGTTTTCTCCCAACGTACAACAGAACACCATTGATTGTATAGCTTAGGAAGATCACGGTAAGATTCAATGATATGAGAATAAAAATCACAAAACAAAGTCTCTGAGGTTGGTCTTACACATAAACGCTCTTGTAACTGCTCTCCACCACCGTGGGTAACCCAAGCAACTTCTGGTGCAAAACCCTCCACATGATCTTTTTCTTTATTTAATAAGCTTTCTGGAATAAACATAGGCATGTAAACATTTTCTACTCCAGTCGCCTTAAATCTTGCATCTAACTCCTTTTGGATATTCTCCCAAATAGCATATCCTGCTGGACGGAAAATAGTACATCCTCTTACTCCAGAGTAATCAACAAGCTCTGCTTTTTTTACTACATCAGTATACCACTGAGCGAAATCTTCCTCCATTGAGGTAATGGACTCTACTAGTTTCTTATCGTTTGCCATAATCATTCTCCTTTATTTTTTTATAATAAAAAAGGTCCCTTAAAACAAGGGACCGAAACTTCGGTGGTACCACCCAAATTAATTGCTAACGCAATTCACTCCTATCGTTAACGCCGATATACGCTGTATTTTATACGATATCATATCGTTACAGTGCTCCAAGGTAGGTTCTATAGGGTTTCATAAGAGTTTTCACCAACCACTCTCTCTCTAAAATGACTTATCTATATACTATTCCTCTTCATCGCAGTTTTTCTAATGCATGCCATGTGTTGCATAGCATAGAATGTAGATTACCATGATTTTATGCCACATACTGGCTTTTGTCAAGAATGATTTTTAGCAAACTCAGTAGTTTCCCTTATTTAACTTTGAGTATAGTTTTATACTATCCCTCTGAATACGCAGATATCACAGTTTTTATAATAACTAAACTAAGTGGTCCTAGAAAAAAACCAACAACCCCGAAAAGTTGTACTCCCACATACATTGCAATCATACTATAGATAGGTTTAATTCCTATTTTATCCCCCAACAGCTTTGGTTCCAATATTTCACGAACTACCTGACATAATAAAAATATACTCATAATAACAGCCGCATGAATAAATTGTTTTTGTATCACCATAACAATTGCCCAAGGAACCAAGATTAGGCCACTGCCTAATACCGGAAATCCATCGAAGAGACCAACCGCAATTCCGATTAATAAAGCGTACGGATTTTTTAATATGAAAAATCCTACTGTATTAATTACAGCGATGATCGACATCAATATTATCTGCGTTTTCATATAAGCAATTCCAGTATCCGATAACTTTTGTGTAATTTTATGAACCACAGGGTAAAATTCTGATTTTCGAAGCCCTGCCTTATATTCCTCCATATCCTTAATTATTAAAATAGTAGCTACCAAAATAATAAGAAAAATTGCTAGAACTTCTACTAAACCAATTGCAATTTTTATTGTTTGAACAGTCATCTTCGGCAATATATTCGATTGAACATATTTTACCAATGTTTCCATTCCATCACTCACTACTAATTTTAATGATCCATCCTTAAATCCGAATAACTTATCCCCCGTAACACAGATAACCTCCATCTGCTGTGTAAAATATTGCTGATAAATCGGAATATTTCGTAAAAATAATACGACCTGGTTGAATAAAATTCTTCCTAGATAACATAATATTACTGAAATTACTAGTAATAACAATAGAACACCAAAACCTCCGCCTACTATAAGTGGAATCTTGAATTTTTTGTGTAGAAATCCTACCACAGGTCTTAACAGCCAAGCAATAAAGTAAGCAAACAAAAATGGGACAAACAGCGGTAATAGGTATTTTATACCTACATACACAGCAATGATTGTCCCAACGGTAAGAAGTAACTTCTTTTGATTTTTTGATAGATACACTTTCTTCTCCAAACAATCACCTCGTATCAATCCTTAGCTGATTCTGATACTATTGTCTGTAGAAGATTTTTATCTATGCCCAAAAATAGAATGTAACATATCCCATTCTTATAAATACGTAATCTTTCTGGCTTCTTCGCATTTGTTAGTTTTTGTTAAGTAATTTTCCTAAAAAACGCTAAGACGCCACAGTTATTAGAAAGAAAGATTTTTTATTA
>ERZ791922.1063-NODE-1063-length-11996-cov-4.797337_pt1 | contig 11996 bp, 6 predicted proteins | sample MGYA00510134_ERZ791922 | MGnify/ENA primary metagenome ERZ791922 (study PRJEB30046, sample SAMN00792101) | human gut metagenome | study: EMG produced TPA metagenomics assembly of the A metagenome-wide association study of gut microbiota in type 2...
CCCCTGCCGCCGCTTCAGGGCGGGATGCTCGTCATCGCCACCATCGGGATTTCGGTAGTCACGGCCATGACCGTGCTCGACTCCACCATCGCCAACGTCGCCCTGCCTACCATCGCGGGCAACCTCGGCGTGGCGTCTTCGCAGGGGACGTGGGTCATCACCTTCTTCGGGGTCGCCAACGCCATCGCCATCCCGCTCACCGGCTGGCTCGCCCGGCGCATGGGCGAGGTGCGGCTGTATTTCTGGTCCACGTTCCTGTTCGTCGTGGCCTCGTTCCTGTGCGGCATATCCAGCAGCCTCGGGATGCTCATCATCTGCCGCATTTTGCAGGGGGCCGCCGCCGGGCCGCTCATCCCGCTTTCCCAAAGCCTCCTGCTGGCCTGCTATCCCCGCGAGAAACGCGGCATCGCCCTTTCCCTGTGGTCCATGACCATCGTGCTCGCGCCCATCCTCGGGCCGATCCTCGGCGGGTATATCTGCGACAACTATACGTGGAACTGGATCTTTTTCGTCAACGTACCCGTGGGGGCCGTGTGCCTCGTCGCGCTGCGCATCCCCATGGCCGGGCGCGAGACGGCCACCGCCAAGAACCCCATCGACACCGTGGGGCTGATCCTCCTCATCATCGGCGTGGGCTGCCTCCAGCTCATGCTCGACGAGGGCAAGGACAAGGACTGGTTCGCCTCCGGCTACATCGTGATCCTCGGCGTCCTCACGGTCGTGGGGCTGGTGCTCCTTGTGGCGTGGGAGCTCACCGAAGAGCATCCCGTGGTCGACCTCTCGTTGTTCCGGCACCGTAACTTCACCGTGGGCACAATCTGCATCAGCCTCGGGTTCCTGTTTTATTTCGCCGGGGTGGTCATGATGCCCATGATGCTCCAGACGCGGCTCGGCTATACCTCCATGTGGGCCGGGCTCTCCCTCGCGCCCATCGGGATTTTCCCGGTCTTCCTCTCGCCGCTCATCGGGCGGTTCGCGCAGCGCATCGACATGCGGGTCATCGTCACCATGAGCTTTCTGGTTTTCTCGGCGGCCTTCTACCTGCGCACCCTGTTCTCGCCGGACGTCGATTTCGCCTTCGTCCTCTGGCCGCAGGTCGTACAGGGGATCGGCGTGGCCATGTTCTTCATGCCGCTTACGAGCATCATCATTTCGGGGCTCGACGCCAAGGACATCGCCAACGCCTCCAGCCTCTCCAACTGCACCCGCGTGCTGGCGGGCTCCATCGGGTCGTCCCTCGCCACCACCATGTGGGAACGGCAGGAAGCCCTGCACCACGTCCGGCTCACCGAGTCCATCAACCCGTTCAACCCGGCGGCGCAGCACGGGCTCAACCAGCTCACGCAGATGGGCCTCTCGCCGGAACAGGCCAAGGTCTGGGTCGCCAACGAAATCACGCGGCAAGGGTTCCTGCTCGGGTTCAACGAGCTGTTCTGGCTGGCGTCCATAGCCTTCATCGGGCTGGCCGGGCTGGTCTGGCTGTCCACACCCATCAACAAGAAAATCCGGTAGGCGGACGCATGGCACAACAAACGAAATGCCGGAAAAAGACGGAAGCGCGCCGGGAGGCCATCCTTGACGCCGCACTGGAAGAATTCGCCGCAAAGGGGTACGCCGGAGCGCGCATGGAAGACATCGCCCGGCGGGCCGGGGTAGCCAAGGGCACGCTGTATCTGCATTTCGGGGATAAGGAGGGGCTGTTCAACGGCCTCGCGGAGTCTGCGTTCGCGCCCATGCACGCGCTGGCCAAGGAGATCCTCGACGACAAGACGCCGACCCTGCGCGAAAAGCTGCTCCTTTTCTGCGGGCCGATGCTGGATGAACAAGGCTGCTCAAGGACGGCGCGGATCATCAGGCTGGTGTGGGCCGAAGGGCTGCACAACCCCAAGCTCGTCGCGCCGTTCTACCACGGGCTGGTCGCCCCGATCCTCGAGCTGCACCGGGAGAACCTGCGCCTCGCCGCGCATGAGCACCCGCACCCGGCGCTCCAGCGGTTCCCGCAGCTTCTCGTCTCGCCGATCATGCAGGGGCTGCTCTGGCAAGGGATGTTCAAGGACAAGGCCCCGCTCGACGTGAAGGAACTGTATATCGCCTACCTCGACATTATCCTGCCGGAAAAATAAGGGATTTATGTATAAGGCAGGCTACCGCGCCCCCCGAAGCCCCGGGAGGGTGCCGCAAGCGGGTTCCTGCGGAAACTTGGTTTTTTCACGCCGGAAACGCGGTAGGGCTTCCCTGAAAACGTCCTTTTTTTCGCCTCTGACAGATTTGAAAGCCAACAAATTGTAGATCTCTAACAGACTATCATGTATTTATAAACAGGTATTTCTCATTACGAGGGGTGGCTACGCTTTTCTCCGATTGCGCCGGAAGTCTTTCGCGGAATAGACAGCGACCCCTCCCTTCTCCCCTTTTGTGAGCGCCTTTGGCTCCAAATCCCGCCTCGTCCAGAAACGGGGATGGATTTGTTTTTATAATTCTACTGTGTTATAATTTTTTTGATTACGAATGCGCGGCACTCGGTTGCAGCGGATCGCGCATATGCCGGGCATTGGGGGGAAGTATTTCGCAGCTACTTTCCGTGGTATAAAATTGACATAATTTAAAAGATTATGCGATAAAATAGTGCCCTCCCCGCCTGTTGGCGGAGCGCAAGCACAGGCGGGCTCCGCCCGGCCCCGTATCCCAAACGGATGCCGGACAGAGTCTCCGTGCGGAACGGAGAACCGATCGCCCAAAAAACGGGGAACACGCCACAGGATTGCGGAGAAAAAACAAAATACAGCACGCCAGCCTCTCCCCCGCATGATTGCTCCCGTGCCCGCTCTCCCCGCCCGCTTCTCCCCGGCATTCGCCGCTGTGGTATCCCCAGCGGGGAAGGGGCCTTCCCCGCAATTTTATAGCCATTCCATATGATTATGTGCAGATATCTTGCCCGCACCGGGCCTTTGTTCCGAAAACCGCGGCATCCGGAGGCGTTCCCCTCAGGCCCGGGGCCGCTTTCACGTCCATCCCCCACTTCGCCATAAAGCGGGGCAATTTATCATAATAAAGCGTTATTCCTCCCCAAACACTGATTGCAACGGGCCGAAATATCCTTTAGAAAAGGACAGGCCGCACCTCAGGAAAAGCGGCCAACCCCATCCGGCTGTCCGGTCCCGACGCCGCGTATCGAGCGGTTTCGGGAACTGACGCTACCCGCCGCCAGTTCCGCCGCACGGTTTTATCCCGGCTCCTCCGGGGTTCCCACCGCTCCGTCGTTTTCCCGATTTGGTTGTTGGGGAACTTCCCAACGTTAAGGCCTGAGGAACGCTTTTTCCTCCTTGAAAACGAGAGCATCACATTGAAGCGTCCCGCGAGCCCCGCCGAAAACGGCGCAGGGGCTGCGGGTTGCCCCCCGAGAGAGTTTCCCTTGAGAATCACGATACCGTCTTTTTCTTCACTCCGGCCCGTTCTTCTGGCTGGGTTCCTCCTCGCGCTGCTGTTCGCGGGGTTCCCGCCCCGCAGCGGAGCCGAGGAAATCCTCCGCATCGGCGTGGAAGACGATTATGCGCCCTTCTCCTTTCCCGCCGAGGGCACGCAGGCCGGATTCGACCCGGAGATCGCTGAGGCGTTGTGCAAGGCCATGCGCCGTTCCTGCACGGTCGAGCCCCTTGCTTTCGGCACGCTGCTCGAAAAAATGCGCCGGGGCGAGCTGGACATGATCGTTGCCGGGCTTGCCAAAAACGAACAACGGCTGGCCTATATGGATTTCACCAACAGCTACTACCACTCCCGTTCCATCTATCTGGGGCTTCCGGGCAGCGTGGCCGTCAGCGCCGAAGGCCTGAAAGGGAAACGCGTTGGCGTCCAGGATCATACGCAGCAGGAGATCTTCCTCCGGAGTCACTGGGTCAACGTGGCTGAAATCATCCGTTTTCCTACCTATGGGCAACTGATCGACGCCTTCTGCGCCGGACAGCTGGACGCCATCCTCGTGGACGGGCTGTCCGGGTACGAATTCCTCCAGAGCGAGCGCGGCCAGCCTTTCGCCATACTGGATGATCCCCTCCCGCCCGACGAAGACCTCGCCTATGCCCACATCGGCGTCCGAAAAAACAATTCCGAATTGATCGAGGCGATCAACGAAGCCATCGTCCATATCAAACTGAACGGCGAGTACGACCGCATCGTACGCAAATATTTTCCCTTCAGCATTTATTGAGCGCGTTCATGTACTGCAAGCCTTCCCGAAACGCGGAGCCGAAGCGGAAACGACAACTCGGCATCAACCTTTTCCCCGTGCTCGTCTCAGTGCCCCTGCTGGCGCTGCTGGCCTTCGTCTCTTTTATCTTCACCAATGACCTTCAACGGATCAAAAATCTGGCGCTCTCCACCAGCAACAGCCATCTGCCGCAGATCCTTGCCAAGCAGCAGATGCTCCTCAACGTCGAAAACATGCGCCGCAACATCGCGCTGGTGTACAGCGCGTCCGACCCCACCATCAGCCGGAACGCGGGCATCACCGCCCAGGCGCTGATCGCGGAATCGGTCTTTGAGGAGACGTCGGTGGACTTCTCCAGCAAAATGGATGAGATCAGGCCGCAACTCCTCCGTCTCATTGAGCTGAGGCAGCAGAGCTATCTGGCCGAGGATCGGCTCCATCATGCGGAAATCTTTTTTTCGAACGTGCTCGGGCGGCTGCTTATGCGGGCGGGGATGGAATACAGCTATCCCCTCAGGCACAGTGCGCGGCACCTGGACAAGGATTTCTCCAGAAACACGGCCAACAAGCAGGGCCTGCAGGAAAGCCTGCGCCCGCTGATGGACATGTGCGCCAAGGCGGAACAGGCCGACCCCCCTGAACGGACGCTGCTCAAGGACTGCGGGGAATTCCGGACGAACTGGGACGGCATCGTGTCCAATTGGACGCAGCTCGCGAGAGGCCACGTGGAAGCCAAACAGCTCTGGAACACCCTCGACGGCAAACTGCGCGAGCTCAGCGACGCCGTTTCGACCCACGAGGCCGAATGGATTTACCGGAGCATGTCCCACATCAACGAGGAAGTTTCACGCATCAAGGAACTGTTCCCGATCATGGGGACCGCGTTGCTCGCGGGGCTGCTGGCCACGCTGCTGCTCATCCACCTTCAGATCCTCCGCCCCCTGTCCCTGCTCTCTCAGGCGCTGCGGACCATCCGTTCCGGGCACTCCATCTCGGAACTTCCACGGGTACGCATCCGGGAATTGCAGGACGTACTCGACGTTTTGCCCGACATCAGCCGCCATATGGACGAACTGAACACCCGTTCCGGCCAGCTCGCGCAGGAACGGGACCAGTATGCTGACCTCAGCTTCCGGGATGCGCTGACCGGCGTATACAACCGCCGGGCGCTTGAGGAAACGATGGAGCGCATCCCGGCGCGCACGCCGCTCGCCCTGCTGATGCTCGACCTCGACTTCTTCAAGAACTACAATGACCGGTTCGGGCATCAGGCCGGGGACGCCGCCCTGAAAGCCGTGGCGCAGGCCACGCAAAAAGCGCTCCTGCGGGATTCGGACAGGATATTCCGGTACGGCGGCGAAGAATTCACCATCATTCTCGCCGGGGCCGGACAGTATTCGGCCATGACCGTGGCACAGCGCATCTTGGAAGAAGTGGCCGCACTGGACCTTGTCCATCCCGATTCCCGGACGGGCAAGCTGACGGTCAGCATCGGCATTGCGCACCGCTCGTTCGGGGAAGATGCGGACATCTGCGAAGTGCTGACCCATGCGGATCAGGCGCTGTATGAAGCCAAGACGTCCGGCAGAAACCGGATCGTCCTTTTCGAGGGATAAGCCCCTTCCGGCCAGGCCCCGCCTTCAGGCGTGCTCCGGAACGGCGGAGCTATTGGGCGTCAAAATCGGCCCCGCCCGTGCGCACGGTTTCGGAAGGCTCCATCGCTTCCTTGAGGTCTTTGGACACCTTGAGCTTGATCGTCTTGCGCGGGGGAATGGGCACCGGCTGCCCCGTGTGGGGATTGCGCCCCAGACGGGCCGCGGTTTCCGTCACGGCCAGCGTCCCGATGCCCGGCAGGATCACCGACGTATCTTCAAGCAATTGCCGCCGGACGTACCGCATAACCACGAGCATAACCCGTTCGGCTTCCACAGGGCTCACTTCCAGAGCCTTCGCTATGTGTTGGACAAGATCTTTTTTGGTCGATTTGGAAGCCATTCGCAGCAGCACCTTCTGTCTTGAATCGTTGGGGAGAGAAAGAGTTTTTCTTTCTCTCTTTCTATAGGCGAAAGGAATGTCCGATCAGATTATCCGATCAAAATGGACGATCAAGTTGTCCCTTCACGAGAGTCTACACTGTTTTTACAGCCTTTTTTTCCTGTCAGAGTGTCCGGGACATCGCCAATAAGACTGTCCGGCGTGTGCGGCCATTCTGTCCTGCCTCACAGGCCGCTCACAACATCCTCGGACGGATTGGGTGTCCAGCATGTCCGGACATCCTGCCCTGACACGCTGTCCGGGCCTTCCGGACGGGCTGCCTGTCCATGCGCAACCGCACGCATCCCGGACGGGCACATTATCCGCCCAAAACGTCTGCACAGAATGGACACACAGAATAGCCCTACTGCCCCGCTCCGACGGCGTCCTGGAGCATATAGCTGATCTGCATCCGGCAGGCCTTCTGCACCAGCGGGTTTTCCAACCCCCCGCGCGAACGCAGGACGGCGGGAACCTTCTCCAGGATCTGTGCGGCAAACGGGCCGTCGGGTTCATCGAGCATCTGACGGAACATCGCTTCGACCTCTTTTTCAAGGGCAAGGGCGGCCTCTTCTTCGAGCAGCCTCCGCTCGGCCTCCAATGCCTCGCGTTCCCGGCGCACGGCCTCTTCGCGTTCCCGGCGGCGTAATTCCGCCGGAGAAACATACCCCGTGGGGATACGGTAGGTCCCGTCCTTGGACAGGCAGCGAAAGACCCAATCCACCGGACGCGAAACGGGCTGGCCCTTGCTGTCCACCATCTGGCCGTGTTCCAGCTCGTACTCCGCATACCGGAGGGCGTCCGTGAGGGAACCGGGGTCAATGTTCTGCACGGCGAGGAGCTCTTTGATCCGGCGCAGGTGCTTGGCGGTGAAACCGACCTCCATCAGCCTCGGGCACAGCTCGGGCAGCGCCCTCTCCAGCTCATCCGCCGGAGAAGCCGACACGGAAGGGGAAGCGGCACGCGGCGCGCCGAGTGCCTCCTTTTCATCCATAAGAAGCCTGATACGCATCCCCCGCCGATGGACCGTTTTCTCGCACACGCCCGTTTCCGCCCATGTAGCGATGATCCGACGGCAGGTGCGCGCATCGATACCGATGGTCTCCTCAATGATGGGGAGGGTCAGGTCGATGGTTTCTTTCTTGCCGATCCCGTAAAGCCACTTGAAGAGCTTCGTCGGATTGGCCCCATGCACTGGAGCCAGAGGCCTGAGGAGGCTGATCTGCCCTTCTCCGACCCTCTTGGGTTTGCACCGGGCCCCTGTCTGCACGTCAACTTTGGCTGTCCGGCGTGAGCGGCCATTCAGAGCGTCTGATGTGGGCGAACGCAATGTCATCGCAGCGGCCTGGACAGGTACGGCTTCTTCCTGATCATGCTTACGAGAGGCAGACGTCCCCTGCTCCGTGGAAGCCCCCGCCTCTTGTCTGTTCTCCACCGGTAGCTCTGGATTCCGCTCAGGCAGCTCTTCATGGTGAGAGGATCTTTTGTCAGGACATTCTGAGTGTCCATTCTGGACATCCACTTGATAAGGACGTTTCCGTCCATCGGGACGGGAAACAGCCGGAGATGCCTTTGAATGTCCATGTAGAGTGTCCACTATCGGCGTCCACGTAGAGGGCGCGCTCAGGGACTCAAGGCTTGGAGTTTCAGAATATTTTCCCGTTGCTTCTCGTTGCGAAGGGGAGTGCTGAGACGCCTGAGCGTCCATTTTGACAGTGATATCAGGCTGTCCATTTTGCATGTCCTCAGCTTCTGTCTTCACAGAGACGCCAGATCGTGCCTCCGTGGCGAGTCCACTTGCAAGTCCGTTCTGATCGTCCACTTTGTCAGGACACTCAGGAGAATCAATTTGCGCGTCCACAGAGGAGGAGGAGGAGGAGGAGGAGGAGGAGGAGGAGGACATTTCAGACTGTCCATTCTGCACGTCCACACCATCCGCCTTATGCGAGATTTTCGCGGCGTCAGCCTGCATCTCCTCAAGGACTCTGGCCGCCGCGATGTGATCTGGGCGCTCTGCCAGCTTGGCCGCGACGGATTCCATCAGTTCGTTGAGGCCGCGTCTGCGGGGATGCGTCTGTCCGGGGGTCATCAGAGGCTCCTGTTTACATGCCGAGGGCGGCGAGGATTTCACGGGCGACGGAGCGGAATTTCGCCGCCACCTTACTGCGGGGTGAAGATTGGAACACCGTTTCGGAGAGCATCTCGGAAGATCGGAGCATGGTCGCCTCACTGATATACTCGGTGAGGACCTGTCCGGGATAGCGGTTGTTCAGGATGGTCAGCGAGTGCTTGTCCGCAAGCCGCCGCAAGTCAGCCATATTGTACAGGAACTTAAGCAGGACAAGCCCTTCGTTCAGCTTCGTGCGGCGGATCTGGTTGATAGCATTGATGGTTTTCGTGATACCGTCGAGCGAGAAACGCGACCCCGCACGGATGGGCACAATGATAAAGTCGGAGGCGATCATCGCCATATACACGAAAGCCCCCATTGAAGGCGGGCAGTCGATGAGGGTGATGTCAAACTCTTTGGTCGCATACTCTCTCAGCCGTTCACGGAGGGCGACGATGTATGACTCGTTCTTATAGAATTCGGCTTCGATGAAGGCCATCTCCTCAACGTTCGGAAGGATGCTGCAACCGATCTCTGTGGGATAGATGCAAGATTCAGGTTTGATTTCGGGGGCTTCTTCGTCATAAACCGAGGCAAGCAGCTCGTAAAGCGAAGCACAGCCGGGAGCGAGGTTGAAGAAGGAAGTGGAGTTGCACTGGCTGTCCACATCGACGATCAACACCTTTTTCCCTTGCATGGCCAGGGCATGTGCGAGATTGACGGTGATCGTCGTCTTCCCCACACCACCCTTGTTGTTGACGACCGAAATGATCTTGCCCATCGGAATCTCCTTTTAGTGAACGACTTGGTTTTCAGATAGAATAAAAAACGTTGAAGCACAACATTTTTAGTCTATTTTTTTTCTATATTTCTTTCGATGAATGTTCGCCCTTACGCAGCGGATGGGCTCGCGCATCAAGAGCGGTTCCCTTGATGGATTTTTTGTTTAAGATAAAATCATTTTATTTCAGTATATTACAAATCCATACCTGTTATTTTTCAGACAAGCGGACATACAAAAAAAGAATGCTTGAAGGACGGATGGTTACCCGAAAAAATTCGTATATCAAATATGTTTTTGCGAGTATCCACCCTCTCAGGGATACGCCACACGGAAATCATCGGCTGTTATCATATTCCTTTTCCATTGCCTTCAGGGGGGCCATCCTCCCAGCCCTTAGACCGCCCACTCAAAAATCTTTCAGCCCCGGAGCCCGTTGGGGGATAGCGCTTACTCCACGAGCCATGCCTTTATTCACCATAGGGCGAAACACGATTTCAAAAAGATTGAACGATGTCAGCATGGGCCCATCCCTGGACAAAACGAACGTTTCAACGGCGCAGGAAAACAAACTCTACGGCGGAACATCTACCCTCCCCTATTGCACCAGTACCATTGCTGATGCCGACATCCTCCAATGCGTATTCATTTTAGCCCAAAGTTCGTGAGGCCATGACTGACCTGATTATTCCCCACATGTAACCACGTACCCGAGCTTATGGTATTCTTCTCTACGTAGCGTTATTGCATCCCCTCCTTTCAGCGAGGACTTTCTGAGAGGCCATTTTGAGAGTACATGTTGATCCATTTTTTTGAGTGTCCATTTTGCATGTCCATATTCTTATATTCCAAAAAACACGCAGAGATATTCTGATAGCATCTTTATAAGATGAATGTTTTTTCTCATTCTTTAAACATGAAAAAACTGAATTTTTACAGCAAAATATCCACTCAAAACGGACTATCACAATGGACGCTCAAATGGACACGCTCATATCATATTACATTGTTCCAACATACAGGGAGGAACTGCAAATCTTTTGAGTATCCGCCCGTCGCCCTGAAAACATCCAATATGGACGCCCTTAGTGGACACCCACATTATCCATAAGCCGTCCCATCATCAGGAACGTCCCCCCGCCTCTCCGGTTGGCCACCGTCCTTACAACAATCGGCTATCCTCCACCGGTCACCAAAAGAAGAGGCCTGAGGGACCGTTTTCCCCATATGCTCCTTTCCCCAACCACCGTTCCTCCCTCAGAAACGGAAGGTATCACTGCAGGTCCAGAGCTGTTGCTCCCCACCGGAGCATTCCCAATCGCTCTGACGGAGACAAGCAATCATATATGTTTTGCATGGACATTATGAGTGTCCATTTTGAGTGGAACATATGAGAGTCCTTTTCGAGCGTCTAGTATGGCAGGACATTTTGACCGGAAAAACGGCTATGCATATTTTGATCGGCCATTGTGCTCAAACAAACTGTTCGGACAAAACGTATGTCCTTTTTGTGAGGATATTCAGATCGGACACACAGAAAGGACATGCAGATCGCCGGGAAGTAGGGACATTTTGGAAGTCCAATGAGCGGGGATAGCATGTCAGGACACGCTGTCCTTGCATTCTGGACGCCCAGCGTGTCCCGGGACAGTATGCCTGTCCAACATGCAAGGACAGAATGGCCGCTCTTCGCGGACAATCATATTTATGACGAAAAGAAATGTCCCTATTCAAAAATAGATAATAAAAACAATATATACATACAAGAGAGGACGAAATGGACGGATATTCTGCGCGTCCATATTGGACGGCCTTTTTTCCGTTTTATCCTACATGATAGAAAGAAAGAAAAAGTCAGATCTTTCTGTTCTTGATTTCAAAACAGAAAAAAACGCTTCAAGCTGTTCCCTATTTCAAGTAAACACATCCCCAAAAGGGTTTCCCAAAGCACGTCGTTTCTATGCGACGCTGTGTGAAGGAAACATTCCTTCAAGCCCTTCCTGATCTTTTACGGGGTCCTCACTATCAATAGGGGGGACGTGCTATCGAGCCTTCTTCCTGCCTATGGCTCATACGGATTGCGGTAGGGTAGGGCGTTCAATAACAAATCGGGGGCCCGAATTTAAGCGAAGCTATGGCCTGTCTCCACGATGTCATGGACGTGCGTTACCCGCCTGAAAGCCCAAAAGAAGAACCCCGGAATTTAAAGTTTCCGGGGCATCGTTTTACCGGGAGGGGGTAGGCGTCAGTTCCCCGTTTCGAAACGTTTGGGGCAGGTGCGGCAGGGGATATCCGGAAGCGGGCTTTGCAGCGCATCGCGGAACATGCGGAAAGGGCCGCTTTGCCAGATGCCGAGGGGATCTTCCTCTACGGCGGACCCGAACACGCGGCGGTTCACGGCCTCGGGCGAAGAGGCGGGCGCATCCACCGGAAGGTTCAGGTAGATGCAGGGGGACATGCGCCCTTCCGCGTCCACGTAGAGCGTCCGGGCTGCGTTTTCCCGGCAGGGGAACAGGCCGCAGCCGTCATCGGGCCGAGGGGAGGGCAGGCTGTAGTAGAGGCCGCGCCCGCGTTTGGCGGTTTCTTCGGCGACGCGTTCGAGTATGTCCCGGGCGGCGTCCAGCTTCCCGGCCTCGTGCGGGGAAAAGGCTTCCGCCTCCAGCCCCGGCGCCGCGATGTAGTCCAGCGTGCTGATCACCGCCGCGTGTACGTCCAGTTCGTCCATAAGATCGGGCAGGCCTTCCACGGCTTCCATCTGCGAGGCGAGCATGAGGTAGGCGAAATGCAGCTCAAGATGCACGCCCATTTTGGCTTTGCGGACGCGCTGGAGCGTGCGCACGGCCTCACGGACGCGGCTGAACGGCACG
>ERZ791922.1065-NODE-1065-length-11972-cov-2.300579_pt1 | contig 11972 bp, 10 predicted proteins | sample MGYA00510134_ERZ791922 | MGnify/ENA primary metagenome ERZ791922 (study PRJEB30046, sample SAMN00792101) | human gut metagenome | study: EMG produced TPA metagenomics assembly of the A metagenome-wide association study of gut microbiota in type 2...
GATAATGTTTTCAGTTCTTTCTTTGTGTCTTCCTCGCTTCGCCCGCGATCATAATACGTCATAGTAAAAAACAGAAGCCCTGTATATCCTAAGATCGCCACCTCGTTGATAAAATGAGCCCGTCTGAGCATGATGGTAACCGCATAGGACACACAAAATAAAAACAGAAATACATACTCTTTTCTCATATAGTTTTGTCTGTTTTTAATAAATAAATATAAGGTGAGAAAAAAACACCAGACCAGGCAAACCTTATATACATCCCGTCCTATCATGTTTATGTATGGTACAGCGGTCAAGAGTCCTATGACCACCAGCACGCATTTAGTCAAAAATACAATTTTGTTCTGCTCTTTTTCTACCTTTTTCAAAAATAAACCCATTCTGTCTCTCCCTGCCAACTATATTTTACTGATGGCCTCATAAATTCTTTTACAATTCTGCTTATCACATAATTCAAAAAATCTGGAGGATCTTTCGTAATACTCCTCATCTGGTCTTAGACCCTGCCCGATAAAATGCTTCAGGCTCTCACGCACTTCCTCTAGGGTCCTGCATACCGGTCCGAATCCATCATCGTGATAATCAAAATATCCTTTTTGATATTGTCCTGCTCTGAACTTTTCATAATCAAACTGATAATACAGCAGAGGCTTTCTCATGTATGCAAAATCCATATTAATACTGGAATAATCCGTTATCAAAAACGCAGACTCCTTCAAAAGTGTCTGAACGTCATAATGTCTCCAGTCTGCTATCGTTATATTGGAATCCCCTACTGAAAAATATTCTATAAACTTCTGCATATTTCTGTGAGGATAAAAAATCAGATGCAGATCATTTTTTTTCAACAGTTCTCCAATCTCCTGGTCTGCCAATAAGTCCTGCCAAGCTCTGTAGTATTCTGTAGTAGTAAATGACTGCATGTTGTCAAGTTTCCCTGATTTTCTGGAGGGGGTGGCAATCCACTCCCTCCATGTAGGCATAACAAGAATCTGTCTTTCTTTCACCTTTATATCATGCAGTCCGTCAAATCGTGCAGAACCGAGATACTGCACATAACCTTGAGGATAACCAAATGTCTCTTTCACATACTCATACTCCCTCTTCGCCCCGCACACAAAAAGGCGCATCTTCGTGTTTTGATAATGTAAAAACTCCAGATCGTTCATTATAACGCCATGCTGCAAAAATATTCTTTTATTTTTCCATATTCCATATACTTCTAAAAGATAGCACACCGCAGCATTCGGTTTTCCGTCTTTCTGGGAACTGATATTTTTCTCTGCCGCCATGTAATATGCCCAGTGTTTATAGCCGCCAAAAGGTATTACCTCTCTTCCAAGACGGATCACTTTTTCGCGATCGGAAGAATGAGTGTCTATCGCATATACCACGTCTGTCTGCGGCTGTTTCTCACAAATATATTTATACAGCCAATAACCGTTGTCCCGCGCTTCTTTTCTGTCCTCACATATCAGCCACATATGTTTTCTTCTGCGTCTGATCCAGACTGCATACGGTATTGCCGCAAACATCACAAATATAGCCCCTATATCCCGGGGTTTTACAAATTCCAGCTTTTCAAAAAATCTTCTCATATTTTATACTCCTGTTTTTCTGCTTTCCAAAACGGCAATTTCATCAAACCGATCAAACTGCCAATCCCATAACTAATATGAAGCAGAAAAAATAATCCTGGAAGAAGCCAGCTATATCTTGTTTTTTCTTTTCCTTTCACCGAAAACAATGCCATTATAACCGCAACCGCCCAATAACATACCCACATCAATACAGCAGGCTGCCAGATTCCTGCAGAAATAAGTATTGTTGTGCACAAGATGGCAAGTACAAATGCCAGTGGAACAAAATGGTAATAAGAAAGGCAGCCCGGACATACCTTTAAAGTCAGGAAAACCCAGAGGCCATTCCCGAATTTCTGTTTTATCATTCCTTTCAGACTGCTCCGCGTATGCTGATAGGAAATGATATCAGGTGAATAACAGAGACGAAATCCTGCTTTTCTGATTCTATAATTCATCTCATTATCTTCAGTCCGCCCCAGAGATTCATTAAAGCCTCCTGTCTTTTCAAATACTTCTCTTCTATAAGCCCCGTGAAAAAGCGACTTTACATAGCCTTGTTTACTGCTCCTGCGGTAATTTGCAATACTGCTGCCAAACATTGAAGATTCTGCAAGAAGCAAGGTCTCCCGCCACGGAGTCGGATCGTCTATAATATTGGGCCGTTTTCCGCCTGAGACATACTCCCCGCTCTCTAAAACCCGTACATTTTTTATTACAAAATCTTCCGGAACTGATGCATGTGCGTCAATTCTCAAAATTGCATCACCCTTATAATGGGATAATGCTACATTCCATCCCGGCGCCAATCTTTTTTTCGGATTATCCAATACCTGTATATTATAAAAATCTGAATGACTCTCCTTAAACTGAAGCATCAGCTGTTTTGTCCTATCCTCAGACATACTGTCTATTAAAATAATCTCTATTTTGCTATGGGGATATGTCTGTCTCTGAATATCGGAAAGTATGCCCTGTATTGTTTTTTCCTCATTGCGTGCCACAACACAGACTGATATGATCATATGATTTCCCTTTCTTATCTGAATACAGCTACAAGCGTTTTTACCATTGTCCGAAGTCCTTTGCCAAATCCAAAGTTTTCTATTTCAGCCAAATTATATTTCATCTTTTCCGGCAATACTTTTTCTACATAAACTTTGTCCGCATCTTCCGCATTTTCCAAAAGCCGCGCCTCATCCTTATACAAGATGCTTGCTTCTGAGGTAATGCCGGCCGGCATCAACAACGTAGCTTTCATCCGGTCCGTATATCTTGCAACATATTTTCCCACTTCCGGGCGTGTCCCTACAAAACTCATCTCGCCTTTTAAAACATTGAAAAGCTGTGGAAGTTCATCTAAACGCAAATCTCTGATTTTACTGCCGATCTTTGTGATTCTCATATCGTTTTTGGAAGTAACCTGATTTCCAATCTGCTCTGCATTTTCCACCATAGTCCGAAATTTATAAATTCGAAAATATTTTCCATAGCGCGTAATTCTTGTCTGCCGGAAAAACACCGGTCCCTCAGAATCTTTTTTTATCAGAACAGACAGAATAACAAACACCGGAGATAGCACTGCAATCAGACACAAGGAAAATATCACATCCGCAACTCTTTTCATCGCTAAGCTGATTGGATGCCTTTTCAATATCTTATAATAATGATACACCTCATCATTTCTCATCTCTTCCGGTAATTCTTCCCATTTTAACATAACGCCTCTCCGTATAGTTTTTATAGCGTAAAAAGAAACTTCTATGTCGTAATAGCTACTACATATTAGTTTCTTTTCTCATTCCTGTCAACTACAAACATTCTCTAAATGTTTTGATCACATACTGCACATCCGTATCTGTCAGTTTCGTATGAAGCGGAAGCGTGATTTCATTTTCAAACATCTGATATGCGTTCGGATAATTCGCGATATCAAAGCCCAGATTTTTATATGCTGTCAAAAGCGGAAGCGGCTTATAATGCACGTTAGTCGCCACGCCCTTCTCCGCCATTTTTTCTATCACTTTGTTCACAGCCTGTCTGTCTTTTCCATTCAAACGGACAAGATAAAGGTGTCCGCTTGACCTGTATTCTTCTGTATAATGTCTCAATACAGAAACCGGCTGCTCCTTCAAGGCCTCATCATACGTCCGTATAATATCCTCCCGTCTTTTTAACATCAATGGATAGCGCTTTAACTGAGCCAGACCGATTGCCGCCATAATATCTGTCATATTGCATTTATAGTATGGCGCTGTAATGTCATATTCCCATGCCCCCAGCTGGCTCTTTGCCAGGGCGTCCTTAGACTGTCCATGGAGAGATAACAGCATAGCCTTCTTATAAATATCTTCATCGTTGACTCCGTCTATAGAACGCCAGGTGAGCGCTCCGCCCTCCCCCGTCGTCAGATTCTTCACGGCATGAAAAGAAAAACTGGTAAAATCAGCAATTGCTCCGGCTTTCACGCCATATCTCTCAGCTCCGAAAGCATGAGCTCCATCCGATACAACGGCAATGCGCCCCATGCTTTCCTGCAATTCATTATCTGCCTGAAACAGAGCCTTTTTATTTTCTACAATCTCGAAAATTTTCTCATAATTACAGGGGATTCCTGCCAAATCTACAGGAATAATTGCCTTTGTGCGTTCTGTAATCGCTTTTTCTAGTTTATCATAATCCATCTCATAACTGTCCGGGGACACGTCCACCAGCACAATCCTTGCCCCCACGTGAGCAATCACGCTTGCAGAAGCAGTGTATGTGTACGCGGAGGTAATCACTTCATCACCTGGTCCAATACCGAGAATACGCAGTGCAGTCTCTGCACATGCAGTCGCTGAATTCAGACATACTGCCCTGTTCACCCCGCAGTATTCCGCTATTTTTTTCTCAAATAATTTTGTTTGGGGCCCGGTCGTGATCCAGCCGCTCTTTAACACCTCTACAACATTTGCAATCTCTTCTTCCGTAATATCCGGCGGAGAAAAAGGAATATTCTTTTTTTCCACGTTAGACTCCTCCTTTACTGCTGATCCATAACCGGACCTTCATGACTGGCTCTTCCAAGCTTACAGAATTCTTCATATATCTCGCTGTCTCTTATCTGATCTTCTTTGCGGATATGATAGGTAGGAACAATCTCTGAGACAATTTCTTTCACATGGAAACTCTCATCCACAGCCGCCTCTTCCAGCACTTTCAGCTGGCTTAAGAAGTGCACCTCATCAAACTCCAGTGGTTTCCCGATGAAGATCAGATCATTCTTTGTCTTCTGCAGCCCCTCTTCCTTGGCCAGTACTTCTTCGTATAATTTTTCTCCCGGGCGCAGTCCGGTATACTTAATTTCCATATCCACCCCCAGAGTATAGCCTGAAAGGCGGATCAGATTCTTTGCAAGGTCCGCGATCTTGACAGGCTCGCCCATGTCCAGTACAAATATCTCGCCGCCTTTGGCATAGGCTCCCGCCTGCATTACAAGGGAAACCGCTTCCGGGATCGTCATAAAGAACCGTATGATATCCGGATGCGTAACAGTAACCGGCCCACCTTCTGCCATTTGTTTTTTAAACAGAGGTATCACACTCCCGTTGCTTCCCAGCACATTACCAAACCGCACAGCCACGAAATCCGTGTCAGAATACTTATTGAACGTCTGGATAATCATCTCGCAGATACGCTTTGTCGCTCCCATTACATTCGTGGGATTGACCGCTTTATCCGTTGAAATCAGCACAAAACGGCTAACCCCATACTTGTCTGCAGCCCGCGCTGTCTTATATGTCCCAAACACATTATTTTTTACAGCCTCATTAGGGCTGTCCTCCATCAGCGGGACATGTTTATGTGCTGCCGCATGATATACCACATCCGGACGGTACAGTTCCATCACGCTTTCGATACGTTTTGTATTGCGTACAGAACCAATCAGCACCTCCAACCGGAGACCCGGATATTTCTTTTTTAATTCCTGCTGGATATCATATGCATTATTTTCATAAATATCAAAAATAATCAGGCATTTCGGCTCATAATGCGCAATCTGGCGACACAGTTCGCTTCCGATAGACCCGCCGCCGCCGGTCACGAGCACAGTTTTGTTTCTCACATACCCTGCCACGCTGTCCAGGTCAATATTCACCACATCCCTGCCAAGCAAGTCGTCAATAGAAACATCTCGCAACTTAGATACGCTCACTTCTTCTGTTATCAGCTGATACATACCGGGAAGCACTTTCAGCTTGGCGTTCGTCTGATTGCAGATACGCAGAATTTCTTTTCTGTCTTTATTTTCTACTGATGGAATTGCAAGAATAATTTCCTGAACATGATATTTCTCCGCACAGGAAATAATTTTCTCCCGGCCACCAACTATCCGTATCCCGTGGAGATATTTCCCTTTCTTGGATGGATTGTCATCAATAATGCACACTACTCGTCTGTTTAAATGGCGGCTTGTCTTTAATTCATGGATAATCATGCTTCCCGCCTCACCAGCACCAATCACCATCGTAGACACAGGCGGCTCTGTCTTTGCTCTCTCCATCCCGGATTTGAAAGTTCTATACGCCCTGTAGGAAAATCTTGTCGCCAAAGTAGTCATCGTCAGAAGGAAAAAATAGAATATATAATAACTCCTCGGAACATCCAATACTAAAAACTGCATGCCGAGCGCCTGAAACGCTGTACATAAAAAACAGGCTATTGCTATCCGTACTGCCTCATAAATACTTGCATAAGACCAAACACTTCTGTACAATTTTAAGGCCACAAACACGAACAGCATAGTTATAATGTTGATCCACATATAGCTCTTGATACTGGAAATATACACCTGCGGAATCCATGAATAGTGAAGCTCGTGACGAAGTATCAAAGAAAGGTATGAATTCACGATAACAGTAAGAATATCAATAATCGCCAATACAAACATTCGTGTTCTGGAATTTCTGAAATTAATAATTTCCTTCATAGCTTTTCTCTCATGATGTTTGCAGAGACTGAAGCATCATGTTTCCTTTCCTTCTGTTAAAAATTGTTAGCCCGTATATCAAACTGTGATATAAAACTAGACAAAGTGTTTTAAATTTTTCAAAAATATTACAATTTCATTACATCTAATATAAAATAGCACATTTTAGTCTATTATGCAATGCTTAACTTTTCTCGGACTTCTGCTTACATAACTTTTTCTCGGACTTCTGCCCTATTTCAGAATATATCTATCAATTTGCTGCATCAAATTTGAAATGGAAAACCCGGATTTCTCCATCTGTTCCCTTTTGCTCCTGCGCTTTTCGCCCCTGTGTCCGACAATAACATCAGCCCAATAGTCAGCTCCTTTTTCCAAAGGAATAAATTCTAGAATATCCGTCAATTTTGTCTGCCGGCTTACTCCATCTGATACAAAACACGGAAGCCCGGCTGCCTGAGCCTCCACAAGGACAAACGGAAGTCCTTCAAAAAGCGATGGAAATACCATAACGTCAAATATCTGTAAAATGTCAACAATATCTTTTCTGATTCCTAAAAACTGAACTTTCTCCTGTAATCCTTTCGCTTCGACCAATGCCTCTGTTTCTTTTCTTTTATCCCCATCGCCGCATAGCAGCAATACAGCATCTTTTTCCTTTTCCAGAATTTTCTCAAATATTTCAATCAAAAATACATGATTTTTTTCGGGTGCAAATCTTCCGATATGTCCTACGACAAACGCATTTTCTAATCCAAACTCACTTTTAAGCTTTTTGCTTTTTACTTCATCATAGTCATAGGCTTCTGTATCCACGGAATTATTTAGAATAACGACTTCCTTATCATTCCCAAAGAACCACTTTGCAGCCACGTCCGAACACGCGGCCTTTTTAGTGATATATTTCCCCACCCGACACCTGTTTATGGTATGCATGCACAAAGTAAACAGAGTGCCCATATTCTTTGACTGATGGCTATGGCAGACAATGATGGGAACACCGTGCTTTTTCGCGCTCTGGAAAGGTCGGATCGAACTGAGCGTCGTCCTGTTGCTCCAGAATATATCATAATTTCCTTCTTTAAACACTTTATCCAGATCAGACTTGTATTTCATAAAATTAACACTTCTCGGAGTGATCCTGTAAATATAGCTTCCCGATTGCAGAAGTTCGTCCTCAAAAGGAATATGAGGATCATAAGTGATAAAATCAAAATGATATTCTTCATGACTCATATTCCTGTACAAAGTGAGAACAAAAGTCTCCAATCCTCCCATCATACTGCTCATGCCTTCAATTAAAATTCTTTTCATAGCGAATCTCCTTATTGATCAAAATTTTCATAATAATTATAGTACCATTCTTTATATGGAATATATTCCCACTGAATATCATACATCTCAATATAATAATACCGACGGCCTATTTTCTCTGTCTCGGGTTCATGAATGTACGCAGGATATTCATATTGAGGCAAGACTATCATCGTCTCTCCTTCGTCCATTTTTCTTTCAATATACTGAAAAGTCTGATCCTGTACGCGCCACTGATGATAACCAATAAACAGATATATACAGGCAGACATTAAAGTCAAAAGAAAACACGGGAGCAACAGGTTATCGTCTTTATAACCGAAATAATTCATTATAAAAGCTATAAAGTTTAATACTATGCCAATTAAAAAAATGTACGAAGCAAAAAAACAGCGAGGACCGATTGGAGTAACGATCAATAAAGGGCCATTTAAAACCAGTATAGATATCATCAGAAAAATACCATTCCAGCGATATTGCTTTAACGGAATGTATTTGATAATAACATATAATATACTGACAAAAAAAGCAAAACACATCAGCGCATCTATGATTAACGCTAAAAAAGAAGACATAATAGAAAAATTAGTTTTTAAAAGCCAGCGTGAGCAAATAAAGTAGACAGGAACTATCGTATATATACTGGACAGAATAATTTTTTCTACTTTGAAACGCACCATCTTCACGGTAAGAATATATCCAGCTATACATAATAAGGCATATAAAAAGAAATTAGCGCCGATCGTATAAGTTGACACAGTCTCATAATTTATTCTTGCCTGCTTTAGTATTGCTGACAGGGAAAATGCCATAGTACGGTAATGATCTGTATTTTCTGCCACATTGTGATAAACCGGTGAAGAGAACATCAACAGTGTGCCCAAGATGACAGAAACCGCATACAGCAAACAGCTTTTTGAAAATTTATGCCATAGGACAAAAGAAAGAATCACCGCTACAATTCCGAAAATTGCCGCATACGTCGTACAAAATTCCACAAAAAAACAGCCGCAGAAACCTGAGAAGATCAGTAATATATTTTCAAATACTCCCAGTTTTTTATCGAACACTACGTGCTGCATCAAAATGCGCAGGGAAAAAAATAATAATAATACAGGAGGAACATAATTATAAAAACCCGCATTCCACGCATAAGTCTGGGCGAACAAGGGTGCCGGAACAGCTATAAATAAAAAACACGCCAAAAGGAAAAGCACCTTATTCTTTTGTGGGAACAGCATTATAATATTTACAAAAATCCCCAGTACAATCAAAGATTTAAAAAGAATACTCGCCAACTCTAGATCAGCAAAAAGATAGGCTAACGCATTCCCCAGGACACGTCCATTTTCGGTAAGATAGAGATGTTTTTGCTGATCTAAAAATACAGCTAATGAAGATGGTGTATGAAAATAATAATCGTCCCCCGCCAATGGAAGCAATGAAAAGAGTATTATAAAAAAGAGAAAAATACCTGCGTATATAAATATATTATATACCCTTTGGGATATTTGACTAAGTTTTATTTTTGATAGATTCAAATCAAATTCCTCCATGTTTTAACTATGAATTTTCATCAGATTGATCAGTAAACACCCAAAATTTTTGACCACAGTAATTGAATATTACAAACAATCCCATTCCGACAAGCATTGCCACATTTTCTTGAATTTTTCTGGAATATGCTGACATAATATGCATGGCAGCCGGTTTAGCTAGTCCATATGCAAGTAAATAGCATACGGAAATATTTATGACAAATCTCACAATTTCCCTAAATGATTTTTTATGACTTTTAAAAGTAAAATATTTGTTTAAAAAATAACTGACCACACTTCCTATGATATAATTCAAAGCAGATGCTGTCCAATACCCCACATTTAAAAAATTATAACAAAAAAACATAACACTCGTACCGACTATTGTATTCACAATACCAACAAAAATGAATTTCACAGTAGTGATATCAATTATTTTTTTCATTACATTTTTCCTCTATATTTGTCTCTTCTACTATATAACAAGGTCTCTTTTTCACTTCATAATAAATTCTTCCAATGTATTCTCCAATTACTCCAAGAGATAAGAGCTGTGCCCCTCCTATACAAGTAATTAACAAAACAGTTGTAAAATAGCCCGGCATATCAATACCATACACCACTATTCTCACAAATAGATACAGCAAATATATAATACTTATTCCAACTAATGCCATGCCAAGATAAATACATATCCTCAGTGGTTGATTATTGAAGGACAAAATCCCATCTATTCCATATGATAACAACCTTTTAAAAGACCATTTAGACACTCCATCAACACGTTCTCGATTTTCATATTCAATATATATCTGATTAAACCCAATCCACGAAAATAACCCTTTGGAAAAACGATTATTCTCTTTTAATTGCAATAATGCATTAACTGCCCGTCTTGACAGAAGGCGAAAATCACCCGCTCCATCTACCATTCGGACATCCACTAATTTATTCACGAACTTATAGTATATCTTCGCAAACAGCGTTCCTAATTTCGAATCTCCTTTACGATTTCTCCTGGCAATAACCTGATCATATCCTTCTTCATATTTTTCCAACATAACAGCAATCAGTTCCGGTGGATGCTGTAAATCTGCATCCATAATCACAACACATTCTCCCGTACTCTTTTCCAGCCCTGCGAGCATTGCAGCTTCTTTTCCAAAATTCCTGCTAAAAGAAATATATTTAAAAACTGTATCTCGTTGTGCAATATTACGCAATTTCTCTTTTGTGTTATCCTTGCTCCCATCATTAACAAATATAACCTCATATTTCCATGATAAAGCTGACATACATCTGCGAATTGTATTTGCACAGGCGTCAATTACCTTTTCCTCATTATAACATGGTACTACGATTGATAATTTTCTCACGTTCTTTCTCTCTTTCTTTGGATTTATGACTACCGTTTTAAAAAATATATTATATTCACCCTATTATTTTTACTACTAATAACAATGGATAAATGATTACAATATTCAAAACCTTAAGCCATGTTTCACACTTCATTTCTACAAGATTTTGAAAGCTCTTCTGTCTAGGGTAGTTTATAAACCAAAGTAATAAAACCGCTGCTACCAAACACGCATTTACTGCACCCATATAATAAGAAATATTCGGAATATTTATAAGCATCTCTACCTGATTCCATATCAAACACAAAATGCCACAAATATTTAGCACTAAATATAAAATCATATTAATTCTAAAATACTGCGGATTTTCAAACAATACAATCAATAATAAAGGCACAAAAATTATAACATAATAATCCTGAAATGAACCTGTTATCAAAAACAATGTGGAGAAAACCATTAAGAAATAGAATACTGACTTTTTCTCTGCTTTTACAAAATAGCATATTAAAAACAGAACAAGTCCTCCTATCACAAAATAAGAAGCCTTTTGTCCGGCCACAGCGGGGATGCCTTTTGCTATAATATCTCCCCACATAATATTCCCAGTAACTACCTTCTCACTCAGGAACCGGCTTATCCCCAAATGTAACATTCCACCCATACATATCGGCCCGACAGATTTAACAATAATATACTGTACTCTTTTTTCATACATTAAAAGAATCAACATAAAAAGAAATATATAAATTTCACTAATACCGATTGCTAGCGCGAACCACAATATCCATGATGCTTTTCTATTATCTTCCATTGCCTCTATTGCGATAAGAAAGAAAAGAACTCCAAATATTTCTATATTATCACTGCAATAAACGGAAAAAATTATAAATGGGGAAAGTAAGAACAAAGACGAGAGATACTTTCGCTTTTCGGAATTTATATCCAATCTTTTAAGAAATATCGCTCGCGCTATCAATAATGCAATCGTTCCAGCTACAAACCAAATCATCTCTGAAGTTGCAGTGATATCCTGTCCCTTCATCCAGATAATACAAATAAGTAAGATTGCAAAACCAATCCAGCTCCATATTTCCCTGTTCATGAAACTATTTTTCTGTATACTCATCATTTCTCCTTTGTCTTTCCACACAGAAGATTTATTAATAAATTTTTCTATATATTATATAAACTTAAAATAAGCACA
>ERZ791922.1067-NODE-1067-length-11949-cov-8.636960_pt1 | contig 11949 bp, 7 predicted proteins | sample MGYA00510134_ERZ791922 | MGnify/ENA primary metagenome ERZ791922 (study PRJEB30046, sample SAMN00792101) | human gut metagenome | study: EMG produced TPA metagenomics assembly of the A metagenome-wide association study of gut microbiota in type 2...
CGCCGGAGGCGCCGGCCCCGGCGGATTCCGGTCCGGCAGCCGTCCCCGGCTTCCCCTATGCTCTCCAGATCTTCTTTGACGAGGGTGCCGGCATGGAGAACCTGCGGGCATTCATGCTTGTGAGCACAATCCGCGACGGCGGCTCCGAGGATAGCTTCCAATACCTTCCCGCCGATGTGGAGCACAATCCCGACACGGCGGCGCAGATCGTGGACTCCGGCTTTACGCTCTATTTCCGGGATCAGGCGCAGCGGGATGCTGCAATCCATGCAGTCACGAACGCCGGCTCTGTGCGTACCTACCAGGCCATCGATCAGGAGGCGCCCCCACCCGCCGCCCCGGAACATCAGTCCCCCCCGGCGGAAAAGCCGGCGGCCCCGGCTTCCTCCCGGGAGGCCCCCAAGGCCGAGTCTGCACCCCAGCCTCACCGCGAGAGCCTGATCAGCGTCAACCTGAGCAAGTTGGATCAGCTCTCCGCAGTGGTGGGCGAGATTGTCATCACCGAATCCATGGTCACCTCCTCCCCTGAACTGAAGGGCCTTCGCCTGGATGAGTTTACCAAATCCGCCCGGCAGCTGCGCAAGCTCACGGATGAGCTTCAGGATGTGTCCATGTCCCTGCGCATGGTTCCCGTATCCGCCACCTTCCAGAAAATGCACCGCATCGTGCGGGATATGTGCAAAAAGCTCAACAAGCAGGCCAAGCTCACACTGGTGGGCGAGGAGACGGAAATTGACAAGACCATTGTGGACAGCATCGGCGACCCCATCATGCACATTGTCCGCAACTCCATGGACCATGGTATCGAGGAGGATGTCCAGGACCGCATCCGTGCGGGCAAGGACCCCGTTGGTGAGATTACTCTCTCCGCCCGGCAGACCGGCAGCGAGGTTATCATTGAGATCAGGGATGACGGCCAGGGCGTCAACGATGAGGCCGTATTGCGCAAGGCCGTCAAAAACGGGCTTGCCTCCCCCGATGTGGAGTACAGCCACCGTGAAATCCTCAACTTTCTCATGTCTCCCGGCTTCTCCACCAATACCGAGGTGACAGAGTTTTCCGGCCGGGGGGTCGGCATGGATGTCGTCAAGCAGAACGTGGAAGCGGTAGGCGGAACTGTTTCTCTCACCAGCGAGCTTGGCAAAGGCATGACCACCACGTTGAAAATCCCGCTGACCACGGCAATTATGGACGGTATGGAGGTATCTGTCGGAGGCTCGATCTTCACCATCCCGATCCACAATATCCGCCAGTCCTTCAAAATTCACTCCGATCAACTGGTACACGACGCTGCCGGCGGAGAGATCTTCAAGTGTATGGGCAGCTTTTATCCTGTGGTGCGTATGCGGGAGCTCTATCAGATCGAGGAGGGATGCACCCAGGTAGAGGACGGCATCCTGATCTGGCTGGAGGCCGGTGAACTCTCCTACTGCCTGTTTGTAGATGAGCTGCTGGGCGAACAGCAGGTCGTGGTCAAGCCCCTGCCCAGCTACCTAAACAGCTTCAACATCAAGCGCAGCGGCATCGCGGGGTGCACGATTCTGGGGGATGGCAACATCAGCATTATTCTGGATGTGGCCAATCTCTACTCTCCCTTTCGTTAAGGAGGCATTATAACCATGGATCAGGATAACCAATTCAACGCCGTACCGGAGGAGGGCGTACCTGCCCCGGCACTGGATGCCCAGACGGTGAAGTATCTGCTCTTCTGCTCGGACAACCTGCTCTTCGGCGTGTCGGCAGATTACGTGGTGGAGATTATTACCAACCACGCCATTACCAAGCTGCCCCTGGTACCAAATTACATCCGGGGAATCATCAACCTGCGGGGACAGATCATCCCCATCGTAGACATCCGCCTGCTGCTGGGACAGCCCAGTCAGAGTGACAACTGTATCATCATTCTCAACATTGAGGACACCTTGGTAGGTATTCTGGTGGACACTGTGCAGAAGATGATTGATGTGGATACAGCATTGATTCTGCCCTCTCCCTCTCAGGACACCCGGAATCTGGTTTCCGGCATGTGTTCTCTGTCCGAGGAACAGACCATGCTGGTCTTTGACTGTCCTCAAATTCTCAACCAGCCTTAGGGCAGAAAGTGCAGGCTCCTGTTTTGAATATGCTGTTTCGCGATATGTCCGTTTCAGACGCTGATTTTCAGCGCATGGTGCGCTTTATTCAGGATAACTACGGGATTGACCTGAGTAAAAAAAAGCAGTTGATTACCAGCCGTCTTTCCCATTCCCTTCGGGAGCGCGGGTATCCGGACTTCTCTGCCTTTCTGGACCACCTGCTCAAAAAGCAGGACCCCGCTGATCTGGAGCTGGTACTCAATAAGCTGACCACGAATTATACCTTTTTTATGCGGGAACCCGACCATTTTACCTTTTTCCGCGATGTGATACTGCCGGAGCTCTCCCGCCGCCATCAGAAAGACCGGGTTCTCTCCATCTGGAGCGCGGGCTGCTCCAGTGGTGAGGAGCCCTATACGCTCTCCATCTACCTGAAAGAGTTTTTTGGGCCCCAGGCATCCCAGTGGGACACCCGGATTCTGGCCACTGACATCTCTCAGCAGGCCCTGTCCAAGGCCAAGGCGGGGCAGTACAAGCTGCCCGCTGATATGCCCGGTGAATGGCTCAAGCGCTATTTTGTGAAGGATGACGCCACCTGTCTCTATACGGCGGCGCCCCAACTGAAGCAGAATGTTATTTTTCGCACGTTCAACTTGATGGACCCCATTCACTTCCGGCTGAAATTTGATGTAATTTTTTGCCGCAACGTGATGATTTATTTTGATCAGGCGACCCGGGACGCCCTGGTCCGGCGCTTTTACGATGCCCTGCATCCAACCGGATACCTGTTTATCAGTCACTCCGAATCTCTGGGGCAGACCCGGCTGTTCCGAACGGCCGCTCCGGCGGTTTATCAAAAGCTTCCACTCGGGACGCACCAGTAAATCTCGCAAAGAAAGGTTCCGGTACTTATGCAGACCACAAATCGAAAGATCCGCGTTTTGGTCGTGGACGATTCCGCTGTGGCACGCAGCGTCATCATCCAGGGGCTTTCCGCCTCACCCCGCATCGAGGTGGTGGGGTATGCAGTCAATGCCATGGATGCAAAGACAAAACTCCAGCACCTCTCCCCTGATGTAATGACGCTGGATGTGGAAATGCCCGGCATCAACGGCATTGATTTTTTAAAGCAATTTCTTCCGTCACATCCTCTCCCCGTCATCCTCGTCTCCTCCCTTAACCTGCGGGTCTTTGATGCGCTGGCCGCGGGAGCGGTGGACTTTGTGCGCAAGCCTGACGCGGTAGAGAGCCGGGAATCCTTCCTCCAGGCCCTGACCCATAAAATTATTGTGGCCTCCCATGCCAGGTTATCCCGTGCCAACCTGCCCCACCCTGCCGCCCCCGCCGCTCCGCTGCGTTTTGGCGGCGATGGGGCGCCGGAGCAGACCGTCATCGGTCTGGGCGCCTCCACAGGCGGCACAGAGGCCACGCTGAACGTGCTCAGGCGGCTCCCGGCCAACATTCCCGGCATGGTGATCGTACAGCACATGCCGGTCGGGTTCACCAAGATGTATGCCGAGCGCCTCAACCGTCTATGCCAAATGGAAGTGCGTGAGGCTGTCAACGGCGATGAAATCCGCCCTGGCCTGGCGCTTGTGGCGCCTGCGGATTATCAGGCCAAGGTTGTGCGCATGGGCCCGCGCTACACACTCTCCTGTATTCCGGGCGAAAAGGTGAGCGGGCACCGGCCCTCGGTGGATGTCCTCTTTTCCTCAATGGCCGCCTCGGTCCGCTGCCACATGGTTGGTATCATCATGACGGGGATGGGCCGGGATGGGGCCAGCGGCCTGCTGGAAATGCGGAAGGCCGGGGCGTACACGATTGGCCAGGATAAGGACTCCTGCGTAGTCTACGGCATGCCAATGGTGGCCCATGATATTGGAGCAGTCACGGTTCAGGCCTCCTGCGACAACATCGCCAGTGTTCTGATGAACCACCTCAATAACCGCTGATGATTTCAGTAAAAGGATCGCTTCCTGTACTGGCTGTGCAAAGGCAGGCGCAGGAAGAGAAGGGATAAGTGTCAAACGAGTTTCGTGGGCCCAATCAATTGGTCAGCAGTCTGTGTTTGGCGCCTATCCTTTTTCTTTTGGATTGGTGAAATAGGTTCTTATATTTAGGGGGGTAATCTATCATGAGGAGCATCAAACAAAAGCTCTTGGTCCGCATTTTGGCAATGACCGCAGCAGCGGCCCTGATTTGCGGCGGCGTAGGAATTGCAGCCAACTACATCAGCTCCCATTCGATGCTGGAGCAAAGCCTGGAGTCCACCGCATCCCTCGCCGCCACCCGTGTTTCCTACGAGCTGTTGTCCTATCAAAACGCGGTTCGCGGCCTGGGTATGGTTCCAGAGCTCAGCGACGGCGCCGTTCCCGTCACTGAAAAGGAGCGGATTGTAGACCACTGGGCTCAGTCTTATGGTATGGAGCGCGGCAATTTGCTGGATTTGTCGGGCAGGAGCCTGTTTGACGGAAACAGCTACTCCGACCGCGCGTATTTCCAGCAGGCGGTTCAGGGGGAGGTCTGTATCTCCGTGCCAACCCTGAGCAAAGTTACAGGGGAATTGTCCATCATGGTGGCCGCGCCTGTCTGGTTGAACGGCATAGAGGGCGGCACTGTCGCCGGTGTAGTCTACTTTGTGCCCCATGAAACCTTCCTCAATGACATCATGGAGTCCATTCATATCAGCGAAAACAGCGGCGCGTACATGATTGACTCCACTGGTACGACGATTGCGGACACCACGCTGGACACAGTATCGGTTCAGAACATTGAGCAGGAGGCCCAACAGGATTCCTCCCTGTCCGCACTGGCGGCGCTGCACGCGGACATGCGGGCGGGGAACAGCGGCTACGGCAGCTATGAGATAAGCGGCGCCCAGAAATATCTGGCCTACGCCCCGGTTCCCCAGACCGACGGCTGGACCGTCGCTGTCACCGCGCCCGTTAAGGATTTTCTGGGCACCACCTATACAAGCACACTTCTGACCGCCATTCTTTTAATTGTCATCCTGGTCATTGCCATCCTCCTGGCGGTTCGAATGGCGGGCGAGATCGGCAATCCGATCCGGGCCTGCGCCGAGCGCCTTCAGCTTCTGGAGCAGGGAGACCTGTCCTCCCCTGTCCCCACTTACGAGCGCAGAGATGAGATCGGCGTCCTTTCGCTCACTACCCGGCAGATCACCACGCGGCTTCAGGAGCTGATCGGTGATATTGGCTACCTGTTGGGGGAGATGGCCGACGGGAACTTTGATGTCCGTTCGAGGGATTATGACCTCTACCAGGGCGACTATACGAATATCCTGGCCTCCGTGCGCAACATCAACCGCAACCTCAGTCACACGCTTCAGCAAATCAATCTGGCCGCGGACCAGGTTTCCGCCGGCGCCGAGCAGGTATCCTCCGGCGCGCAGGCGCTCGCACAGGGCGCCACGGAGCAGGCCAGCGCGGTGGAGGAGCTCTCCGCTACCATATCCGAGATTGACAGCACAGCCCAGGAAAATGCCGAGGCCTCCACCCAGGTCAAGGAAAAGTCCGGCCTGGCTGGCGAAAAGGTGACTGTGAGCCATGAAAAGATGTCTGCGCTGACGGATGCCATGTCCGATATTCTGAAGGGGCACCAGGAGATCAGCCAAATCATTGAAACAATTGAAAACATTGCGTTTCAGACGAATATCCTGGCTCTGAATGCCGCGGTGGAGGCCGCCCGGGCCGGCTCCAGCGGAAAGGGCTTCGCAGTCGTGGCCGACGAAGTGCGCAATCTGGCCGCCAAATCGGACCACGCCGCCAAGCAGACCAAGGAGATGATCGAGCGCTCCACCAAAAATGTGGAGCGGGGCGGCCAGTTGACTGGGGAGGTCAGCGCGGTTCTGGAAGAGACCACCCGTCTGGTTCAGGATACCGTCGCTTTCATTGACCAGGTGGCCGGCAACATTGTCTCGGAGGCCCACTCCATTAACCAGGTATCCGAGGGCGTTGACCAGATCTCCAGTGTGGTACAGACGAATTCCGCCACAGCAGAGGAGAGCGCTGCGGCCAGCGAGGAGCTCTCGGGGCAGGCTCAGCTGCTAAAGGAGCTGACCGGGGGATTCACCTTCCGCAAGGACGATACCGGTACTGCTCAGCCTCCGCAGTAACCATATGGGACCTTCCGCCGTAAAGCAGACTTCCCAAAGCCCAGGCGTCCCCGCAACAAAAAAGCTGCATGGAATTGAATTCCATGCAGCTTTTTTGTTGCCTATTTTCTTATCCGTGCAGTGAACAGCCGTTCAGCGCTCCGTTTTCCCTTGCTGTTCCCCCACCATGTGCCGGTATGCCTTCATCCGCGCTTCGCTGATCCGTCCGGCACAGACCGGACAGCCGCACTTTCGTTTTCCAGCCCTGGAGTAGACGACCGCCTTCCACACATGTCCCTCCGGGCACTGCCACCAGACCTTTCTCCGGCTCCCAGCCGTCACCATTCTGGGCGTCAACTGGCCGTTCAGCGTCGGGTGCCACTGGGCGGCGACCTTCGGCTCCACGGTCTCCAGGTCGTTAAAGCCGGGCCAGACCTTCCGCCCGGCGCAGAAGGGACACCCCGCCCCCTCCCTGCTCCTGGAGGTCACCGTGGCCTTCCACGCGTGGCCCAGGGGACAGAGCCACCAGACCTTTCGATTGCTGTTGGGTGAGACATTCTCCGGCTTCAGGGCGCCGTTTTTGTCCGGATGCCATTGAGCGGCCAGTTGGGGAAACTGGCTGGCCAAATCGTTTTCTCCCGGAATGATCTGCTTGCCGGCACAGACCGGGCAGCCGTTTCCCAGACTGGTTCGTGACAGCACACTGGCCTGCCATTCATGGCCTTTGTCGCAGCGCCACCATACCTTGCGTCTGGTACCAGCCGTAAGGTCTCCGGGGGTCAGGCTTCCGTTCCGGGTTGGATGCCACTGGGCGGCCAGCTCAGGGCGCAGGGTTGCCAGGTCGTTTTCCCCTTCCGCCAGCTTACGGTTGGCGCAGACCGGACAGCCGCAGCCGTTTACCCTTGTCTTTACCTCCGCCTGCCACTCATGGCCCTTCTCGCAGCGCCACCACACCTTCCGGTGGCTGCCGGGGAGCACCTCGCTCGGGGTGAGCGCTCCGTTTCTGGTCGGGTGCCACTGGGCGGCCAGCTCCGGCCATAGCGTGGCAAAATCCGTCTCTCCCGGCCACGCCATGACGCCCCTGCAAAAGGGGCAGCCTGTGTGGTTGCTGGTCCTGCTCGTCACTTCTGCCTGCCACTCATGGCCTTTCCCACAGCGCCACCACACCTTCTTTTTACTTCCATAGCTCACCGTCTCAGGGGTAAGCGCTCCATTTCGCTCAGAATTCCACTGCCGGAGCAGCTCCAGCTCCCCGGTTCGTTTACAGTAGTCGAACAGTGTTTCGCGCATGGTGTACTCCTCCGTTAGCGCGGCAGCGGGCAAAGGGAGTGAAAACGGTTTCCGCAGAAGCCGCCCCGCCGCCGCGGGCGTCCCCGGCCGTTGCCCAGGCGCCCACCGCCTCAGCCGCCCTTAACGTGGCGGGCAACCCGCTTGTCCTCGGTGCGGATATGTGTAATCAGTGTGCCCACCAGAGTGTTGAGGGTATGCAGGGATTTCACACTGGGCCCCTCCGCGCCGATCTGGTTGGCCGCCGCAGCCAATTCGCGCTTATACCCCTCGTGGAAGGTGTGGTGGGCGTTGTAGCCGGGGTATTTGCTTTGAAGCTGGAGCTGCTCCTCATCGCGGAAATGCTTGCTGACATAGCTGTTCAGAAACTGCACGGTTTCATTGATCTTGGTGCGTCCGGCCCCCTGGGCACAGGCGTCCATTAGGGCGTTGATGGCGTCAAAGAGCTGTCTGTGCTCACTGTCAATCAACTGGTTGCCGGTCAGCAGGTCCTGAGTCAATTCATAACGCATAGGTACAATCTTCCTTTCCAGTAAATCAAATCCATATAGGACTAGAGGATATTCTCTATACTTTTAAATCGTCCATCCGTTTCAAAAATTAACCCCTTCCAGGCAAATTCCGCAGTTCCAAAAATTTTTTCAAAAAGGACTTAATAATTCCAGCGTTGCACCGATCAAACAGATAGTGCAACGCACTGGAGGGCGGCGTCCTCAGTCCAAACCGCCGCCCTCCCTCCTCCAAATTTCAAACAGGCTGTCCCGGGCGGGGCTGCCCTGTCTGAAATAGATTCCGGGTCTGCGCGGCCTGCCCGGCCGGCTACGGGCTGCACTACCCACCACCCCTGCGGCCCGGGAGGAAGGAACCTCCCGGAGAACAATGTTAAGGAGAGTAAGACATCATGCGTATTCAGCACAATATTATGGCGATGAACGCCTACCGCAACTACACCAACAACACCTCCGCCCTGTCCAAGAACCTGGAGAAGCTGTCCTCCGGCTACAAGATCAACCGCGCCGGTGACGACGCCGCGGGCCTCGCCATCTCCGAGAAGATGCGCGCCCAGATCACCGGCCTGGAGACCGCTCAGAAGAACGCCAAGGACGGCATCTCCCTGGTGCAGACCGCCGAGGGCGCCTTGACTGAGGTCCACGACATGCTCAACCGTATGGTGGAGCTGGCCGACCAGTCAGCCAACGGCACCTACGACGTGGAGACCGACCGCGCCAACCTGCAAAAGGAGGTTGAGCAGCTCAAGAGCGAGATCAACCGCATCGCCGACTCCGCCAACTTCAACGGCATCAAGCTGCTGGACGGCTCCATGGACGCCGCTGCTTCCCTCAAGGCCTTTGACGCCAGCACCATCACCGGTGTTCTGGGCGGAAAAAATATCACTACCAACGCCGCTGTGAAGAACACGGATAAGCTTGCAAAGGCACAGGGCACATATAGCAGTGCTGCTGATATGACCGCCACCGTGGTCTACACCGACAAGGATGGCAAGGCGCAGTCCATGAACATTGATCTGGGCAATGTAGCCGATGTCAAAACTGATCTTACGCTCTCTGCTGTTATGAATGCGCTCAAGGGCAACGATACCCTCTCTCAGATGTTTGATTTTAAGACCGATGGCAGCATCACGAACAAGACTGCCGGTTTGAACGCGAATGCGACCAATGGCACCAGTGGTCAGCCCAAGATCACCAACATCATCCTCTCCGGTAAGAAGGCGGACGGTACTGCCCTAACTGAAGCTGAGATCGGCAAGCCGACGCTAACTGCAGGTAATACTGCCTCCACGACCGGCAAGGATGCTACTGCGGTGCTGTCTACTGCTCCTCAGGCGGGTGACTTCGTCATGATTGATGGCATGAAGTATACCTTCGTTAAGGGTGCAGACGGCTCCGACGGCGCCACTTTCGGTAGCGCGGACGCCCTGAAGGCCGCCGCCGCCAAGAACGGTATCATTATCCGCAATACTGCAGATGGTCATTGGGCGCAGAACACCGTCCAGAAGGGCGGCACTGCTCTGACCCTCCAGATCGGCGACACTGGCGACGACTTCAACCAGTTGAACGTCTCCATCAAGGATACCCACACCAGCGCCCTGGGCATCGCTGACATCGACATCGGCACCCAGGCCGGCGCCAAGGCGGCCGTGGACAAAATCAAGGCGGCCATCAACACGGTCTCCTCCATTCGCGGCACCCTGGGTGCCACCCAGAACCGTCTGGATCACACCATCAACAACCTGTCTGTCATGACCGAGAACATCCAGGACGCTGAGTCCACCATCCGCGACACCGACGTGGCCGACGAGATGATGGCCTACACCAAGAACAACATCCTGATCCAGTCCGCCCAGGCCATGCTGGCCCAGGCCAATCAGGTGCCCCAGGGCGTCCTCCAGCTCCTCCAGTAAGAGATCGAAACGGTATCACAGCCACAACACCGCGGGGGCCGGGCTCAGTGCCCGGCCCCCGCTTTTGTCTGGAATGAGGTAACATTGTATGGATACGATCGAAATCGCCCGCAGGCTGGCGGAGCTGGGACAGACCGGGGAGGCCCAGGCGGCCTATACTCTGGCACTCCAGGAGGCGGCGGAGCGGAACCCGGAGCTGGAGCTGGAGGCGGCCAGCTATCTCTTTTTTTCTCGGGGGAGCTATCAGGTGGCCTATACCTCCTTTGTCTCCCTCTATAACCGTGGTCTCTACCGGGCAGAGCTGCTGGATTTGATGACCCAGGCCTTCTACCTGCCCAATGTAGAAAAACAGCGGCGTCAATATGAGCGCAACTGCGCCGCCCTGGCCAAATATCCCTATCTCTTTCGGAAGGACTTTCCCCCCTTTGAGGACCTGCCCATCCAGTTCTTCCCCTTCAACGACGAGGGGTATGTCCCCTTTCTCAAAGCGGAAGACCGATTCGATAAGTATGTCAATTTCAATGATCCAGTAATCGACCGGTACTTTTTCCGGGATCTAGAGCAGCCCGTTCTGGCGGTGGACGTATACTCCCAGTACCATCTGGAGTACCTGAACGACAACGTCCGCAAGAGCGAGTGGGTGGGCCGGGAAAACCACATCTACCTCCACTACACGGATTGGATGACATTCTGCGCCTACTTGCAATGCTTGGAACTGCGCCCCCTCCTCCCTGGAAAAAAGCTGGTCTTCTTAATTGAGGGAGAGGTGGGGCAATACCCTATCGACTTTCAGGCCCGTTTCGGTATCGACTACAGCCAATACCCCGTCAAGCCGGTGAGCATCCGGGAGGTCACCCGGCTGATCTGGCACACCCAGTTGGCCACTCACAACGGCGGCGACTTCTTTAACGAGATCTTCTATGGACACCCCAATCTCCTGGCCTATGAATCCGTCATTCTAGACGATCTTCGCAAGCGACTGACAGAGCTTAAAGCTGAGGGCCATCAGAGGGCGGACTGGCTGGCCCCCCGGCTCCGGCAGCAGTTAGACCGTATCAAGCGGCCCACAGAGAAGGATCTGCTGGTGGCTCTCTTTTTGAACAATCCCTATATCAGCGGAGGCTTGGATCCTACATCCCGGATCGCCCCCGCCCTCTTCTTCCAGCCCCACTTCTACAACATCCTTTACGAGATCCGGGAGTCGGAGGACAGATCCACCCCGGTCCTCTATTCAGAGGAATATGAGCAGATCCGCACTTCACCACTGTTCCTTGGCTTCCCCTACATCAAGACCTTCACCCCCATGCGCCGCCCGACCACCAGCTATGCGGCCAGCGTGCGCTTTGCGAATGACAAGCGGTTTCAGGGTGGTAAGACGACCGTTTTCACAGATATTATGGCCCAGCGGCTCCTCAACCGCAGCTACCTCATCGACCCTTGGGATCGGCTGTACCGGGATAGCGTGCTGGTGCGCTTTGAGGACGGCAAGCTCAACCCCAGGGCTACCTTTACTGCTCTAGCGGAATTTCTGGATCTTCCCTATACCGAGAGCATGACCTACTGCTCCAGCCGGAAGGGTATTGACCCTGAGTCCCTGGAGGGTAACGCAAGGGGCTTCGACCCAGCCACGGTATACCGAACCTACGATGAATTTGCGAATGACGAGGAAAGGGCCTTTTTGGAATACTTTCTGCGGGACGCCTATGAATACTACGGCTACGACTTCCACTATTATCGGGGAGAGCTGGTGGACGAGGCCTGGATTGATGAGAAGCTGGGGGCCTTTACCTGTCTGGACGGCTACATCGAACACTCTTACAAAGAGACGTTACGCGTCACGGCAACGAAAATCACATGCAACGCTGACATTATTGATGTGCAGGTGGATAGTCCAGTTCCTAGCTATACGAAAAACCGCCGCCGCATCGTGGACTTTCTCCTCCGGGGCCTACATTTTACAAACCCCCACGGCCAGCCTTTAAAAATGATGAAGCCTTTAAAGCTGGACCCGGCGCTGCTGGAACAGCCGCTGTATCACTGAGGAGGAGGAC
>ERZ791922.1069-NODE-1069-length-11949-cov-3.220700_pt1 | contig 11949 bp, 9 predicted proteins | sample MGYA00510134_ERZ791922 | MGnify/ENA primary metagenome ERZ791922 (study PRJEB30046, sample SAMN00792101) | human gut metagenome | study: EMG produced TPA metagenomics assembly of the A metagenome-wide association study of gut microbiota in type 2...
CAGCGCCAGAGCAAAGAGACCCAGGAGGAGGATCTCCAGGAGGAACATCCGGATTACCTTCCCGCGCCGGATACCGAGCAGGAGATACATGCCGAACTCCCTGCTCCGTTTTGTGAACATGAACTTTGTCGTATAGTTGATGAGAAAGCAGATCACAAAGAGGATAATGATATTGATAAAATCAAGGATCATCTGGAAGGTGTCCATCCCCTCCGACAGGCCGCTTATGGCGTCCGACGAGGCGACCAGCCCGAAGGAGAACATCAGAGAGAAGGAGAGCGTGACCGTGATCAGGCAGACCGCGTAGTCGCTCAGGCTCCTTTTAGCATTTCGAAAGGCAAGCTTATACAACATTTCCCGTGTCACCTCCCAGCAGAGTCAGGATGTCCAGGATCTCAATGAAAAATTCTCTTCTCTTCTTCCCGCCTTTGCGTGTCTCGGTGAAGATTTTTCCGTCCTTCAGGACAAGGATGCGCCCGCAGAAAGAAGCGCAGAACGGGTCATGGGTGACCATGAGGATGGTGGCATCCAGTTTCTGATTGATGGCCGCCATTGTCTCGAGAAGGAGGCGGGATGACTTGGAGTCCAGCGCGCCGGTAGGCTCATCTGCGAGGATGAGCCTGGGCTCGTTGATCAGCGCCCTTGCACAGGCACAGCGCTGCTTCTGTCCGCCGGACACCTCATAGGGAAACTTCCCTAAGATGCCGCTGATGCCCAGCTTCCCGGCGATATCCGCCACCCTGCGGTCAATGACCTTCGGTGACGCGCCGCTGATGATCTGTGCCATGGAAATGTTTTCTCCGATGGTCAGCGTGTCCAGCAGGTTGAAATCCTGAAAGATGAATCCCAGGTTCTCCCTGCGGAAATCCGCCAGGTCCCGCTCGCGGATGGCGGTGATGTCCTGTCCGCTGACGAAGATGTGCCCGCTGGTGACGCTGTCAATGGCAGCGATGCAGTTTAAGAGCGTGGTCTTGCCGGAGCCGCTGGCTCCCATGACCGCCACGAATTCCCCCTGATCCACATGCGGGGAAATACCATCCACGGCTTTCGTGATATTTCCGTGATTTCCATAATATTTCTTTACATGCTCAAGCCTTAATGTCTGTTCCATATGCAGTCCCTTCCTTTCACAGTGCTTTGGGGCAGAGCTGTCCGTTCCCGGGACGCGGACAAAAATGCCGCCCGGCGGAACTCATTGTTCCGGGGTTATGGTTATTATATCAACAGTGCAAACAGAATACACTTACGCTTTTGTAAGTGTAAAACCGTCAGGAGCGCGGAAGAAATATATGGACGCAGGGATTGGATAATATCGGATTATACATTTGAAGAAAATCCATTGTATGCTATTGATTTTAGAGCGGAGAAATACTGAATGTCATTGAATATGTATTCAAAAAAATACCTGCCTCCATCCACGGAGACAGGCGGAAGATCACTGAAGCTGCTTTTTATATTCGTTACCCCATTGTTCCATCGCGTCAAGGATCGGGCGCATGGATTCCCCGAGAGGTGACAGTGCATATTCTACTCTCGGAGGCACTTCCGGGTATACGGTCCGGGTAATGATTCCGTCTTCTTCCATGGAACGGAGGCTGTCTGTCAGGACCTTCTGGCTGATCCCGTCCAGGTCTTTCTTCAGCTCATTAAACCGCCAGGGACGCGAGCGGAGATTTCGGATAATGAGCAGCTTCCATTTGCTGCCGATCAGCTGTACGGTGGTCGCCACCGGGCATGCGGGTAATTCTTCTTTGGTAAGCATTATGGGACCTCCTTGAATATGAAGCATTTTAAAATGTTAGTTTCAAATTGAATGTTACATTCTGATTATAGTGTAACATACAGGGGAAATCAATATACGGATCAGATCAAAATATCGTAGTTACTTTTTGGAAACTATGGTACAAAATTGTGCGTACTTTACGGCTGGAGTCAATCCTCCTATAATAAAAGCAGCAAAAATGAGGTGATATTTTATGTTGTTCAGAAGATCAGACCTATCATCAGCAGCAAATTACCAGGAGCAGATCAGGAGACTCAAAAAGGAACTTGAAACTGCGGACGCAGTGATCATTGGCGCGGGAGCAGGCTTATCTGCGGCGGCGGGGATGCAGTATACAGGGACAAGATTTAAAGAATATTTTGAGGATTTCTATGAGAAGTACAGGTACACGGATATGTATTCCGGGGGCTTCTATCCTTATGATACGCCGGAAGAACACTGGGCTTACTGGAGCAGGTATATCTTCATCAACCGGTATATGGATGCTCCTGAGCCGGTGTATCAGGAACTGAATGACTTAGTAAAGGACAAAGACTATTTTGTCCTTACCACCAATGTGGATCACTGTTTCCAGAAGGCAGGATTTGACAGGCAGCGCCTGTTCTATACGCAGGGCGATTATCGACTGTTCCAGTGTTCCGTGCCATGCCATGACAGCACATACGACAATGAAGAGGCTGTCCGGCAGATGGTCTTGGCTCAGGGGTATGAGATTGACGGAGGAGGCAGGCTGTTCCTCCCGGACGGCGTGAAAGCGAAAATGGAGATTCCCTCAGAGATTGTTCCCCTCTGCCCGAGGTGCGGGAAACCGATGAGCATGAACCTGAGAGCGGACGATACCTTTGTGCAGGACCAGGGCTGGTATGTGGCTGCAAAGCGATATCAAGATTTTGTCAGGTGCCATGACGGCATGCATATCCTGTATCTGGAACTGGGCGTGGGGGCAAATACTCCGGTCATTATCAAGTATCCTTTCTGGCAGATGACGGCGCGCAATCCAAAGGCTGTGTATGTGTGCATCAACTACGGTGAGGCGCTCTGCCCTCAGGAGATCGAGAGCCGTTCTCTCTGTATGGACAGAGATATCAAGACCGTGCTTGAGGACTTAAAAGGAAAATGAATTCTTGTGCCTTTTTTTCAAATGTAGTAAAATAGGACTACGTTTGAAAAGAGAGGGAGATAAATAATGAATAAGAAAGAAATACTTGAGATCAGAAAGCAGTTCACACCTGCAAACTGTGCGATCACCCGGATCTGCGGCTGCTATGTGGATCACGAGAAGACGAAAAAAATGGAGTCAAAGGAGGCGTTTCTTTCGCTGCCTGAAGAAGAAGCATTTAAATATTTCGATATTTTCAAAAAGACGTTGTCAGGCACTGTCGGAAAGAATATGCTCAATCTGGAATTCCCGCTGGATGCGGAGATGCCGGGCGGAACGCAGGAATTTCTCCTGAAGCTCAGGGACAGCAAGCTGGAAGATGATATGCTTCTGGAAGAGTTCTATGATAAAGTTATCGCTACATATGATTATGCGGAGAATTATTATATCGTCCTGATACATGCAATGTACGATATTCCGGGAAAGTCCTCGGATGGTCTTGAGATGTTTGACGCGTCGGACGAGGTATATGAGTACCTTCTCATGAGCATTTGCCCTGTATCGCTCTCAAAGGCAGGTCTGAGCTATAATGCAGAAGATAACCGGATCCAGGATCGGATCCGCGACTGGATAGTGGATATGCCGGTCAAAGGATTTCTGTTCCCGGCATTTAATGACCGGAGTACTGATCTGCACAGCGTGCTCTACTACACAAAAAAATCTGAGGACCTGCAGCCGGAGATGATCGATCAGCTCCTGGGTGCCCAAATGCCAATGTCAGCGGATACCCAGAAAGAGACATTTCAGATGATCATAGAAGATACCCTGGGGGAGGACGGGGACTATGAGACTGTGCGCAATATCCATGAGACGCTCAATGACCTGATCGAGGAGCACAAAGAAGAGCCTGAGCCCCTGTCTCTTGACAAGACCGAAATGAAGAAAATTTTTGAACAGAGCGGCGTGGATGCTGAAAAGATGGAGAATTTTGACCGCAATTTTGAAGAAAACGCGGGTGAAAAAGCATCTCTTCTGGCGACGAATATTGCAGAGACAAGGAAGTTCAATATCGAGACCCCGGATGTGGTTATTAAAGTAAATCCGGACAGGGCAGATCTTGTGGAGACGCGGATCATAGACGGCAGGCAGTGCCTGGTCATTCCGGTAGACGATCACATCGAAGTAAACGGGATCAGTGTAAGGACAATAAAGCCGGCCGGACAAACCGGCGGGACGGAGAGCCTGGAGGCTCCCTTGTCACCGGCCGGGCTCTAAGCCGTGCAGGGCATTCATGATAAGACGGAATGTGATCTCAGCCATATGCCGCGGAGTTTCTTCATACTGTCCGTTCAGCCAGGTTTTGGTCAGACCGATGCAGCCTGACAGGCAGAAGGAATAAGAATATTTCAGGTCTTCAAGCTGGTCGGGGAAGGTCACTTTCAGTACGTTCAGACAGTGTTCTGAGATAATGCCTTCGATCCTGTGCAGGAAAGAAATGTCTCCGTGGGGACCAAGAAGGGCGGCGCATATGGCGCGGTTTTCTGAAAGGATCACAAAGATATCTTCTATAAAGGGAAAACTTTTTTCATTAAACGGGCTTACAGGATGGGCTTCGATCAATTTTTCGATGTCCTCCACAAGCCCGTTTTCTATTTTTTTCATCATATCGTAAATATCTGAATAGTGCAGATAAAAGGTGGAGCGATTGATATCCACACGTTCTACAAGTTCTTTTACAGTGATCTCCCGGATGCTCTTTTCGCAGAGCAGCTCTGCAAGCCCGCGGCGGAGCTGCTCCCTTGTCTTACGCACCCTGCGGTCAGTTTCTTTTGCCATATCTGTGTTCCTCCCTGTGTTGGTATTCATGTATTTTCTAAAATGTTTATGAATAATAGACAGAAATTTTTTCCCCTATCGATTAGACAACATATTTTCGCCAAGTTAATGGTTGCTGTCTAAAACTGATTTTACTATAATACGTTTTGCTATAAAAATCAACATGATATCTATTAATAGATAATACGTCTTTTAATATTAAGACAAATCAGAGAAGGGAGAATAATATTTATGTTGAGGCAGGAGTGGAAAAAATTGATTTCTAACAAAATATTGCTTGCTGTTACGATAGCGGTGATCATAATACCTGCAATCTATACGACGCTTTTTCTCGGATCAATGTGGGACCCGTACGGGAATGCGGGACAGCTTCCGACAGCAGTGGTGAATCATGACAGGCCTGTTGTATTTGAAGGAAAGACATTGAACCTGGGGAAAGATCTGATGGAAGAGCTGAAAGGGAATAACTCCCTGGATTTTTGTTTTCCGTCAGACGAAGATGCTGAAGAAGGTCTTCAAAAGGGAAGATATTATATGGTTATTACCATACCGGAAAACTTTTCTGAAAGCGCGGCCTCTTTGACAGAGGAGGCTCCGGAAAAAATGGTCCTCCGGTTTAAGACAAACCCGGGGACTAATTACATTGCTTCTAAGATGAGCGAGACCGCAATGAAAGAATTGAAAAACTCTATCCGCGAAGAGGTGACAAGGAGTTATGCTCAAATCATGCTCGATAAAGCGGCAGAGGCGGCGGATGGAATGATGCAGGCAGCGGATGGTGTACAGAGCCTTGACAAAGGAGCTTCCAGTCTTGGAGAAGGGGTCGCTGAAGCGGGAAAAGGAGGCGCCCGGCTGGCATCTGGGGCTGCCGCGGCTGACGAGAGCATGGTATCTCTGAATAATGGGCTTAACCTCCTCGAAGAAGAATCCTCTGCGCTGCCGGCTGCGGCATCCGCGCTGGATGAAGGAACGGACGTCCTCTCAGACGGAGCGCAGAACATTGCTCAGGGGCTGGACAGCCTTTCAGGCGGTGTAAATGACCTCCAGGCGGGAGCGGATGCTTTGAGCGCGGGATTTAATACGATAACAGGAGAAGGACACGCGCAGTCCGCGCAGCTCCGCGCCGGGGCGGCTGCCATTGAGAATGCGCTGAGTGAGATCAGCAGCCGGCTGACAGAGGAAGACGGCGGTGCCGGGAGTGGAGAAGAGATATCCGGGCTTATCGCTGAACTGTCGGCTGTGCAGCAGCAAGCCTCAGCACTGTCCCAGGGGATTTCAGCCTACACGGCGGGAGCAGATTCAGCGGCGGATGCCTGTTCACAGCTTTCGGGGCAGATCCCTCAGCTTCAGTCGGGGATTGAATCTTTGAGGTCCGGAATGTCAGACTTAAGCGGAGGAATCAGTGAACTGAAAACAGGTACTTCTAAACTTGCGGAAAATGCGCCTTCCCTGACGGCAGGTATCGCTCAGGCGTCCGGCGGAGCGGAACAGATACAGCAGCAGGGGACTCTGGCGCTGCGCCGGGGCGCGGCAGATCTGAACGATGGACTGGGCCGGCTCGGGGAAGGCGCGGCAGATTTGAAAAACGGAACTTCCCTTCTGGCGTCAGCGGCTTCCCGGATCAGTGCGGAGGCGGGAATTTTATCTGACGCCGGCAAAGAGCAGGCGGAAGATACGGCAGAGATGTTTGCGGCGCCTCTTGAGATTGAGGAAGAACAGATCACATACGTGGCTGATAACGGACATGCGATGGCTCCTTACATGATGTCGGTAGGATTGTGGGTAGGGTGTATCGCCTTCTGCCTTATGTACCCGCTCACCAGCTGCCCGGGTAAAATGGATTCTGGTTTGAAATGGTGGTTCAGCAAAGCGTCAGTGCTTGTCGTGACCGCTGTCCTCCAGGCGGTTGTTATGCTGGCAGCACTTGCGGTGTTTGACGGATTTGATCCGGAAAGAGCCGGGCTGACTGCCCTGACTGCCTGCGCCGCTTCCGTGGCGTTTATGTCTGTGATGTATTTCTTTACCAGCCTTCTGGGAAGAGTGGGAAGTTTCCTGATGCTGGTGTTTATGGTGGTTCAGCTCGCAGGATCTGCAGGAACGTATCCTCTGGAGATATCAGGAGCATTTGTACCGTATCTGCACGGCTGGGTGCCATTTACCTATACTGTGGCGGCCTTCCGAAGCACGATCAGCGGCGGTGAAGACATCGGGGGATGCCTTCTGTTTCTTCTGGTGCTGACAGCCGTATTTTCAGTTCTTACAGCATTAGAGTTTAAGATCAGGGCGGCAAGGATCCGAAAAGGCGGCAGGACGCTGATAGAGTGGCTCGAAGCACATGGGCTTGCGTAGTATATAATACAGCATGAAGAAAAGAATATCCGTGTAAACACGTCGGATAAAGGACGGCGTATTTGCACGGATATTCTTTTGTATCTAACTAATAATCGGCATAAATTATGAACAAACCGTGAAATTCATACAAGATTATTGACTTTATTATGCAATAATACTAATATATCACTTAGTTGTCTAACTAATTGATCAGCGTTCCCCGGGCGCGGATGAAGAGAATGTGCAGCCGCGCAGGGTATTTGGGAGATATTACAGGGAGGAAAAACAAATGATCCAATGCGATATGAAGGACATCCCGATCCTTGGGCTCATGGGGATCGTCTCGCACAGGGCCATGAACACTGCAAAGGGAATGTATCAGGAATTTGACCTGAACCGCAGTCAGGCGAGTGTGCTGTTTATGCTTCACCAGAGGGATTCCATGTCCCAGAAGGAGCTGGCGGCGCAGTTGAATATTACGGCGCCGTCTATCACATCCATGATCCAGAAGATGGAGCGTGATAAATATATCACAAGGGAACCGGACCGGCATGACCAGCGGGTCATGAGGCTGGCTTTGACAGAGAAAGGAAGATCCTGCATCCAGGCTGTGAAAAATGTGGCAGACCGGATGGAAGAAATCTTTTTTCAGGGAATGAGCCTGGAGGAAAAACTGCTTTTCAGGCGGCTTTTGATCCAGGCGGGCGAAAATCTTACAAATTATGAAAGGAAAGAAAAGGCATGAAAAATCTATTTAAGTATGCGGCAGTGCACTGGAAATCCCTGCTCGCGATCATTGCGATCCTGTTTATTCAGGCATACTGCGATCTGTCGCTTCCTGCCTATACATCAGATATTGTAAATGTAGGTATTCAGCAGGGAGGGATCGAGGATCAGATCCCGGAGGCGCTGGCAGCGGACGAGATGGAGAAACTTCTTCTTTTTGTTCCGTCGGAAGACCGGGAGACTGTCCTGGACGCCTATGAGACGGACAGCACCACCTATGATACAGAAGCTTATGTGCTTCGGGAATCTGTTTCGGAGGACGGGGAGCAGGTGGACCGTCTGGCGGATATCCTTGCCTGCCCTATGATGCTGACTGCGGGATTTGAATCCGGCAGTGATATGACAAAGCAGATTGAAGCACAGTTAAAGGAAAATCTCCCTGAGCAGATGATATCGGATGATATGACGGTATTCGATATCATGGGGATGATGCCGGCGCAGCAGAGAGACGCGCTTGTGGAAGAGATGGAAAAGCAGATGGGGGACCTTCCGGATACGATCCTGGAGCAGGCGGCAGTCAGCTACGTCGGAACTGCCTATGAAGGTCTGGGGATGGATATGGATGATATCCAGATACATTATCTTCTTGTTACCGGCGGGAAAATGGTATCGCTTGCCTTTCTCGGCATGGCGGCCAGTGTACTGGTTGGCTTTCTGGCTTCGAGGGTCGGAGCGGCGACAGGCCGTGACCTGAGAGGCAGTGTCTTCCGAAAGGTTGTAGGATTCTCAAATAATGAGTTTGACCACTTCTCGACCGCCTCCTTGATCACAAGGAGTACGAATGACATCCAGCAGATCCAGCTTATCATTGTCATGCTGCTGAGGATCGTGCTCTATGCGCCGATCCTTGCCATCGGAGGGATCATACAGGTATTGCAGACAAATGTATCTATGTCATGGATCATTGGTCTTGCAGTCCTCCTGATCGCGCTGGTCATCCTTGTCCTGTTCCTCGTGGCAATGCCGAAATTCAGGATCCTGCAGACTCTGGTCGATAAGGTGAATCTGGTCATGAGGGAAATATTGACCGGACTTCCGGTCATCCGGGCGTTCAGCACTCAGAAGCATGAGGAAGAACGATTTGACGATGCAAACAGGAAATTGACGAGGACGAACTTGTTTGTAAACCGCGCCATGACATTCATGATGCCTGTCATGATGCTGATCATGAACGGGGTATCCGTCCTGATCATGTGGAACGGGGCGCACGGTATTGACGAGGGACAGATGCAGGTCGGAGATATGATGGCTTTCATCCAGTATACGATGCAGATCATCATGGGATTCCTGATGCTGTGCATGCTCTCTATCATGCTTCCCAGGGCTGCTGTTGCGGCGGACCGTGTGGAAGAAGTGCTCTCGAGCAAGACGGTCATCCATGATCCGGAGCAGCCGAAAGATTTTTCAGGAAAGAAGAAGGGGATGCTTGTGTTTGATCATGTATCCTTTAAATATCCGGGCGCGGATGAAAATGTGCTGCACGATATTACATTTACCGCAAAGCCGGGTGAGACGACAGCTATCATCGGAAGCACCGGAAGCGGAAAATCCACTCTGGTCAACCTGATCCCGAGATTTTATGATGTTTCCGAGGGCGGCATTACCCTGGACGGGGTTGATATCCGCGATGTGTCCCAGCATGAACTGAGGGAGAAGCTCGGATATGTTCCACAGAAGGGGCTTCTGTTTTCCGGCGATATCGCTTCGAATATCATGTTCGGCAATCCGGACGGAAGTGAGAGCGAGATGATCGAGGCGGCAGAGATCGCGCAGGCGGCAGAGTTCATTGACGCGAAGCCCGAAGGTTATCACAGCCATATCGCACAGGGCGGCTCCAATGTATCCGGCGGTCAGAAGCAGAGGCTGTCCATAGCCAGAGCGGTTGCAAAGCATCCGGAAGTGTTTATCTTTGACGACAGCTTCTCCGCCCTTGACTTTAAGACTGACGTGACCCTGAGGAAAGCACTGAAGAAGAGGACAAAAGACAGTACGGTCCTGATCGTGGCGCAGAGGATCAGTACGATCCTGAACGCTGAGCAGATCATTGTCCTGGATGACGGAAGAGTTGCCGGTATAGGAACTCATCAGGAACTTTTGGAGAACTGTGAAGTTTATCAGCAGATCGCGGCGTCCCAGCTCTCTGAGTCAGAGCTGGCGGCAGGAATGAAGGGGAACACTGCCGCAGATGGAGCAGATATAGGAGAGGAGGTGCCAAGCCATGCCTAGAGGTATGGGAGGCCCCCATGGAAGAAACATGGCGGGAGAAAAGGCGAAAGATTTTAAGGGAACGATAAAAAAACTGATCCGCTATATGAGCGCTTTTAAGGTTCATATGTTTTTTGTGGCAGTGTTTGCTGTCTGCGGTACGGTTTTTAATATTGTCGGACCTAAGATACTGGGAAAAGCGACCACGGAAATCTTTAACGGACTGGTGAGCAAGGTATCAGGCGGCAGCGGGATGGATTTCGGCAAGATCGGAAGGATCCTTTTGATCACACTCTGCCTGTATCTGATCAGCGCTCTCTGTACGTTCATTCAGGGAATCATCATGACCGGTGTTTCCCAGAAGACGACTTACCGGCTGAGAAAAGAAATCTCAGAGAAGGTCAACCGGATGCCCATGAACTACTTTGATACAAAACCCGTAGGAGAGGTACTCTCCCGTGTGACCAATGACGTGGATACTCTGGGGCAGAGCTTAAATCAGAGCGCAACCCAGATGATTACCTCGGTGACCACCCTGATCGGCGTATTGATCATGATGCTTTCGATCAGTCCGCTGATGACGCTGGTAGCGCTGTTGATCCTCCCGGTGTCAGTGATCCTGATCTCGTTTGTTATGAAGCATTCCCAGAAATATTTCCGGGGACAGCAGGCATACCTCGGAAATGTAAACGGTCAGGTGGAAGAGATATACAGCGGACATAATATTATCAAAGCATTTAATAAAGAAGATGATGTGATCCGTGAATTTAATGATACGAATGCGAAGCTTTATGATTCCGCATGGAAATCACAGTTCTTTTCCGGAATGATGATGCCTGTCATGCAGTTCATCGGCAATCTGGGATATGTAGGAGTTGCGATATTAGGTGGATTCCTTGCGATCCGGAATGCGATCGAGGTCGGTGACATCCAGTCCTTCATCCAGTATGTAAGGAATTTCACTCAGCCCATCCAGCAGGTGGCGCAGGTCACTAATATGCTTCAGCTCACAGCGGCCGCGTCAGAGAGGGTATTTGAATTCCTTGATGAGGAAGAGGAAGACCAGACGGTGACGGATCCGGTATCCGTCGAAGGACTTCAGGGAAATGTGGAATTCGATCATGTACACTTTGGCTACAATCCGGATAAGATCATCATTAATGATTTCTCTGCTAAGGTGAAAGAAGGGCAGAAGATCGCGATCGTCGGTCCTACGGGTGCAGGAAAGACGACAATGATCAAACTGCTTATGCGTTTCTATGACGTGAACAGCGGGACCATCAAGATCGACGGGCATGATGTACGAGACTTTAACCGCAGCGAGCTCAGAGAGATGTTTGGAATGGTGCTCCAGGACACATGGCTGTTCCACGGAACGATCATGGAAAATATCCGGTACGGGAAGCTGGATGCCACAGATGAAGAAGTGATCCGGGCTGCAAAGGCTGCTCATGTACACCGCTTCGTACAGACTCTTCCGGGAGGATATAATATGGAGCTGAATGAAGAGGCGACCAACGTCTCCCAGGGACAGAAACAGCTTCTCACAATTGCAAGAGCGATCCTGGCGGACCCGAAGATACTGATCCTCGATGAAGCGACCAGCTCGGTAGATACCAGGACAGAGGTTCTTATCCAGAAGGCGATGGATAATCTGATGAAGGGAAGAACCAGCTTTATCATTGCGCACAGGCTGTCAACCATCCGAGACGCGGATTTGATCCTCGTCATGAAAGACGGTGATATTGTAGAACAGGGAACACATGAAGCATTGCTTGACAAAGGCGGCTTCTATGCAGATCTGTACAATTCACAGTTCGAATCAACAGACCAGACGTGTGCGTAAATCTGGATTTGGCTGTGTGGACTCCCGGCCGGATGAACGTAGAAAACCGCTGAGCATCTCTTC
>ERZ791922.1074-NODE-1074-length-11891-cov-3.079081_pt1 | contig 11891 bp, 11 predicted proteins | sample MGYA00510134_ERZ791922 | MGnify/ENA primary metagenome ERZ791922 (study PRJEB30046, sample SAMN00792101) | human gut metagenome | study: EMG produced TPA metagenomics assembly of the A metagenome-wide association study of gut microbiota in type 2...
GATCTGCTATCTTTTTACGGAAAACAAAAATATCGAACTGACAGCCATACATTTGAAAGCGTCCAGCCCGGAAGTCGGGATCCCCTGGGAGTGGGAGTATGAGTACACCGCAGAGAAATTTCGTGAAACCTATCCTGCGCTGCAGGATTTTATGGCAAAATTTGACCGGGAAGATTTCGGGTACTGGGAGATGCAATTCATATATAAAGGAGCCCAGTGTACGGTGTCCTGCTCAGGAGTGAAAGAGGAAATTGGGTTTGAGTATCCCGTAGAGGCTGATCTGAATATTCTTCCGCTGGTCACGGAGATCGAGGATTCCTCTTACGAGATCCACCGGTATGACAAAGAACTGGTCCGCCGTATGAAAGAGATTTTCCGGCTGAACCAGAGAAGGGCAGTCCAGTCGCTGGATAAACTGGCGGCTTATAAGGATATCTACGATGAATTTGTGAAGGTGATATATGGCGGAAAACAGGCTGCCGCTGATCATCCGGTCAGTGTGGAGGGGTTCACTGCCGGAGCGCTGGCTGAAAGATATCCATTGTCGGTACTTGGGGCGTATAATTACCTGATCTATCTGCGCGAACGTCCGAAAGAGGCCCTTGCAGATCTGGAAAAAGGGCTGAAGAGAAAATAGACAGTATCATTTTAACAATTTATACATATTCAGGAGGGACAAGACATGCCTAGGCCAATGTTGAGAACACCACAGAAAACAGAAACCCAGACACACAGTATTCTGAGCGCTACAAATAATCAGCAGCAGCAAAAGCAACAGCAGCAAATCGACAAGATGAAGCTGGACCGCATCCTGAGGCAGAAACGTTCCAAAGAGTACATGGACGCGCTTCACAAACTCGATGCCGGCGGACATGTGCATAACCAGAAGAAAGTGAATGATATCATCAACGTGATCAAAGAGGAATTCCCTGAAGTGGAGATCACCGGAGTCCTTCTCGGTTATGTATCGATCTGTTACCTTGGAAGACCCTATGAGGTACATACGCTGGATATCGCCGGAGGCATCATAGAACATTATAAGTCCGGACAGCCGCTGCCCAACGGAATGGAAAAAGCAAGGAGCCTGGCAATGAGAGGCGGATATGATTTTATTGAAGTCTATGTTGACTGCTGCAGGGCAGTCAGCTCAAACGGGACTGTATCAGTGATCTCATGCTAGATCTTTATCCCGGATAAACTTAAGATTTTGCGAGGGGGATTAAGGTATGAGATGTTCAAAATGTGGATTTGATCTCAAGGAAAATGAAAGATTCTGTCCGCAGTGCGGCAACCCGACAGAATTTTCGACGGGAGGATCAGGATCGGAGCCGATGGATACACCGACGCTGGAGCCGAAGAAATGGAAAGATCAGTATACGATCGCTGCCATAGCCGCTGTATTAGTTCTGGCAGGAGCGTGCGGTTTTGCTGTAAGACAGTTCAATTCTGCAGATAAAGAAGCTGACGCCGGTGAATATGAGGCGTCTTATGAAGCCGATTACGGGAAGGATGAAACTCCCGTTTATGAGGAGAAACATTTTGATGCAACTTCAGATGACGGCGGGGATAACTCTGCGAGTGGATACGCAGAGAATATCCAGGATCCGGCGGAGAGTCTGACGGATGAAAATGTCCGGAGTGTTGGAGAAGCGAGCGTTTCGGAAGAACTGCGGGATCAGGATTATATCCTTCCCGGAAGCGACAGCAGATATCTCAGCAGATCCGATCTGGAAGGATTCACGGCGGAAGATTGCAGGCTCGCCAGAAATGAGATATATGCCCGCCATGGCAGAATGTTTCAGGACGAAGCTCTGCAAAACTATTTTAATTCTTTTGACTGGTATCACCCATCGATTTCACCGGACGATTTTGACGAATCCATGCTGAACGATTATGAGGCTGCAAACAGGGATCTCATTGTCGCATATGAATCAGAAAAGGGATACAGATAACGGTATATAAAAAGCGGATAAGATAGCGAGAAGAAAATATCTTAAAGGGAGTGGGAAAAATGTCTGATCAGGAAAATAAGATCAAATGTCCCGCATGTGGAGCGGAATGTCCGTCAGAAGCGAAGTTCTGCAGAAAGTGCGGCGTTTCTCTGAACACTGCAGAGACAGCTCAGGAACAGTCCGGGAGAAAGGAGGGGGCAGAGAATAACGATTCTCCGCCAGGGAAGAAATCCGGTTCGGCTCCCGGGGTCACTATTCCTCTGCCGGCTGTAATCGCCGGCGGGGCATTGATCATTGTCCTGGCCGCGTTGATCCTGCGTTTTACTGTGTTCCAGAAAGCTGGTGACGGAGAAAGCCGGCAGGATGACAGTGTTTCAGAGACAGCTGCCCGGGAAGGGGAGGCGAGTTTTGAAGAGGCGGATATAGACGCCGTACACAACAGCGTAAATGAGATTTCCGGGAAAATCACAAATGAAGGCCCTGTGCTTGTAATCGACCTCCCTGAACCGGAGAGCGTTTACATATATGATCCGGATGAGATGAGAGAAGTTCTGATCCGTGATGTGAGCAGGATCTATATCGATGAAGGGACGAGCATTGATCTGGATACATATTTTGGCGCAGAAGTAACAGCAGCAGGGACGCTTGCAATGGCGGGACAGGATATATCGATCAGTGTGACAGAGATCACTGACTCGGATATTGAAACAGACTTCAACGAAGCATTTGGCATAAGTGATACTACTGTGGAGGATTACGGAGTTAATCTGGATCCGGGACAGTACAGATACTATGATTCGGGAATCAGCGAGTTTTATTTTTCGTATCCGACGGCGCTGTACAATGCTGTAACTGTTGACGAGACTGCATGGCAGTCTGAAATGGGAGAAAACATCCAGACAATCTCTTTTTCCGGATCGGAGGGATCGGAACTGATCTTTTCGCTTTCGAGACGGACAGACGGTCTTTCTGTAAAAGGAATGACGGAGCGGACAGCCTCTGGGGCGCGGGGGTCCGTGACAGAATTTGAAGAGATTCTGAACACGACAAAGGACGGATACGGAAAGCTGGTTTTTACAGGATGGACGGACGGATCCTATGAAAAAACCGTTTACTGTCTGGTAAAGGTAGAAGACAGTTATATTATGTCCATGACAGTAGTCACACCGAACTATAAAGGGAACCAGGACGAGCTGCACAAAGGCTATGTGACAGAATGTCTTTATCGTATGTGCGGTTTTTCGGATGCCACGGCACCGTGGAGAAGTTTTAATGAGTATGCGGAGGGGTAAATGGATAAAAGGGCAGGATGTATAACGCTGGTTTTATTTGCGGCAGCACTCTGCGGCTGTTCAGATAAGGAAAACGGGGCGGAAAAGACAATAGCGGAAGAATCCGTGCCGCAAGACCAAAAAGAGAGTGCGAATGAGGAGGCTGCTGAAGTAGAAGCGCAGCTGGAAATCCTGGATTTTGTTGATGTATTTGGACAGGAGTATCAGGTGGAGATTAATCCAAATGTAGAGAAACATGGGTATGATCTGGAGAAATTTGTCCGTGAGGGGGACAGGTTAACGTATACTGATGATGAATACGAGTATCGCCTGGGAGTGGACGTGTCCAGACATCAGGGGTGGATTGACTGGGAAAGGGTAAAGGCTTCCGGGTATGAGTTCGCAATTATACGGGTGGGATATCGCGGTTACGGCGAGGAAGGCCTGGTGTGTCTTGATGAGCAGTTTGATACAAATATTCAGAATGCTCAGGCTGCGGGACTTGATGTGGGGGTCTATTTCTTTGCACAGGCGATCAATGAAGAAGAGGCGAAAGAGGAGGCGGAGTTTGTGCTGGAGCATATTGCGGAATACGAACTCCAGCTTCCGGTTGTCTACGATCCGGAGAGCATCCTTGACGACGAGGCCAGGACAGACGATGTCTCCGGTGAACAGTTTACAAAAAATACAGAAGTGTTCTGCAGCATGATAGAGGAAGCAGGGTATCAGCCGATGATATACAGCAATATGCTGTGGGAAGCGTATGAACTGGATCTGGAATATCTGGAGGAATATCCGATCTGGTATGCGGATTATGAGCCGTTTCCGCAGACGCCTTATCATTTTGACTTCTGGCAGTATACGAATGAAGGAAGCGTTGATGGTATCGAAGGCCGTACGGATCTTAACATCCAGTTGATACCGAGAAAACAAATAGAGGAATGAAGCTGAGATGAAGAATATATTGGAGGGAGAGGGAAAATGGCTGATCAGACAATTAGGATCAAGTGTCCGGTATGTGGGGCAGACTGCCCGGCGGAAGCGAAATTCTGCAGGAACTGCGGGACAAAATTGGAACAAAAAGCATTCTGCAAAAGATGTGGTGGTGAACTGGCGCCGGGAGCAGAGTTCTGCGGGAACTGCGGCGCCTCCGTGAACGGTAAAGAAACTATTCAGGAAAATTTTGTGAATGATGCGGAGACAATCCAGGAAAAAGATCCTCAGGCGGAGCATTCTTCAGGCGGAGCCGAAAAGCCGGAGAAAGGTGTGTCAATCACTCTGAAGCCCGCCGTGATTGCAGCCGGAGCGGCGGTGCTGCTATTTATCGCTGCAGCGGCATTTATCATAGGCAATATGAGTTCAGGAGAAAAAGATATTGCTGCGCAGCCGGAAGTTCAGGAACACAGCGGGGAGCAGACGGTACCGGATGAGCAGGAGGACCCGGAAGAGGAGATTGATATGTCCAAGGTGGACGTGGATGCTGTGTCCAATGGATATGTGGAACTTGGCGGGCGCGTGGTATCGGACGGTTACAATCTGTTCCTTCAGATGGATGAATCGCTGAACTTTTATGTGTTTGATCCAATGCAGTCAGAAAACATTCTTGTACAGGGTGTTGATAAGCCGTGTATAGCCCAATACAGTGCGGTGCCTGTGTCTGATTATGAAGAGAGGCGAGTTATAGTTGGAGGAAAGGTGCGCTGTGATAACGGGAATATTGTTTTCGAGATCAGTAATATCATCAGCGCGGAACCCGAACAGGACGAGACCGGGATACACCAGTATCAGATCGTGGTTGAGGACTGTACATGGTATGATGCTCTTGCCGGATGTGCTGCTCAGGGTGGGTATATGGCAAGGATAAGTTCACCGGAGGAATATCAGTATATCGTTGACATGCTCAACAGTGGAGGATATACGAATATCCACTTCTATCTTGGTGGACGGAGAGATGACACAGGAGTCGATTATTACTGGGTAAATAAGCAGAATGAATTTATGGGGGACTGCCTGAACAGCAGCGATTCCTGGACCAGCTCATACTGGTATCAGAATGAGCCGAGCTTCCGAGACACCGGATCTGATGCAAATGGAGAGATCGCAGAGAATGTGATGAATCTGTTCTGCGTTTCCGGGACCTGGTATCTGAATGATTCATCGGACGATCTTGCAGGATATTATCCGGATCTTCTGAGAGGGAAAGTAGGGTATATCATTGAGTATGAGGAATAGAAGGGGAAAAAAGAGGAGAATCTCAAAGACATTGATCCTGATCGCCGCAGGTCTGTGTATCCTTGCTGTGGCCCTGTACCTGTCCCGATGTGCGGGGACAGAGAAAGAGCTGGAAACAGACAGTAAAGAAACGGAAGCAAAAGAGGCTGTCGGCAGGGAGGCGGAAGAAACCGTGTCAGAGGAGGAACGCATCAGGGAAAAGATTCAGGGTATCATTGATGATATGACCCTTGAAGAAAAGGCTGCCCAGCTTTTTATGATCACTCCGGAAGCTCTTACAGGTGTGGGTCAGGCGGTTGAAGCAGGAGAGGGGACGAAAAGCGCTATCGGAGAATATCCGGTGGGCGGAATCATCTATTTTTCCAACAATCTTCAGAATCCGGAGCAGGTCAGGTCGATGACGGAAAAGAGCCAGGAGTATTCCATGGAGCGAATCGGTCTTCCATTGCTGTTGTCTGTGGATGAAGAGGGCGGTACGGTGACAAGATTTGGAAATAATCCTCGGTTCGGATTTGACGCGTCGGCAGATATGGATGCGATCGGGGAGTCGGGAGATACGCGGCAGGCATATGAACTGGGAGAACGGATTGGCAGTTTCCTGGCGGATCTTGGATTTAACATGAACAATGCCCCGGTTGCGGATGTTTTGAGCAATCCGGAAAATACCGTGGTCAAAGACCGCTCTTTCGGGTCGGACTGCAAAGTTGTATCGGAGATGACGCTGGCGGAGCTGGATGGTCTTGAGAGCCAGGGAATTACCGGAGTCCTGAAGCATTTCCCTGGTCATGGGGCAACTGCGGCGGATACGCACGAGGGGTACGCCTATACAGACGCATCGCTGGAAGAGATGAAAGAAAATGAATTCATTCCATTTATTGATGGAATAGAGGCAGGCGCAGATGTGATCATGGTAGGCCATATCTCTTGTCCCGGGGTGACGGGGAATGATGAACCGGCATCTCTGTCGGAAAAGATGGTTTCGGGGATTCTCCGAAAGGAACTGGGGTTTGATGGAGTGGTGATTACAGACGCCATGAACATGGGAGCTGTTTCTGAGGCGTATTCTTCGTCGGAAGCAGCGGTGAAAGCAATCCGTGCAGGTGTGGATATCCTGCTGATGCCTGCGGATTTCACGGAGGCATATGAAGGAATCCTCAGAGCTGTAGAGAGAGGAGAAATCAGCGAAGAGAGAATCAATGAGTCTTTGTACCGGATCATTGAGTTGAAGCTTAAGATGACCGGTGAGATCGGAGCAACAGGGACCGGCGAAGATCAGGATGCTGAGAGCAGCGAGCAGACACAGCAGAAAGCAGAGAAGAATCCTCAGAGCAAATATACAGTGGTCATAGATGCGGGGCATCAACAGCAGGGCAACAGCGATCAGGAACCGGTGGGACCTGGGGCGTTGGAGATGAAGGCGAAGGTGGCATCTGGTACAAGCGGTGTGGCGACAGGCACTCCGGAGTATCAGCTTACCCTTGAGGTGTCCATGAAGCTGAAGGAGAAACTGGAGGAGCGGGGATATCAGGTTGTGATGATCCGGGAGACAAATGATGTGAATATCTCGAATGCGGAAAGGGCGGAGGTTGCAAATGATCTTGATGCGGACGCTTTTATCCGGATTCATGCCAACGGCAGTACGGATAGCAGTATGAATGGGATGATGACGATCTGTCAGACTCCGAACAATCTATATAATGGGGAACTGTACGACCAGAGCAGAAAGCTGTCAGATGCGGTGCTGGACTGTGCGGTCTCAGCAACAGGTGCTCGGAAAGAGCGTGTGTGGGAGACGGATACGATGAGTGGGATTAACTGGGCGCAGGTACCTGCAACTATCGTGGAGATTGGATATATGACAAACCCGGAAGAAGATGAGAAAATGGCGAGTGAGGAATATCAGCAACAGATTGCCGCCGGAATCGCAGATGGAATAGACGGGTATTTCGGTCTGTGACCGTAGAGGGTGGCTTTTCGTAAACTTTCCTATTGCGCAATCCTGTTCAGCGGGATTAGAAAACCGAGCACACTCGTTTTTTTTATTGCTATCTTATATACCCATGTGATATAATCGTAGTAATGTCAACAATAAGATAAAGAAATGGAAGGAATGAGTATGAGCTTTATATCGTATTTAATCAATGGATTAAGCTTAGGAAGCGTCTATGCGATCATCGCCCTCGGATACACTATGGTATATGGTATCGCAAAGATGCTGAACTTCGCCCACGGCGATGTTATCATGATCGGCGCGTATGTGGCGCTTATTTCGATGACTCAGGCCGGGATGTCTCCGATCATTGCAGTGCTGATCGCGGTTTGCGTGTGTACTCTGCTCGGCGTGGTGATCGAGAGGATCGCGTACAAGCCGCTGCGTAACGCATCATCATCTCTGGCAGTACTGATTACTGCGATCGGTGTGAGTTATCTGCTTCAGAATGTGGCGCTCCTTGTATTTGGAGCGAACGCGCAGACATTTCCGTCTGTGATCAAATGGAAGGGATTATCCCTGGCGGGAGGAAAGTTAAGTATTTCCGGAGAGACGGTTGTTACGATCGTTGTCTGCCTTATCATTATGGCTGCACTTATTACATTTGTACAGAAGTCCAAGCCGGGACAGGCGATGCGCGCTGTCTCAGAAGATAAAGGCGCAGCTCAGCTCATGGGTATCAATGTGAATGGAACGATCGCGCTTACCTTCGCTATCGGTTCCGCGCTTGCGGCTGTGGCCGGCGTGCTGCTGTGTTCTGCTTATCCGAGTCTGACACCGTACACAGGCGCTCTGCCGGGTATCAAGGCATTCGTTGCGGCAGTCTTTGGAGGCATCGGCTCGATCCCCGGAGCGTTTATCGGAGGGCTGCTTCTCGGCGTGATCGAAATTTTCGGAAGAGCATATATCTCATCCCAGATGGCAGACGCGATCGTATTCGCAGTTCTGATCATTGTGCTCCTTGTAAAGCCTACCGGACTTTTAGGCAAGAAGATTCAGGAGAAAGTGTAGGTGGATGATATGCTGAAGACATTAAAGAGTAAAACCAATAATATGAACAAAAATACGAAAAAGAATATGATCACCTACGCTATTGTCATCGCTGCATTTGTTATCATGCAGTCTTTGATCAGTGCGGGAAGCATATCCAGCCTCCTGGAAGGACTGATGGTCCCGATCTGTATTTATGTGATCCTTGCCGTGTCTTTGAATCTGGTCGTAGGTATCCTGGGCGAGCTGAGTCTCGGACATGCGGGTTTTATGTGCGTAGGAGCGTTTGCCAGCGCATTCTTTTCAAAATGCATGCGTGATGTTATTACAGTTGATATTGTCCGGTTCCTGCTGGCGCTTCTGATAGGTGTTCTTGCAGCGGCGGTATTCGGTATCCTGATCGGCATCCCGGTGCTCCGTCTGAAAGGAGATTATCTGGCGATCGTTACCCTTGCCTTCGGGGAGATTATCAAGAACCTGGTAAATGTCCTTTACATCGGCAGAGATTCCAATGGGTTCCATTTTTCCACGAAGGACGTGATGGCGTTGAATATGGAGCCGGACGGTACAGTTATTGTTAACGGTCCACAGGGTATTACAGGTACGCCGAAAGACGCAACATTCCTGATCGGTTTTATCCTGATCCTGATCACCCTGTTTATCGTGACCAATCTGATCAATTCAAGGGACGGCCGCGCGATTATGTCGATACGTGACAATCGGATCGCTGCAGAGTCTATTGGAATCAATGTGACGAAATATAAACTGATGGCATTTACGATTTCAGCAGCGCTTGCCGGGGCGGCGGGAGTGCTCTATGCACATAATCTGTCAACGCTGACAGCGAACACGAACAATTTCGGATACAATCAGTCCATTATGATCCTTGTATTTGTCGTGCTGGGCGGTATCGGGAATATCAGGGGATCCATTATCGCAGCAACAATCCTGACCATGCTTCCGGAGCTGCTCAGAGGACTGCCTGTGTCAGACTACCGTATGCTTATCTATGCGATTGTACTGATCATTATGATGCTCTTTAACTGGGCGCCAAAAGCAATCGAGTGGAGAGAGAAGTATCTCAGATTCGGAAGAAAGAAAAAGGGGGCTGTGCAATAATGGCATTACTGGATGTAAAAAATCTCGGCATTTCATTTGGCGGTCTCCGCGCGGTGAATGCATTTGACATATCGATAGAAAAAGAAGAACTGTACGGTCTGATCGGACCGAACGGCGCAGGCAAGACCACGGTTTTTAACCTGCTGACAGGTGTGTATAAACCGGACAGCGGAAAAGTTCTTCTGGACGGACAGGATATCACGGGAAAGAAAACGATAGATATCAGCAAGGATGGGATCGCCAGAACATTCCAGAATATCCGTCTCTTTAAAAAGCTGAGCGTACTGGACAATGTAAAGGCAGGACTCCACAATAAGCATCATTACTCTACGCTGGAAGGGCTCTTACGTCTTCCCGGATACCGCAGGGTAGAGCGGGAGATGGATGAAAAGGCAATGGAGCTTCTCAAGGTCTTTGACCTGGAAAAGTACGCTCATGCAGATGCGGCGAATCTTCCGTACGGCCAGCAGAGAAGACTGGAGATCGCAAGGGCTCTGGCGACAGAGCCGAAGCTGCTTCTGCTGGATGAACCGGCGGCGGGTATGAATCCGAACGAGACCGGGGAGCTGATGGATATGATCCGATTTGTCCGTGAGGAATTTCATATGACGATCCTTCTGATCGAGCATGATATGAAACTGGTAAGCGGTATCTGTGAAAGGCTGACTGTACTGAACTTCGGAGAGGTACTCTCCCAGGGCAGGACATCTGATGTCCTGAATGATCCGCAGGTCATCACAGCATATCTTGGAGAATAGGAGGAGACGTTAGTTATGGCAATGCTTGAAGTAAAAGATCTTGAAGTATATTACGGTGTGATCCAGGCGATCAAAGGCATCTCCTTCCATGTAGATAAGGGGGAGATCATTGCCCTGATCGGAGCCAACGGCGCGGGCAAGACAACGACACTGCATACAGTGACAGGCCTGATCTCACCTAAAAACGGACATGTATTGTTTGAAGGAAAAGATATCACTAAAATACCGGCGCATAAGATTGTGTCTATGGGTATGGCCCATGTGCCGGAGGGACGGCGCGTATTTGCAGAGCTGAGCGTGTATGAAAATCTGAAGATGGGCGCATATACAAGAAAAGATAAAAACGAAATCGAAGAAAGTCTCAAAAACGTCTATAAACGTTTCCCGCGTCTTGAAGAGAGAAAGAACCAGATGGCAGGGACGCTCAGCGGCGGCGAGCAGCAGATGCTCGCGATGGGACGGGCGCTTATGTCAAAGCCGAAGATCATCCTTATGGATGAGCCGTCTATGGGACTTTCACCGATCATGGTAAATGAGATTTTTGATATTATCCGTTCTGTGAGCGAGAGCGGCACCACAGTGCTTCTTGTGGAGCAGAATGCAAAGAAGGCGCTTTCCATAGCAGACCGGGCATATGTCCTGGAGACAGGAAAGATTGTCCTTGAAGGAAAGGCAAAAGACCTTCTGGAGGATGACTCTATTAAGAAAGCTTATCTTGGAGAGTAAAGGAGGCGCGTTCTTATGAAAAATATTGTGATCACCATCTCAAGGCAGTACGGGAGCGGCGGGAAGACGATCGGCGCTATGCTCGCCCACGAACTGGGGATCAACTGTTACAGCCGTGAGATCCTGCGGATGGCATCAGAGGACAGCGGTATTAATGAAAGGCTTTTCGGCATGTCTGACGAGAAGATACGCCGCGCCGGCTGGTTACGGCTTTTGAGCCGGCCCTATGAGGGAGAACTGCTCCCGCCGGAGGACAAAGGCTTTACGTCTGATGACAACCTCTTCAATTATCAGGCTAAGATCATCAAAGATCTGGCAGCGAAGGAATCATGTGTTATCATCGGGAGATGCGCGGACTATGTGCTGAAGGATTATCCGAATGTGATGAGTGTGTTTATCCATGCAGACAGGAAGTTCTGTCTGGATCGTGCTATGGAGCGCCACAGTATGACCGAGAAAGAGATGGAAAAATATATCCAGAAGACAGATGAGTACAGGAGTGATTTCTACCGTTATCACACAGGACATGAGTGGGCGGACGCAAGAAATTACGATCTCTGTCTGGACAGCGGAAAACTGGGATTTGAGAAATGCGTGGAAGAGATCAAATCCTATATGAATATACGTTTCGAGGAGTAGAAAATCTGGATTTGCCGAGGAGCCTGAGATTGAGTAAATTGGACGAAAACACCGAAGCAGGGTGTGTCGAATACGTATTCAGAGCGTGCGTGCGGGTGGCTTCGGCTCCGCTCCACGAGGCAAGCAAAACTATAAAATCCGGAACTATGCTAAGAGCAGAAATTGGCAGGGGGCAACTCGCCTTCGTCTCAGACAATCCCCCTGCCAATTTCAA
>ERZ791922.1076-NODE-1076-length-11824-cov-7.871867_pt1 | contig 11824 bp, 10 predicted proteins | sample MGYA00510134_ERZ791922 | MGnify/ENA primary metagenome ERZ791922 (study PRJEB30046, sample SAMN00792101) | human gut metagenome | study: EMG produced TPA metagenomics assembly of the A metagenome-wide association study of gut microbiota in type 2...
CGATCCAGCGCGCCTCCGGCAAAGCGTCGCTGGCCGATATTATCGTGCTGGCCGGCGTGGTCGGCGTTGAGCAGGCGGCCGCTGCCGCCGGCGTCAGCGTCAATGTGCCGTTTACCCCAGGCCGCGTCGACGCTCTGCCTGAGCAGACCGACGTCGAGTCGTTTGATCTGCTGCAGCCGCTGGCGGATGGCTTCCGCAACTATCGCCGTATCGAAGGCGGTGTCTCGACGGAAACCCTGCTGATCGATAAAGCGCAGCAGCTGACGCTAACCGCCCCGGAAATGACCGTGCTGGTCGGTGGCTTGCGCGTACTGGGCGCGAACTACGACGGCAGCAAACACGGGGTGTTTACCGACCGCGTCGGCGTGCTCAGCAATGACTTCTTCGTTAATCTGCTTGATATGGCTACCGTCTGGAAAGCGGCCGATGATAACGCGGAGCTGTTTACCGGCAGCGACCGTAAAACCGGTGAAGCGAAGTACAGCGCCACCCGCGTGGATCTGGTGTTTGGCTCCAACTCGGTACTGCGCGCCCTGGCGGAAGTGTACGCCTGCGCCGACGGGCAGCAGAAGCTGGTGCATGACTTCGTTGCCGCCTGGACCAAGGTGATGAACCTCGACCGCTTCGATCTGTAATCCTCTCGCCCCGGCTCCCGCCGGGGCGTTTTTCTTATACCGCCCGCGGCAGCTGTTGCAGGCGACTCCGCGTTCGTTGAATATCCTCCAGTTCCACCCCTGCCACCAGCGTCTCCAGGTCGCAGCGGGTCACCAGCAGCAGGCGGATCTGCTTTTCATACAGCACATCAATCACATTGATAAAGCGCTGCTGGGCCGCCGGCCCCACCGTAGCCAATGGCGGCACCTCGTCCAGTAGCCAGACGGCATAGCTTTCGCAGAGCGTCAGATAGTCCATCACCGCCGTGGCGGCCTGACAAAGCTGGGTAAAGGTGAAGTGCAGCAACGCGGGCGACGCCGCGGCCGCCAGCAGCGTGCGATAGCCTACCGTCAGCGAAACCGGTTCGCCAGGCAGCGACGGCAGGTCATACAGCTGACGCTGTTGTGCATTCGGATTAACCCACATCCGCCCGCTGCAGAAGGCGTTATCCTGGCTCAGATGCCGTTCGCGATAATCCTCCTCGCCGTTCAGCGCCACCACCGTTAGATGGGCGCGGATCAGCGCGATCGACGGTAAAAAGCGATCGTGATACAGCGGATTGGGCAGCAGCATCTCCGGCGGGTAGTTTGAGGTGGCCAGCAGCACGATACCGTGTTGAAAGAGGTGTTCCAGCAAGGCTTTAATCAGCATGGCGTCGCCGGGGTCATGCAGATGAAATTCGTCGAAGCATAGCAGGCGGCAACCGGATGTCATCTGCCTCATCACCGTCTGCAGGTCGGGCGCTCCGGGGGCATTCAGCCGCTGGTGCAGTTCGCGGAAGAAGTGATGAAAATGGACCCGCCGCCTGGCGGCGAGCGGCAGGCTGGCGAAAAAGTGGTCGAGGATAAAGCTTTTCCCTCGCCCGGTACGTCCCCAGACGTACACCCCCTGCGGCCTGCCTGTCGTGGACACCAACTGCTGACCGAGGGCGTCAAGGCGGGCGATGAGTGACAGCTGATCGTCGTCCAGCGTCAGACGCGCCCGCGCCGCCTGCTCGGCCATCACGCGGGTAAAACGAAAATCAGCCGTCACCTCTGTGGGACCAGATTCCGAGGGTACACATCCATTATTTAACATTCTTATAACCTCCTGCGAGGAGGCCATTCTAGCCGCTTTCCCGCGGGATGGCGAATCGCGCGACGAGCGGCCGTTTCCGCTGCTCCGCCGCCAGCCCCTACGCCTCTCCGACACGCCAGTGCACCGATGTGACGTTCTGCTGAACGCCCATCTGCGCCATAATTTGCGCCAGCGTTTTTTGGTGCTGCTTATGGCTAATCAGCTGCGCGCAAATCTCCAGATGGTCCGCGGTGTCCGCCGCCGCCGACTGCAATCCCTGCAGGGTAAACCGCTGCTGCTGCGCAATATTCAGCAACAGCTGACGCACGGCATTTTCATGTTCGCGCAGACAGGTGACGCGTAAGACATAGCGTTTCTCTTCGTCACCGGCCCCCGGCAAGGCATGAATGCGCTGCGCCGCCTCGCGCAGCAGGATATTGGCGCACAGAATAATCAGCGTAGCCGCCGTCGCGTTCCAGAACTGTCCCAGGCCGCAGAGTACGCCGATCCCGGCCGAACACCACAGCGTGGCGGCGGTATTGAGGCCGCGGACGTTCATGCCATCACGCATAATCACCCCTGCCCCAAGGAAGCCGATACCGGAGACGATCTGCGCCGCAATACGCCCCGGGCTGTCCGGCGAGGCCGACATCGCGCTGAGAATAAACACCGCCGCGCCGGTGGCCACCAGGGCATTGGTGCGTAAACCGGCCATACGTTGCCGCCACTGTCGTTCCGCGCCGATCAGCGCCCCCAACAACATTGCCGCGAGTAAATGTGTCATATAAGGAAATACCATCGCGCCTTCCTCCAGAAAACAGAAAGCCAAAAATTACAGATGTAGCGCTCAGCCGCGCCGGGCGATTAGCGGGTGGATGATGGTGGAGGAAATAAGGGTCTGGAAAACATAAACATAACGCTGCCTCTCGCGCTCAATGGCGCATAAATTATTGAGGGAGGCAATCCGGAACTGAGAGATTGCTGCCCGCCGGGACGGCAAGCAGCGAAATAATCGCGTTAGCTTGCCGGAAAATCGCAATAAGGGTGACTGTCCAACGTATGACTCCTGAATAAAAGTGGGCACATTATAGCCCTGGGTAATGATGGGTAAAGCACGAAAACGCCGCCGGTGACGATTCGTTTAGTTTGTCTTTCGCGGGTCCTGCGTAGCGTGACATCGCCAGGCGACTAAAATGCCGTCAGCGGTGATTTACTTCAATTCCGTCGCTGGGATGCGGCGAAAACCAGCATGAATATCAACTTTATGTCTCCCCAGCGCGATCTTACGCTAAAGAATGTCGCTAAGGCTAAGGATTAAAAATTTAAAACTATTAACAATCAATTAACATTAGCAGGCAAACCATTCTTCCTGAGGAACACAACACCATGTCTACCACCCAGGTTCTCGGCGAAACGCCCTATGCTTCGCCAGGACAACCGCACGCCAGCTTAACCGGACGCATTGATGCGCTGCCCGCCTCATTTGGGTTATGGTCGTTTATTACCCTGCTCTCACTTGGCGGCTTCTTTGAGCTCTACGATCTCTTCCAGACCGGGTATATCAGCGCGGGCCTGCTGGCGGAGGGCATTTTCCACACCGGACAGGCGGGCATCTTCGGCATCGCCGACCAGGCGGCCTTCGCCTCCGCCACCTTTATGGGGCTGTTTATCGGCGCCAGTCTGCTGGCGCCGCTGGCGGACAAACTGGGCCGCCGCCTGACCTTTATGGTGGCGCTCGCCTGGTACGGTCTTTTTTCGCTGCTGATGGCGACGCAGAGTAGCGCGGAAGGGGTGATCTTCTTCCGCTTTCTGGTGGGGATCGGCCTCGGCATTGAGCTGGTGACCATTGATACTTACCTCAGCGAATGGGTGCCAACCCATCTGCGCAATAAAGCCTTTGCCTTTGCCTTCTTCATCCAGTTCCTCTCGGTTCCGGCGGTGGCGCTGATGTCCTGGATGCTGGTGCCGACCACCCTGTTCGGCCTCAGCGGCTGGCGCTGGGTGATCATCTTTGGCGCACTGTTCTCGCTGGCGATCTGGTTTATCCGCAAAAAGCTACCGGAGTCAGCCCGCTGGCTGGAAAGCAAAGGGCGGCATGATGACGCGCATACGGTGATGTGTGAGATGGAAGCCCGCTGCGGCCTGACGCCGTCGCCGAAGCATGCGCATGCGCATGCGGCACAGAGCGTCGTCAAACGCGGCACCTTCCGCGAAATCTGGGCGCCGCAGTATCGGCAGCGCACCCTGATGCTGATGGTGATGAATTTCTTCCAGGCGATCGGTTTCTTCGGCTTCGGCAACTGGCTGCCGGCGCTGCTCTCCGGTCAGGGCGCCAGCATCACCCATAGCCTGCTGTACGCCTTCTTTATCACCCTCGCCTATCCGCTGGGCTGTCTGTTCTGTACCCGCTTCGTGCATCGCTTTGAAAACAAATGGCAGATTGTCCTCTCCGCGCTGATGACCGTTATCTTCGGCACCCTGTTCGCTCTGCAAAACAGTCCGATTCTGTTGGTGATCTGCGGGTTTATGATCACCTGGTCCAACGCCTGGCTGACCATCAGCTACCACGCCTACCAGGCCGAGGTCTTCCCGACCCATATTCGCGCCCGCGCCGTCGGCTTCTGCTACTCGTTCAGCCGGCTCTCGACCGCGGTGACCAGCATTCTGATCGGCATTATTCTGCAATACGCCGGCACGCCGGGAGTAATTAGCTTTATCGTCGTCAGTATGCTGATGGTGATGCTGTCGGTGGGGATCTTCGGCCCGAGAACGCGGGGCATTCGTCTGGAGAATATCTGATGGCGGTCGCCGCCGAGGGTGCCGGCGGCGACATATTTTATCAGTTGCGATGTTGCAGCTGGCGCTGAACCTCAATAAGCTCCGCTATCAACTCCCGCGCAAGCATAGAGGTCATTATATGATCCTGGGCATGTACCAGAATAAGATTAACCGGTACTTTGCCACAGCCCTCATCCATACCAATAAGCATGGTTTGTACATCATGCGCGCGTTATGCGGAATCTGCGGCGTCCTGCTTCAGCCTATCAACGTCCTGCCACACTCCTTTTCTGGCGGCTTGCAGCGCCTGCATCGCCAGACTGCGGGACTCACCGGCGTTAATGATGAGTTCCATGACGGTTGCTTCCATATCCATACGGTTTCCCTATTTGTTGAGTGAATGACGGCTGTTGCCATAGTTAATATTTGTGATGTGTACTGCAGGAGGGATAAAAAATTGTCATTAAGGCTTGTAACTTCTGGACAGCATTAAGCGGCGCCGCAATACCACTTTTACCAACGGTCCAGCATCACCGGGGCTATATTGACACTCTCCCATCAGAGGGGCGTTTAGGCATTTTAGTGACAAGCCGCAAGGTCGGCGGCCCGGCCTCAGCCAAATATCCCCTGCGCCTCGGCGAAGCATTTTTCCGCCAGGGTCGAGACTGGTTCCTGCTGGCGCATAATCAGCGCCAGCTGTGAATCAACATGGGTTTCGGCGATCGGCAGAATTTCAAGATTATCGCTTAGCGCTTCGAGGCCGTTGTTAAGCGGCATAATGGCGCAGCAGATCCCCGCCTGCACCGCCTGGATAATCTGAAACGTCGAATCACTTTCAAAGACATACCTTGGCGTTAGCCCTTTGGCCTTAAAGCTGATTTCAATCGATTCCCGGTAATACATCCCCTTGGTCAGAAAGCCGAGGGGCAGCGTCGCCAGCGTCTCCCATCCCGGCGTCCCGGCGCTGAAGTCGAAATGGCGTTTATCGTGCAGCAGTCCCATCCGGGTTTGCGGCAAGCGAGCAATCTTGAACTGACCTTCATCCAGATGCTGCAGATAACAGATCCCCAGATCCAGCTGATTACGGCTGACGCCATCGATAATCTGCTCCGAGGTCATCGACAGCAGGCTGAACTGCAGCGCCGGGTATTTCTCCGCCAGGGGTTTAATCAACTGCATCGGATTGAGGCTCGCCAGCGGCACCATACCGACCCGCAGCTGGCCGACCATCTGCCCGCGACAGATGGCCGCCTCTGCCGCCAGGCCGTCATGAGCGGCCAGCACCGCCCGCGCCCAGGCCAGGATCCGCTCTCCCTCCGGGGTAAACCCCTCAAAGCGTTGGCCGCGCTGGATCAGCGTCAGGTTCAGCTCCTCTTCCAGGTTACGAATGCGCATGGAGAGCGTCGGCTGGGTAATATGACAGGCAGCCGCCGCCTGGCCAAAATGGCGCGTCTGATCGAGCGCGATCAAATACTTGAGTTGCTTAATATCCATTCTCTTTCCCGTTTGAACCCCGCCGTTCACCCCCGGGGCCGCGCACAGGTTACCAGAATGTTAGTTTCGCTAGCGATAAATTCAAGCGAGGACACAACGAGGTGCTGCGGGGCGCAGGACGGCGCGACGCCGCTCTGCGCTATACCTTTTTAGCGCTCGCCGGCCAGCGGACGGATCTCTTTCGAGCGCAGCGTCAGACGAACGGGAACCGACTTATACGAAGGGGTGCCGCTCTCTTCATCCAGATAGTTCAGCGGCACCAGCACGTTGGCTTCCGGATAATAGGCGCCGACGGTGCCCGGCGCAATGCCGTAGGCCACCACCGTGATATCTTCCAGCGTCAGCGCGCTTCCCGGCAGCGCGGTATGAATATCCACCCGATCGCCATGCTCCAGACCCTGGGCGGCCATATCCTGCTCGTTCATAAACAGCACGTCGCGGCGGCCAAAGACGCCACGGTAGCGGTCATCCATCGCGTAGATGGTGGTGTTGTACTGGTCATGACTGCGCAGCGTCACCAGGCGCATCACGTCCTCACCCTCCACCACCACGTTCTCATGCACCCCTTTAAATACCGAGAACATGGCTTTACCGGTGGCGGTAGGCCAGATGCGCTCGGTCGGCGGCAGCGGCATGCGGAAGCCTCCAGGATGGCGAATGCGCTGGTTATAATTCTCGAACCCTGGAATGGTCTGTTCGATCAGATCGCGAATGCGATCGTAGTCTTCCACGAAGTACTGCCAGTCCACTTTGCTGGCCGGCAAGGTGGCCTTCGCCAGACCGGCGACAATCGCCGGCTCCGAGCGCAGCATCGGCGAGGCGGGCTTAAGCTTGCCCGACGAAGCATGCACCATCGACATCGAATCCTCGACGGTGATCGACTGCCGGCCGCTGGCCTGCAGGTCAAGCTCGGTGCGGCCCAGACACGGCAGAATAAAGGTCTCTTTCGCCGTCAGGAGATGTGAGCGGTTGAGCTTGGTGCCGACGTGAACGCTGAGCTCAAGGCCGCGCATCGCCGGGAAGGCGCGTTCGTGGTCTGGCATCGCCACGGCGAAGTTGCCCCCAAGGCAGATCAGCGCTTTGGCATCGCCGGCGATCATGGCCTCCAGGGCCTTTACCGCATCGTGGCCATGATGCCGCGGCGGCGTAATCCCCATCACCCGCTGCAGGCTGTCGAGGAAAGCCGCGGAGGGTTTTTCGCTGATCCCGACAGTGCGGTTACCCTGGACGTTCGAGTGACCGCGCAAAGGACAGATCCCGGCCCCCGGCTTGCCGATATTGCCGCGCATCAGCAGCAGGTCGGCAATCAGACGCACGTTGGAGGTGCCTTTGTTATGCTGGGTGATGCCCATACCGTAGGTGACGATGGTGGCCCTGGATTTGGCGTAAGCCGCCGCAACCTGGGTCAGGGATTCGCGCGTCAGGCCAGACTCCTGCTCGATATCCTGCCAGCGGGTGGCGTGGAGGTCATCGGCGAAGGCGGTGAATCCCTGGGTATGTTGGGCAATAAACGCGTGGTCAAGCACATTGCCCTGCTCCTCCTCCAGCTGCAGCAGCGCTTTGGCGATCCCTTTCAGCGCCGCCGCGTCGCCGCCGGCCCGTACCTGGTAGTAGGTCGAGGCGATCGGCGTCGAGCGCCGGGTCGCCATCTCCATCACGTTCTGCGGATCGGCAAAACGCTCCAGCGCCCGTTCACGCAGCGGATTGAAAACGATAATCGGCACGCCGCGGCGGGATAGCTCATGCAGGGTGCCCATCATCCGCGGGTGGTTGGTGCCCGGATTATGGCCGATGGAGATCACCAGCTCGGTCTGGTCAAAATCGTCGAGAGAGACGGTGCCTTTACCAATGCCGATCGACTGTGGCAGGCCCACGCTGGTGGATTCATGACACATGTTGGAGCAATCGGGGAAGTTGTTAGTGCCATACTCGCGGGCAAACAGCTGGAACAGCCACGCCGCTTCGTTGGAGGCTCGGCCAGAGGTGTAGAATTCAACCTCATCCGGCTGCAGGCCGCGGAGGATCTCGCCGATACGGGCGAAGGCTTGCTCCCACGCCACCGGGCGCAGGGTATCGCTGTCCCGGTCGTAAACCAAAGGATGGGTTAAGCGGCCGTAGCCCTCCAGTTCAAAATCGCTTTTTGCCAGCAGGGAAGATACGGTATTTGCCGCGAGGAATGCGGGCGTCACCCGTTTGGTGGTCGCCTCCCAGGTCACGGCTTTGGCGCCGTTTTCGCAAAACTGGAAGGTCGATTTATGTTCTTTATCCGGCCAGGCGCAGCCCGGGCAGTCAAAACCGTCCGGCTGGTTGGTACGCAGCAGCGTGGCGGGCGCCTCAAAGGCATCCATCTGGGTGCGCACGGCGATGGCCGTGGCCTTCAACGCGCCCCACCCGCCTGCCGGACCGTCATAGGGGTGAACACCGGGAACCGCGCGTCTTTTATTGGTCATCTCTTTACTCCTGCTGCTCTGTTCTGGCTGTCTCTAGCCGAAAAAGGCGTACAACAACCCCGGCGACGAAGCGTGAATCGCATGGCGTCACCTGAAAAGAATGCTGTTTCTCAAGGATAGTACGATGGGAAAGCGTAGGTACTGCGTTTGTTAACTGAATAATAACATACACCACAATTCTGTATAATTGATGTTATCTATCAGGTGTTAAATTTAACTTATTTGCAAATTTTGCGGTTTTCACCGCGGTGCTGTGACGGATAAATTGCTACGGAAAGTGATGACCGGGCAGCGAAACCGCCCGGTGGGCCAGGCTCAGGTCAGATTGAAGTAACGGTCCGGACGCAGCGTCTCCGGCAGCGGATGCTGACCGGTCATGTCGAGCAGATTGCGCTCGATGGTATTGCACATCGCGTTCAGCGGCAGGTCATTGGCTGCGGTGCCGAACGGATCTTCCAGCTCTTCCGCCAGCGAATCCCACGATAAAAAGGTATAAGAGATAAAGACCGAGACAAACGGCGTCATGTAGTGCAGATCGCCGACCAGGGCGAACGGCAGCAGCGTACAGAACAGGTAGACGGTACGCTGCAGGATCAGGGTATAGGCGAAAGGCACCGGGGTGGTGGCCAGCCTTTCACAACCGCCCAGCACGTGCGCCAGCTCGTCGAGTTTGTTGTCCATCAGCCCGTAAGTGATGTCGCTGAGCTTGCCCGCCTCCCGCAGCTGGCCAATTTCGTTGCCGGCCAGCAGCAGGATCCGGTTGGTGGGCATTGAGCTGGCGAGGATCTCCGTCACCCTCTCCTCCGGCAGCAACCGCCGCAGATCAGCCGTCGGATCGGTTTTGCGCAGCTGGTGCTTCAGGCTCCAGCTAAAGGCCACCAGATAGCTGACGATGCGGCGATGGGCATCGTGTTCCGCCGGCAGGATATTGCGCAGCTGACGCACCAGCGTGCGTTCGGCGATAAGCACCGTCCCCCACAGATTGCGCGCCTCGACGAAGCGGCTGTAGCTGGCGCTGTTGCGAAAGCCGAGGAAAATCGCAATCGCAATCCCCAGCAGGCTGAACGGCGCCACGGTTAAGTGGATCCCCAACTGTTCGTACCATTGATAGCTGATAATGGCGATGATCGACATCAGCACATTTAGCAGCAGGCGAAAGATGATTTTCGACAGCACGGAGCCGTGCCAGTCAAATAGGCGAAGAAACCAGTGTTGTTCTGGCCGAATGATCATTGTCTGACTTCCTGAATTACCGCTCTGGTCATTATCTCTGAATACAGAATAGAGATTATCTATGAGCCGATTGGTTTATTTTATCGTTAACTGCGATGGGCAGATCTGCGCCATTATTTAGCGATGGTAATGGCGTTTTTAGTATGGGCCTTTTTTATATTTCAGGCAATCAATGCGCCAGCAATAATGGCTCAGAAGAAAAAATAACCGCTGAGCCAATTCATTTTTCCGCTTATGCTACCGGGTGTATCAGACCGCTTTCGTCAACCCCTGCGCTTCGCAGGGATCGAGATGCACCATCACATTAAGCACCGGATGCTGCGCCAGCACCCGCTCCCGCGCGTGACGGGCAATCTGATGCCCTTCGGCTACCGACATCTCGCCAGCCACCTCGAGATGGACATCCACCAGCACCAGATCCCCCGCCTTACGGGTTTTCAGATCGTGGAGGCCCGCCACGCCCGGCGTGGTTCGCAGCGTATCGGCGATCGCCTGCTGCATCTCTTCATCAACCGCACGGTCCATTAAATCATGCAGCGCGCTGACGGCGAAACGATAGCCCATGCGCGCAATCAGCAGCCCCACCGCCAGCGCGGCGAGCGGGTCGAACCAGGCGAACCCGGCCAGATTACCGATAATCCCCAGGGCCACCACCAGGGAGGATGCGGCGTCAGAGCGGGCATGCCAGGCATTGGCGATAAGCAGCGACGAATTCAGCCGCCTGGCGGCCGCCAGCATATAGCGAAACAGCCCCTCCTTGACGGCCAGCGCCACCAGCGCCATCCACAGCGCCGCGCTGTGCACCGGCGGAATAGTTTGCGGTTGCGCGAGATGGCCCGCCGCGGACCATAGCATGCCACCCCCGACGAGCAGCAGCATCGCGCCGATGATTAGGGAGGCGCCGTTCTCATAGCGCCAGTGGCCATAGTGGTGATCGTGGTCAGACGGTCGACGGCTCTTTTTATTCGCCATCAGTACCACGCCATCGGCGACCAGATCGGAAAAAGAGTGCATTCCGTCGGCAATTAATCCCTGAGAGCCGGAAAATATTCCCACGACTACCTGTAAGGCAGAAAGTAAAATATTAACCACCACGCTTACAAGGGTACTCTTTCGCGCCTGCACCGAACGCACATGATATTTATTATCATTTTCAAAATTATGTTGTGTCATTATTTCTCTCCCTTTGTGAGCGGGAAGAATAAACTGACAAACTGAGTTTATGCTTAACAATATAAAAGCCATTGCCTTGCCGTTTAACGATATCGCGGCGGTCGGTAATGACTATTTACTGTATGTGCCGTTGGAACGCTGCAACCTTGCGCCTATGAACTATCTTTTGAAGGGTGGCCACAGGTCGGGCCACTTTAGCTTAGCCACCACAGGAGTCAGCGATGTCACATAACAAACCATCCCGGCTGCGTTTCGCCATTAATCTGGGCAATGCGGTCCTGGCCCATCTCGGGGAGACAGGAAAGCCAGCGGGCATCACCGTCGAGCTCAGCCATCGGCTGGCGACGCGCTGGGGCGTCAGCGCCGAATTCGTTCCCTATCCTGCCGCGGGTAAAGTGGTGGCTGACGCCGGTGGCGAGCACTGGGATATTGCCTTTCTGGCCATCGATCCGGCGCGGGAAGCCACCCTGCGCTTTACCTCGCCCTATATCACCATCCAGGGTACCGCGCTGGTCAGCGTTGATTCGCCATGCCAGAGCGTGGCCGACATGGATCGCCCGGCAACCACCATTAACGTCGGACAAAACGCCGCATACGATCTATGGCTAACCCGCCATCTGCAGCACGCCAGCCTGCATCGCCTTCCCTCTTCGCAGGAGGCAATCGATGCCTTCCTCGCCGGTGAAGGGGATATGGTCGCCGGCATCCGCCAGCCGCTGGAGGCGACAGCCCGTCAGCACGCCGGGGTGCGGGTACTGGCGGATAATTTTACCGAGATCCAGCAGGCCATCTGCGTCGCCCGGGCGGACGTGGACCGTTTTCACGCGGTAAACGACGCGCTTAGCGAGTGGCGGGCGGATGGCAGTCTGCAGGCGCTGATTGCCGGTCACCTGGGCCAAGCGAACTGAATCACGCCTCCGTCATCCGGCGCATGGCGCAATGCCAGGCGCCGTTGCGTACCGAGGCGCGCAGTACGCGGGCCACGC
>ERZ791922.1082-NODE-1082-length-11763-cov-4.174411_pt1 | contig 11763 bp, 9 predicted proteins | sample MGYA00510134_ERZ791922 | MGnify/ENA primary metagenome ERZ791922 (study PRJEB30046, sample SAMN00792101) | human gut metagenome | study: EMG produced TPA metagenomics assembly of the A metagenome-wide association study of gut microbiota in type 2...
ATTTACATTAACTGCATAAAATTTATATTTCTATAAACATTATAGCATAAATATAACTTATCAATACTAAATTAGTCCCCTTATTTCTATTTTATTTAAAATTTTTAATCAACCAATTAGCCACACCATCATTTTCATTACTATCGATTATAGCTGTAGCATGCTTTTTTAATTGATCAACAGCATTTTCCATTGCATAACTTTGATTAGAAACTTTAAACATTTCTAAATCATTAATTGCATCACCAAAACAAACAATTTCATCACACTTTAAAATTTCTTTAAGTTTTAAAATAGCATTAGCTTTTGATGCTGTTTTAGGCATGATTTCCAACCAATATTCATCACGATAAATTTCCTGTTGAAAAGTAACGTTATAATTTACATTATCTTTCAACATTTCATATACTAAATTTAACTCTTGATAACTTCCAATCACTGTAAAATAATATACTTCCCCTTGATATAAACTATGTAAATCATTAGTTAAATTAATGCGAGGATCATCTTTTCGCTTAGTTAAATATTCTTTCATCCCATCGTTTAATTTTTCATTGATGATCGTAACTCTCTCTTTACCATCTACCAAAGCATAAACCATTGGATTTATTTTATTTTTTTTCATAATATTTTTAACAAATTCAACTTGTAAATCATTAAAAATATTCTTATAAATAAATTTACCACTTTTTTCATCAATAATAAACGTACCATTATAAATAATCAATGGTAAATTTAAATTTAAATTTTTTGTTATTGGTGCAGCTGAAACTAAAGAACGTGCAGTAGCATAAGTAAAATTCATTCCTTGGTCAATTAATTTATTAATTGTTTCAATAGTATAATCACTTATGCATCCTTCTTTGTTTAATAAAGTCCCATCTAAATCACTTATATATAAAGTTTTCATATCTAAAAAGATAACTATTTTGTAGTTATCTTTTCCTTTCCGCCCATATATGGTCTTAATGCTACTGGAATATTAACACTTCCATCTTCATTTAAGTTATTTTCAAGAAAAGCAATTAACATTCTTGGTGGCGCAACAACTGTATTATTTAATGTATGAGCAAAATATTTTCCTTTTTCTCCATTAATACGAATGTTTAAACGACGTGCTTGAGCATCTGTTAAATTTGAACAAGATCCAACCTCAAAGTATTTTTTCTGTCTAGGTGACCATGCTTCAACATCAATACTCTTAGCTTTTAAATCAGCTAAATCACCAGAGCAACATTCTAATGTTCTTACTGGTATATCTAAAGATCTAAATAAATCAACTGTATTGTTCCATAATTTATCAAACCACATCTTACTATCTTCAGGTTTACATACTACGATCATTTCTTGTTTTTCAAATTGATGAATTCGATAAACACCACGTTCTTCAATACCATGAGCACCTTTTTCTTTTCTAAAACATGGTGAATAAGATGTATATGTATATGGTAATTTAGATTCATCTAAAATATTATCAATAAATTTACCAATCATTGAATGTTCAGATGTACCAATTAAATATAAATCTTCTCCTTCAATTTTATACATCATACTATCCATCTCTTCAAAGCTCATAACTCCTGTAACAACGTTACTGCGAATCATATATGGTGGAATAACATAAGTAAATCCACGATCAATCATAAAATCACGTGCATATGAAAGAATTGCTGAATGTAAACGAGCAACATCTCCCATTAAATAATAAAAACCTTGTCCTGCAACGCGTCCTGCTGCATCCATATCAATCCCATCGAATTTTTCCATAATTTCTGTATGATAAGGAATTTCAAAATCAGGTACTACTGGTTCTCCATATTTAGTAATTTCAACGTTTTCACTATCATCTTTACCTAGTGGTACTGAATCATCTATAAAATTTGGAATTTTCATCATTATAGCTTTTAATTCATTGCCATATTTAGTTTCTAATTCTTCTAATTGTTTTAATTCATCTGCCATTTCGTTTACTTGTTTTTTATTATTTTCAGCAGCTTCCTTATTACCTTCACGCATAAATTGTCCAATTTCTTTAGATAATCTATTACGCATACTTCTTAATTCACTAGCTTTTGTTAATACTTCACGATAATCTTTATCTAATTTATAAGCCTCATCTACTAACCCAATCTTATCGTCTTGAAATTTCTTTTTCATGTTTTCTTTAACTAGGGTTGGGTTTTCTCTTAATATTGCAATATCAATCATTTTTATTCTCCCTTGTTTATATTTTTTATAGAATTATATATTAATTATAATCTTTATTCAATTATTGTCAAAGTGTTTATTTTTAAACAATTTAATATTTCCAAGGAAATATTAAATATATGAAATAATCGAGGATCAATTTCCCCGATTATTTTATATTATTTTGTAGTTTCATCATCAATATCATCTTGTTCAACAGCTTTTTCAACTACTTCAACAGATGAAACTTTATTATTTTCATTAACTTTAATCAAACGTACTCCTTGAGTAGCACGACCAGCAGTTGTAACTTGTTCCATAGGTAAACGAATCATAATACCATCATCAGTTATAATCAATAAATCTTCATCACCATTTACTGCACGTAATGCCACAATTTTTCCATTACGTTCAGTAGTATGAATTGTTTTAACTCCTTTACCACCACGATTAGATAAACGATATTCTTCTAATGGAGACATCTTTCCATATCCCCTTTCAGTAACAACTAAAATATATTTTCCTTCTTTATCAGTTGTCATTCCTACAACTTCACTACCATCAACATTAATACCTTTTACACCACTTGAAATACGTCCCATTGGACGAACATTACTTTCTTCAAAACGAACAAGTTTACCATTTGATGCTGCAATTAATATTTGATCATTACCACTTGTAAGTTTAACTTGAACAAGCTGATCGTTATCTTTTAGACAAATTGCAATCTTTCCAGACTGACGGATTCGTTGGAATTCATTGATGTGAACACGTTTTACTAGTCCATCTTTAGTAACAAAGAATAAATAATAATTACTATTTTGTTCAATTTGTTTTCGATCAATATTAATCATTGATTTAATACTTTCTTCTTTATCAAGATCCAATAAATTAACAACTGGCAATCCTTTAGCAGAACGTCCAAATTCTGGAATATTATATCCTTTTAAGCGATAAACTTTTCCAAAATTAGTAAAGAACAACAAATCATCATGAGTTGACATATTTATTAATGAACTAACTATATCATCATTATTTGTTGACATACCTTTAATACCACGCCCACCACGATTTTGTGACTTATATGTATCTACAGGCATTCTTTTTATATAACCATTATTTGTAAGGGAAATAATAACATCTTCAACTGGAATTAAATCCTCATCTTCTAAATCAAATGTTCCTTGAATTATTTCAGTTCGACGTTTATCGCCATATTTATCTTTGATTTCTTCTAATTCATCATGAATAATTGATAATAAACGTTCTCTATTTTCTAATATATCTTTTAAATCCGCAATAATTTCTAATAACTTATTTAAATCATCTTCAATTTTTTGTCTTTCCAAACCAGCTAAACGTTGCAATTGCATTTCACGAATTGCCTTAGCTTGTTTATCAGACATATTAAATTCTTCCATTAATCTAGTTTGAATAATATCAGTAGTACGACTTGAACGAATTAATTCAATTATGGCATCAATTTGATCTAATGCTCTTTTTAAACCTTCTAAAATATGAGCACGATCTTCAGCTTTATTTAATCTAAATTTAGTTCTACGTCTAATAACTTCTTCTTGATGTTCAAGATATAAACTTATCATTTCTTTTAAATTTAATGTTTTTGGTTCATTGTTTACTAATGCAATACAATTTGCACCAAAAGTAGTTTGCAATGATGTAAGTTTATATAATTGATTTAAAATTACTTCTGGTTGAATATCTCTTCTTAATTCAATTACAACTCTAATACCATCACGATTTGATTCATCACGGATTTCTGTAATTCCTTCAATTTTTTTATCTCTGACTAATTGAGACATCTTTTCAATCATTCGAGCTTTATTAACCATATAAGGAAGTTCTGTAACAATAATTACTTTTTTATTACCTTTTTCTTCTATCTCAGTCTTAGCTCTCATGACAATTAAACCATTTCCTGTCTCATAAGCTTTTTTAATCGCACTCTTACCTAAAATATATCCACCAGTTGGAAAATCAGGACCTTGAATATAATTTTCCATTAATTCAACTATTGAAATATCAGGATTTTTAGCTACTGCAAGAATTGCATCTATTACTTCTCCTAAATTATGTGGTGGAATATTAGTTGCCATCCCTACTGCAATTCCAGTTGAACCATTAATTAATAAATTAGGAATTCTAGCAGGCAGTACAGATGGTTCTTGCTCTTCACCATCATAATTAGGAATAAAATCAATCGTATCCTCTTTTAAATCTCTAACTAATTCACTAGAAATTTTAGACATTCTAGCCTCAGTATAACGTTGCGCTGCAGCACCATCGCCATCAATTGAACCAAAATTTCCATGACCATCAACTAACATATATCGATAAGAAAAATCTTGAGCCATTCTTACTAATGCTTCATAAATTGAAGAATCCCCATGAGGATGATATTTCCCCATTACTTCTCCGACAATACGTGCTGATTTTTTATACGGAGTTCCTGGTGTACACCCTAAATCACTCATACCGTAAATAATTCTTCTTTGTACTGGTTTTAAACCATCACGAACATCAGGTAATGCTCTAGCAACAATAACTGACATTGCATATTGCATAAAAGAGTTTTTCATTTCAGATGTTAATTTAACTTTTCTAATTCCACGTTCTTCCATTTTTTCTCTCCTTTATTAAATATCTAAATCAGTTACATATTTTGCATTTTCTTGAATAAATTCACGTCTAGGTTCAACTTTTTCTCCCATTAACATATCAAAAATCATATCAGCTTCCATCGCTTCATCTAAATCAATTTGATTTAAAATACGTTTTTGTGGATCCATCGTAGTTTCCCATAGCTGATCAGCATTCATCTCTCCTAACCCTTTATAACGTTGAATACTATACTTAGCACCTGAACCGATTTTTGTTTTTAAATCTTCTAATTCTTCATCACTATAACAATAGTGTTCTTCTTTACCATGTTTTAATAGATAAAGAGGAGGTTGTGCTGCATATACGAAGCCATTTTCAATTAATGGTTTTAAATAACGATATAAGAATGTTAACATTAAAATTCTAATATGCCCACCATCAACATCGGCATCGGTCATGATTACAATTTTATGATATCTTAATTTATCAAGATTAAATTCTTCACCAATTCCTGTACCAAATGCTGTAATCATCGAACGAATTTCTGCATTTCCAAGAATTTTTTCTAATCTAGATTTTTCAACATTTAATATCTTTCCACGTAACGGTAAAATTGCTTGAATTCTACGATCACGTCCCATTTTTGCACTTCCACCGGCAGAATCCCCTTCGACTATAAATATCTCACATTCACTAGGATCTTTACTTGAACAATCAGCTAACTTGCCTGGTAAATTTGAAACTTCCAATGGATTTTTTCTTCTTGTCATTTCACGAGCTTTTTTTGCTGCCATACGAGCTCTTGAAGCAATAATTGCTTTATCTACTATTATTTTAGCAGTATCTGGATTTTCTAACAAAAATTTATCCAAAGATGTAGCGATGATATTACTTGCAATTTTTCTTACCTCAGCATTTCCTAATTTTGTTTTAGTTTGCCCTTCATATTGAGGATCAGGGTGCTTTACTGAAATAATTGCTGTTAATCCTTCTCGAACATCATCCCCTGATAATGTTTCATCATCTTTTTTTAGTAAACCTTTATTTTTTGCATAATTATTAATAACTCTAGTTAAAGCCATTCTAAAGCCTTCTTCATGAGTTCCACCCTCATGAGTATTAATATTATTACAAAATGAATAAATATTTGATTGATAGCCATCATTATATTGCATTGCAACTTCAATCGTTATATCTTGTTGTACATCTTCAACATAAATAATTTCATCATGAATTGGCGTTTTATTTTTATTAATAAAACTTACATACTCTTTGATTCCACCTTCATAATGATAAACTTGTTTACGATTAATTCCGTTACGTTGATCTTCTAATGATAAACGTAATCCTTTATTTAAAAAAGCTAATTCTCTAATTCTTTGATTTAAAGTATCATAATCATAAACAGTACCTTCTTTAAAAATTAATTTATCTGCTTTAAAAGTGACAATTGTTCCTGTAATATCAGAATCTCCAACAACTTTCAACTTATCTACAGGTTGACCGCCATTTTCAAATCTTTGATAATAAACATGTCCATCACGATGAACATTAACTTCTAACCATTCAGATAATGCATTTACAACTGAAGCTCCAACTCCATGCAAACCACCAGATACTTTGTATCCACCACCGCCAAATTTTCCACCGGCATGTAATACCGTAAAAATTGTTTCAACTGTTGAAATTCCTGTTTTTGCATGAGTTCCAGTTGGCATTCCACGTCCATCATCAATAACTTGAACAACATCATCATCTTTTAAAATTACTCGAATATGACTTGCATATCCTGCTAATGCTTCATCAATAGAATTATCAACTATTTCCCATACCAAATGATGTAATCCTCTAATTGATGTAGTTCCAATATACATCCCTGGTCTTTTACGAACTGCCTCTAATCCTTCTAAAACCTGAATATCAGATTCATCATAACTATGCTTTACTTTTTCTTCTGACATTATGTAGCCTCCTTGCCACTTTCAATATATATTTTCTTTGCTCTTTCTATAATCTGATGATTAATATCATCAATAGAAGTAGTTGTAATAAATGTTTGAATCTTTTGATTCAAAATATCTAATAACATATTTTTTCTTGTTTTATCTAATTCAGATAAAACATCATCCAATAATAAAACTGGATACTCCCCAATTTCTTCCTTAATTAACTCAATTAAGGCAATTTTTAAACTTAAAACGATCGTTCTTTGCTGCCCTTGAGATGCATACAAACAAGCATCATTATCGTTCATATATATTTTTAAATCATCTTTATGAATACCTATATGACTCTGCATATATTTAATATCACGACTATGATTTTTTCTGTATAAATTTAAGATATTTTCATAATTAAGATCATCTTTAAGAAAACAACTATAACGTAATTTAATAGATTCATTATCTCTTTGTGCTATTTTTTGATAAATTGAAGAAACTTTTTGATTTAATCTATTTATAAATTGTAATCTTTTTTTTATTAATTCAACTTGTAATTTTGATAACTGCTCATCCAATACTTCTAAATACTCATCACCGCTACTATTTTTTTTATTAAGTATTTTTAAATATTTATTGCGCTCTTTAAGCAAATTAGAATATTTACTTAAATTAAAAACATATATCGGTGAGATTTTAGAAATTTCTAAATCAATAAAACGCCGACGATTACTTGGATTTCCTTTAACCAAATACAGATCATCGGGAATAAAAACAACAACATTCAATAAACCTACAAATTCACTTATTTTATGAATATCTTGATTATCTATTTTAGCATTTTTAAAATTACTTCCTAAAATTATCTCTAAATTTCGCTGCTTGCTGTTAGAAATGACTTTACCTTCAACTCGTGCAAACTCATTATCAAACATAATCATTTGTTTATTAACATGACTTCTAAAAGATTTTCCAACTGACAACAAATATATTGCCTCTATTAAATTAGTTTTTCCTTGCCCATTATTGCCAATTAAAATATTAATATCTTGACTAAAATCAATAACAAAATGACTATAATTACGAAAATTATATAAATTTAATGATTTAACTATCATTAATCAATAATAAACTCTTCTCCATCAAAATTAATTTGATCACCAGCTCGCAGTTTTTTACCTCTTCTCAATTCAACTTCATCATTAACTAAAACCAAACCATCTTTAATAACCATCTTAGCATCAATTCCACTAGAAACACATCCAGCGAACTTTAAAAATTGTCCTAAAGTTATGTATTCATCTTTTATTTTTATCTTTTTCATAATGACCCTCTTTTTTTATAAAATCTAGCGCTATTATAACATAAATTATTTTAAAATTCAAAAAAATCAGCATATAAACGCTTTTTTTATAAAAAGTATAAAAATGTCAGTTTTTAATAAACTTCGATTACATTCAAAATTTATCCACATATAACTAATTCAGTTATTAAAATAATACTTTAACGAAAAAAAAACTACAAAATTGTAGTTTTAAAATGTTCTTACAGGTAAAACTAATTGAATAACATCTTCATTTTCATAATCTTTAATGATAAATGGTTTCATTTCACCTGTAAATAATATTCTAATTTTAGAACTATTAAAAGCTCTAATTGCCTCATTAACATATTTTGAACTAAATGAAATACTTAGAGGTTCTCCTTTATAAAAAGCTTTATCTAAAATTTCTTCTACAGATCCAATTTCTTGCATATATGATGATAATAATACTTGGTTATCATCCATATCTAATTTAATAATATTATTTTGTTCATTAGTAAGTAAAGAAACACGATCAATTGCATTTAATAAATAATGAGTATCTATATTTAATTCATAATCAAAACTATTAGGAATTAAACGATTAGTATCTGGGAAACTTCCATCAATTAATCTAGTTTGAATAATATTATTATCAAATACATATAATACTTTACGATCTGAAACATACATCTCAATAATTTCATCTTTTTCAATAATCTTAGATATTTCATCTAATGATTTTTGAGGAATAGTTATATTAAAAGTAACATCTTCATTTAAAGAAACTACTTTTTTAGCTAAACGATAGCTGTCTGTAGCTGTACATTCTAATTGATTATTAGTAGCTTTAAAATTGATCCCAGTTAAAATTGGTTTATGTTCTTTATCGCTTGCAGCAAATTTAGTTTGAGAAATAATATTTTTTAAGACTAAAGAATTAATATCAATTTTTATACCATTTTTAGATAAATCAATTCTAGGATAATCTAAAATATCAGTTCCATTTAAATCAAACTTAGATGTAGGACTTGAAATTCTAGTTAAAGCTCCATCAAGTATTTGGATATTAATATATTCACTATCAATTTTGCGAACAATATCTAATATATAACGTGAATTAAGAACAACCCCACCAGTTTCATAAATAGTTAAATCTTCATCTTTTATTATCTTTGTTTGAATTGTAATATCAGAATCACTACCTGTTAAAATTAAACAATCATCATGTAAATCAAACTTAATTCCTGTAAGTACAGGTAAAGGACTACGAATTGAAACAGCTTTAGTTGTTTTAGATAAAGCATTTAATAACTTAATTCTTTTAATTTTAAAATTCATGAATTTTCTCCTTTTTAGTTTATATTTATATATTTATTTTAAGTATTTTATTATTACTATTATAGTGTGAATAATGTGTATAACTAAAAAAACATAATAAATATCATAGTTTTTTATGTGCATTAGATATTCACTAAATGTGGAATAACTGTGTTTTAATGCACATTTAGTTTTTCTTTTAGTTTATTAATAGCAAGTTTATAATCTGAATCTTTAGCGATTTTTGCCTCTACTCTAGCACAAGCTTTCATAACCGTAGAATGATCACGATTACTAAATGTCATACCGATTTCAGAAAAAGTAATATCTAGTAATTCGCGCATTAAATACATACACATTTCTCTTGGAGTAGTTAATTTTCTAGTTTTATTTTTAGAAATTAATTGATCAATAGTAAGATAATAAAATTCTGCAGTTGTTTTCAAAATAATTTCTTTAGTAAGAGCAGTTTTTGGAGTAGTTACTTTTTTATCATCTTTAAATGATTCTAAGGCAAAAGCCATATCTATATTATTAGTACAATTCATAATACTACAAAAAAATAATCGTTTTAAAGCACCTTCGAGACTTCTAATATCTCGGCAATAATGACTAGCCATAAAATCAATAACATCTTCTTGAATAATTAAAGAAGGATTATCAAGATTTTCTATTTTTTTCTCTAAAATAGCTCTTGCAGTTTCAAATTCAGGGGGATCAATTCCAAAACTTAATCCAGAATTGAATCTACTGATCAATCGTGATTCAATCCCTTGGAGATCTTCTGGCATTTTATCACTTGTAATAACAATTTGTTTATTATTATTGATTAATTCATTAAAAATATGGAAAAATATTTCACTACTTTTCTCTTTATTAAATAAAAATTGAATATCATCAATTAATAAAATATCTAATTGTTTATATTTTTCATAGATTTCATCGCCATCTTTGCCCTTCATAGCACCAATTACTTCATCGACAAAATCTTTACTGGTAATATAGCGAATATTAAGATTAGGATTAATTTCTTTCGCATAATTTCCAATTGCATTTAATAAATGTGTTTTACCAAGTCCAGGATTACTATAAATAAATAAGGGATTGAAATTAGAACCAGGATTAGTTGAAACAAGTAAGGCCGCATTTTGTGCCATTCTGTTAGAACCACCAACAACAAAGTTTTCAAATGTTAAACTTTTATTAAGGTTATCTTTAAAAACTTCTTTTTTTGCTTGAATAATAGATTTATTAAACTCATCCTCACCTAATATTTCAACAGTAACTTGTGATGCAAGCATACCTGAAAGAATATCTTCGATATCGCTAAGATTATTTTTTATTGTTTCGACATTAAATGAAAAAGGTGTAGTAATAGTAACTTTATTATTATTAATAGACGCAATTTGTGCATTTCTAAAAACCGATTCCATGATTACTTTATCAATCTTACGTTCCTCTGGAAGAGTTTGTTTTTCAAGAGTATCAAGACATAATTGCCAAATTTTACTATTATCGCGCATTTTTTCACCTCCGCACCTTAATTATAAGCAAATAAGTCACAAATTTAAAGTAAAAAAACTAAGGTAGAAAATTGTTCACAAAGATATTCACAATATTTGTTATATTTTATAAGCTTTTCGACATATTTTCACAATATTCACAAGTTTATTTATGCATATAGAAAAATGTGAATGTGAAGTTTGTGATAAAAAAATAGATTTTTTATTTAGATTCACGATAAAGTCACAATAAATATCTAATAGCGACAAGCGTTTTTATAATTTTTCACATTTATTCACAATTAAAAACACATATATATAATATTGTGGATAAACTATGCGTTTTATAGTGAAATTTGATGAAAAAGGATGTCTTTTAAAAGTCACAATTTTTGTGACTTTTATTAATGAGATTAAATAATATCGATTATTTAATGGACTTTTTCCCTTAATTTCATTGACTTAAAGAGCATTTTCATATAAAATGGGGGAGCATATGTTATTTGTATAAAAAATATAGTATTTTTGGAGGTGTAATAAATGAAAAGAACATATCAACCAAATAAAAGAAAAAGATCAAAAACTCATGGTTTTAGAGCTAGAATGGCTACTGTAGGAGGAAGAAAAGTGCTTGCACGTCGCCGTAAAAGAGGAAGAAAAGTCTTATCTGCTTAAGAAAATCCACTTTACGGTGGGTTTTTTTTCTAAAAATTATGAAAAAAGAATATCGAGTAAAAAAAAATGAAGATTTTAGCCGTATAATTAAAAGAAAACAAAGTATGGCTAATCGAACTTTTATTATTTATTATTTAAAAAATGATATTGGACATGCTCGTATTGGAATATCTGTGAGTAAAAAATTAGGTAAAGCTGTAATTAGGAATAAAAT
>ERZ791922.1086-NODE-1086-length-11725-cov-2.103856_pt1 | contig 11725 bp, 8 predicted proteins | sample MGYA00510134_ERZ791922 | MGnify/ENA primary metagenome ERZ791922 (study PRJEB30046, sample SAMN00792101) | human gut metagenome | study: EMG produced TPA metagenomics assembly of the A metagenome-wide association study of gut microbiota in type 2...
CTTGACTCTGCCCCCGCTCCAGAACTTCTGAGCAAATTTCTGATACCGGTCTTCCAATAGGATAATCATATCGATATCTTTTGTAGCTCTGAAATCCAGTTGTGCTTCAGACATCAGAATATCGCAAGCAGTTCCGCCTATAATTGTGTAGCAGTCCTCATAACCTTCAAAAGATCTTTTGAAGGCTTCCATTCCTATTACAGCCATTTAATATTCTCCATCACTTGTTCTAATTCTCCCTGAATGCGCTCATCCGGATCATCACACAGGGCACAGTACAAAGAAATCGGATCTACTTTTCCATCTCTGGCAAAAAGTTTTGGTGAGTATTTCCATTCCTCCAAACGGATATAGTCATCTGCAGTCTCAAATTTCGGATCAACCATGATATAGTCTTTCGATTTCATGTCATTCTTCCAGATCGCTCTGGTTTTAACTGCAGGTGGATTGAGCATTGACAAAACACTTAGTGCTGTCTCCCCTGCCTCCGGTAGATCCCACATATCATCGGCTTCTCTGACATATGCAATTCGCTGTATCGGATCGATAAGATATGGCTTTCCTGCCTCAAAAAAATCTGCCCCCTGAACCGCCTTACGTATATATGTCTTCGTCCCTTCGGTTTCCTCCAAAGTTACGTCTGCTGCGTTAAGCTGTTTGCTGGCGCGGGTCATCGTGGTATTTGTAACACCAAGTATTTTGGCAGCCCGGGTCTTACTGTATCGATCGCTTTCACTTCCGTATGCCAGAAGCAAGAATAAAGCCTGGGCGGTTGGCGACAGTCTGTCCGCATCTACTGATGCATTATCGTGAAACCGGTTCGTCAGCAGCATCCCCAGAAACGGAAGATAGATCTGATCAGGGATACATACAAATGGTACTCCATTACCAATCAGTACTTCTCTCTGATATCGGGAAATATGCTCGAGTGAAAATGCCACATTCGTTTTAAAATGTCCTTTGTATAATTCGATTTGTCTCTCCAGTTGGCGAATACGAAAGTCGAAATGATCAGGAAGCTCTACAACAACGAATTCGATTCCATCCCCGTGAATGTGATACATCGTCCTGACCGACAGATACAAAGGGAGCCCGGATTTATCCACGACCTGTATCTGTTGCGAAACAGGCCATCTTCATCCGTAGGTGCTATTATAGGTGGCGGTCTAAACATGGCGGAAACAAAAGTCATTGGAGCCCGTGCATATAAGTTCTTTGCTTCAGGCGACACTTCAGCAATGAGCAGAAAAAAACTTACCAGAGAAAAGCAAAATCCCGAAAGTATTGACATTTCAATGCTTTCGGGATCTTTATATTTAATGTTAAGTTATTCCATCTCCACTGTCCCCGGCGGTTTTGAGGTCAGGTCGTAGAATACTCTGTTTACGTGATCTACTTCGTTTGTGATCCTGTTCATTACCTTCTGCAGGATGTCCCACGGAATATTCACTGCCGTGGCTGTCATGAAGTCCGATGTCTCCACGGCTCTCAGTACAACCGCATAGTCATAGGTCCTGAAGTCTCCCATGACTCCCACGGACCGGACGTTGGTCAGAGCAGCAAAGTACTGGGCCGGCTTCCATGAAGGCTGCTGTCCGTCGTGCGCCTCAGCATACTCCGCCGCGGCCTTATCTACCTCCTCACGGTAAATGGCATCTGCGTCCTGAACGATCTTCACCTTTTCCGCTGTGATCTCGCCGATGATCCTGATGCCAAGGCCAGGGCCCGGGAACGGCTGTCTGTTCACCAGGTAGTCAGGCAATCCCAGCTCGGTGCCGAGCGCCCTCACCTCGTCCTTGAAAAGCATCCTCAGTGGCTCGATGATCTCCCTGAAGTCCACGTGATCCGGCAGTCCGCCGACGTTGTGGTGGGACTTGATCACCGCGGATTTCCCGAGGCCGCTCTCGATCACATCAGGATAGATGGTGCCCTGTACCAGGTAATCCACCTTTCCAATTTTCTTTGCCTCTTCCTCAAAGACCCTGATGAACTCCTCACCGATGGCCTTTCTCTTCGCCTCCGGCTCCGTGATCCCTGCCAGCTTGTCGTAATATCTCTGCTGGGCGTTCACTCGGATAAAGTTCAGGTCGTACTGCCCGTCAGGTCCGAATACGGACTCCACCTGGTCTCCCTCGTCTTTTCTCAGAAGGCCGTGGTCCACGAACACGCAGGTGAGCTGTTTGCCGACGGCTTTTGCAAGAAGAACCGCTGCAACGCTGGAATCCACTCCGCCGGAGAGAGCGCACAGCACCTTGCCATCACCGACTTTTTCTCTGATAGCCTTGATCTGCCTCTCCGCAAAGGACCCCATCTGCCAGTCGTCTTCGCAGCTGCAGATGTCCCTGACGAAGGTGCGGATCATCATGCTTCCCTGAATGGTGTGATTTACCTCAGGATGGAACTGTACTGCGAAAAATCTTTTTTCTCTGTTCTCCATTGCGGCAACAGGGCAGTTTTCGGTGTGCGCAGTTATCTCGAAGCCCTCAGGCACCTGCTGGATATAATCCGTGTGGCTCATCCAGCATACCGTCTCGTCATCTACGCCCTTGAGCAGACCTTTTTTTCCTGTAACAACAACATCTGTTCTGCCGTACTCGCTGACAGGAGCTGTTGCGATCTTTCCCCCCAGCTTATATGCCATGAGCTGAGCTCCGTAGCATATCCCGAGGATCGGGAGTCCCAGGGAAAAGACTTCGCTGTCGATGGACGGGGCGTCTTCGAGGTATGCGCTCTGAGGACCACCCGTGAAAATGATGCCCTTCGGGTCGAATTCCCGGATGGACTCCAGAGTCACGTTTTCGTAGCTCCTGACCTCGGAGTACACGCCGCACTCCCTGACTCTCCTGGCGATCAGCTGGTTGTACTGACCGCCGAAGTCCACGATCAAAATTTTGTTCTGAGCCATGTTCTCTACCTACCTGATGCTGCTTCTGCTCTCTTTGAGGATAACGTCGTGAGCTCCGCCCTCAACGATGGATGTGGCGGATACGAGTGTCAGCTTCGCCTCCTTCTGGAGCTGAGGGATGCTGAGGACTCCCACGTTGCACATGGTGGACTTCACCTTGTCAAGAGACAGGTTCACGTTGTCGTGAAGAGATCCGGCATATGGTACATAAGAGTCCACGCCTTCCTCGAACTTCAGCTTCGCGTCGCCGCCCAGGTCGTAGCGCTGCCAGTTTCTCGCTCTTGCGGAGCCCTCGCCCCAGTACTCTTTCACGTAGTTTCCGTTTACCATGAGCCTTGCGGAAGGGGATTCGTCAAAACGGGCGAAGTATCTGCCCAGCATGAGGAAGTCAGCTCCCATGGCCAGGGCCAGCGTCATGTGGTAATCGTATACGATGCCGCCGTCGGAGCAGATCGGCACGTAGATGCCTGTCTTCTCGTAGTACTCGTCTCTGGCCTTCGCAACGTCCAGAACAGCGGAAGCCTGTCCACGGCCGATACCCTTCTGCTCTCTGGTGATGCAGATGGAACCACCGCCGATACCGATCTTGACAAAGTCGGCGCCGCTCTCCACCAGGAAGTTGAAGCCCTCGGCGTCAACGACATTACCGGCACCGATCTTCACTTTATCTCCGTAGGTGTCTCTCACCCACTTAAGCGTCCTGGCCTGCCACTCGGAATATCCCTCTGAGGAGTCGATGGTGAGCACGTCTACTCCGGCTTCCACCAGGGCCGGGATCCTCTCCTCATAGTCTCTGGTGTTGACGCCGGCGCCTACGACGTAGCTCTTGTTCTCGTCAAGGAGCTCATTTGGATACTCCTTGTGGGTATCGTAGTCTTTTCTGAACACGAAATACTGGAGTCTCATGTCGTCGTCTATGATAGGAAGCTGGTTGATCTTGTTCTCCCAGATGATGTCGTTGGCCTCAGAGAGGGTGATGCCGGTCTTTCCGCACACCAGCTTGTCCAGAGGCGTCATGAAATCGGATACCTTGGTGTCCTGGGATAGTCTGCTTACTCTGTAATCCTTGCTCGTCACCATTCCGAGGAGCTTTCCGTTGGATGTGCCGTCCTCGGTAACTGCTACTGTGGAGTGGCCCGTCTTCTTCTTGAGGTCCAGGATGTCCGCAAGAGTCTGGTCAGGCCTGATGTTGGAATCTGATGTCACGAATCCTGCTTTGTATGCCTTGGCTCTTCTCACCATCTCGGCCTGGCTCTCGATGGACTGAGAGCCGTAGATGAAGGCGATGCCGCCCTCCTTGGCCAGTGCAACGGCCATATTGTCGTCTGAAACGGCCTGCATTACTGCGGAAACCAGAGGAATGTTCATTGTAATGGCCGGCTCCTCGCCTTTCCTGAACTTCGTCACCGGCGTTCTCAGAGATACGTTTTCCGGTCTTGCTTCTGCGCTGGAGTATCCGGGAATTAACAGATACTCGTTAAAAGTTCTTGATGGTTCCGACAGTACTGTTGCCATTTTGTACCTTTCCTTTCTTTGTGCCTGCTGGTGGTCAGCGTGATTGGTGTGCCAAATTGTTTACTAAGATAGAATAAAAAGAAATAAAAGATTTATATTTACAAAAAATGACGAGTCTGCAGCGCGCACGCGTTCCGGCACTACTGAGCTCATCAGAAAAATGCTAGATTGCGTAAAAGTATAACACAATTGGTGTGTCCGGTGAAGTGCTAAATCCTGCACTTCACGCCGCCATCTCAGGCTCCCGGAAACGCCCGCAGATCATCTTTTCTTTTCCTCCGCCTCGGCCAGCCTGACCAGGCGGCTGGTGCCGAGCCTCGTAGCCCCGAGTTCCATGAAACGTGCCGCATCTTCAAATGATCTGATACCACCAGCGGCCTTGATGCCGATCCTGCCCTGGATCTCTCCGGCCATGAGCCGGATGTCGCCGAAGGTGGCGCCTCCGGTGGCAAAGCCTGTGGACGTCTTGATAAAGTCCGCACCCCCGTCCATCACCGCGTGGCACATCTGCTTCTTTTCCTCGTCCGTGAGAAAGCATGTCTCCACGATGACCTTCAGTATCCTGTCGCCTGCCGCTTCCTTCACCTGGCGGATCTCCTCTGCGGTCTGGCCGATGTTCCCGGCTTTCACCCGGCCCACGTTGATCACCATGTCGATCTCGTCCACGCCGTTCTCGATGGCATCCCGGGCCTCGAAGACCTTAGACTCCGTGGTGCTGTAGCCATTCGGGAACCCTATCACTGTGCAGGCCTTCACCTGATCCTCGGGCACGCCTTGCTCTTCCTTGAGTTCCCGGAGATAATCCGCTCCGTCTCTGACGTAGCATGGGGGAATGCATACTGATGCGCACCTCCACTTCACAGCCTCCTGGCACAGGATCCTGATGTCGTCCCAGGACGCAGTCTGCTTAAGCAGAGTGTGGTCGCACGCCGACAGTATTCGGGCTTTTTCCTGATCGTCCATTTTTACTTTTCCTTCCTTCTTTTCTCAAGACAGATAACATCATCTCTTGCACTGCTCAGGAGCGGGATCTCCCGGCGGATCCTGTCCACCTGGCCGAGGTCTACCTCGTTGATCATGATGCCCTCTTCTCCTCCCAGCCTGTATATTGTCTCACCCCAAGGGGATACGAGCATGGAATTTCCGTATGCGTGGTATGAAGCCGCCATGTCTCTGGCCGGGGATGTTGCCGCCACGAAGCACTGGTCCTCCACAGCACGCTGGCGGTGCATCAGCTCCCAGTGAGCCGGGCCTGTGGTCATATTAAATGCAGCGGGCACCAGAATCACCTCTGCCCCCATTTTCGCCATGAGCTTACCGAGTTCCGGGAACCTGAAGTCGAAGCATATGCAGAGTCCCATTGTACAGAACTCCGTGGAAAAGACCGTGACCTGATCTCCCGCGGTGAGGGTGTCCGACTCCCGAAAGCTCTGTCCACCCTCCACGTCTATGTCGAAAAGGTATATCTTGCGGTGTTTCGCGATCTGGCGGCCCTGCGGATCGAAGACATAGGAGGTGTTGTAGATCCTTCCCGCGCCGTCCCTCTCCGGCATGGAGCCGGCCACCAGATAGAGTCCGTTGTCACGAGCCGCCCTGCTCAGGCGCTGCCATACCGGGCCGCCCTCTTCCTCGGCGTAGACCGGGAAGTTTTTCGTCTCATACGGGCAGCAGAACATCTCGCCCGCCATTGCCACTTGAGCCTTTCCGCTTACAGAATCGAGCGCCCTCTCGAGCTGCTCCACGTTTTCCATTTTATCTGCCCTGACCTTCTGCTGGATCTGGGCTATGGTGAATCTTCTTGTCTCCATTCTCAAAAAGCCTCCTGTGTGTCATCCGGATCAAGAGATGTGCTTCGACATCTTTTCGAAGATCTTCTCTCTCGTGAGGAGATAGGTGCTCGTCACGATTATACCCGTGATCACCCAGCTCATAGGATACACCGCCATGAGCAGCGTAAAGCTGTGGTGGTGCGGAAATATGGTCACAACGAAGAGTATCCTCAGCAGGCAGGAGCCGATGAGCGTCTCCACCGCCGGTATCATGGACATTCCCATTCCCCTCAGGCAGGCCCCAGGGATCTCGTAGGTACCTGTCAGGAGCTCGAACAGCGCGACAACGCACAGCCTCGTCAGTGCGTATTTCATGACGACGTCGTTAGATGTGAATATGTGCAGGAACGGATATCTCCCGATGAAAAATATCAGGGACATCGCCAGCGTCAGGGACAGGCCCGCCATGGTGGCTCTGATGTATATCTTCCTGCACCGCGCCCTGTCGCCCGCGGCGAAGTTCTGGCTGGTAAAAGTCGTGGCCGCCTGGCCGAAGCCGTTTATCATGAACCAGCAGATGAACTCGAAGTTCTGGGCTGCGGCGGATCCCGCAACGGCGTCTGAGCCGAAGCTGTTTATCGCCGACTGTATCACGACGTTGGAAAGGGAGAACACCGCTCCCTGCAGGCCTGCCGGGAGGCCGATGGCCACCATCTTCCTGAAAATGCCCTTGTCGAACTCCAGCTTTTTACTGAGGTCCAGGCGGAGATAGCCCTTTTCTCTCAAAAGAAACGTCAGGATCATCATGGAGCTGATGATATTGGAAATGGTGGTGGCGAGGCCGACTCCAGCGGCGGCCATGTGCCACACGATCACGAAATACAGGTTCAGAAAGACGTTTACGATCCCCGCCACTATCAGAGCGTAAAGCGGCCTTCTCGAATCCCCGTCGGCCCGGAGTATGGCGCTGCCGAAGTTGTATATCATCACGAATGGCATGCCCAGGAAATAGATCCTGAGATACTGTGTCGCCATTCCTATAACATCAGGCGGGCAGGATATCAGCTTCAGGATCTCCGGAGCCACGATCATGCCGAAGACCGCGAGGAACACCCCGCTCGCAACGGCAACTATCATAGATGTGTTTATGGCCTTCCGGATCCTGTGGTGCTCATTTCTTCCTATGAAGCTGGCCACCACCACGTTGGCTCCTATGGAAAGCCCTACGAAAAGGGTTATTATCAGATTTATTACGGAAGCGTTGCTTCCCACCGCCGCCATGGCCTGGCTGGAAGCGAATTTTCCAGCTACCGCCGTGTCCGCGGAGTTGAAGAGCTGCTGCAGAATGCTCGACAGCGCTATTGGAAGTGCGAGTGAACTGAGTTTTCCCAGTATTGGTCCATTAAGCATATCAATTGAGTGCTTACTGTCCGATGTCATGAATACCTTCCTCTCTGCTATCCGGATAAACTCCTCTTCATTCTATTCGCCATGATAAAATTTTTCAACTTGCACAGGGGCAAAACGAACAGGTTTTTCACAGCGCCCACGCAAAAAACTCCAGCGGATCAACGCTGGAGAAAAAAGTCTGACTTTTGGTGAGCACATGAAACTCACGATGTTTTTTCTTATTCTATTTGATCGGAGAAATAGCTTTAAGCTCAGGATCCACGACGTGCCCTTCCTCCAGGAACTGCTTTCCATCCAGCCACACGCTGGTGTTCAGGCAGATCCCGTCGGTGTGGGAGGCGGCATCCTGTCCGGCAGGAGGCGCATCCACAGGGCTGACGTATCCGATGCCCCACTCTGTGCATCCCCATACGCGCTCGTCTTCCACCACGTTCCCGGTCAGGATCGCTCCAGGGTTGAATCCGTAGGCGATGTGAGCCATCTTGAACATTCCCGGATCGTCGAAGCTCTTAAGCCATTCTTCATACTGGGCCGCCTCGCTTCCGCCTTCGATCTTCTGGATCACTCCCTTTTCCACGGTCAGAGAGATGTTCTCCGAAAGCTTCTTGCCAAAAGGCGGCGTCACCGTGCCGTCGAAGACGATCTTTCCGTTAACGGTCCCGAACCGCGGAACGATGTTGAACTGTCCCGGCGCCATCCACATCCCCGGGGCCGAGGCGTCACCGTAGTCCAGCTGCATCAGATGGTCTGGGTCGATCTCGAAGGACACGTCTGTACCGGCCGGCGTGGTCACCCTCATGACTTTCGCTCCAAGATGTTTTTCTCTCGCCGCGATCATGAACTTCTTCAGCTGTTTGAGATCCACAGATCCGATGATGCGGGTGAATATCGCAGCATCGATATCTACGAGGCACATGTAACGCAGTTTTTCGTTGTCCCTCATGGCGTTCTCAAAAGGCGTGGAATAAAGCAGCCACTGGTGATTGAACTCCATCCAGACGTCTGCCGCCGTGAGCACCGCCGACAGCGCCTCTACCGGCAGATCCGGATCGGCGGCCTTTCCCACGCCTCCCGGTGTCGGCATGTTGATGACCAGCAGCTTCGCACCGGCCGCCGTCGCACTGGAGGCCACCGCATCCACCACGTCCTCATAGGAGCAGGTATCCGCAGTGATCACCACGGTCTCCCCTCTCTTCACCTGGAACATGTCCTTCACGAGACAGTCCGCCGCATTCTGCAGCTCATACTTGAACATTTTTTACCTCCCGTATATACCAATACTTTATCAAGAAACGGATCCGCTACAGCCTGTCCGTCAGCTCAGTGTCAACGTAACCCGGCTTATCCTGCGGCCGCCCGATGAGCTTCGTCAGAACTACATAAAGCAGTCCGGCTGCGATGATCCCCTGTGCGAACGGGATGCCGTAAGGTATCAGCTTGATCACCGCATAACCTGCGAGCCATGATACGATCCCGAGCCAGTTGAAGCCCATAGGCATGTGGAAGTTCTCGGGCTTTCCTCTTCCCAGGATCCAGTAGTCCGCCAGGATCACGCCCATCGTCGGCAGGAGCAGGTCGCCGAGGATATACAGGAACGCCTCGAAGTGATCAGCCAGCCCGAGCAGCGCACAGATCGTCCCAAGGACTCCGGAGACCATCGTCGCCAGCCAGCGTTTGTCATCTGCAAGCCTCAGCATGAGGACGGCATTGATGCCGCCTGAATATGCATTAGTCGTGTTCGTCGTCCACGTTGCCGCGATCAGGACTATCATTCCCAGTATCGGCAGCCCCACCATGACAAATACCTGTGTAAGGTCGTACTGCTGTGCGACACGTGTCATGATGGCTCCCAGAACGACCATGAGGATCCCCGCCGGCGAAACGCCGAGAACGCTGGAGAGGATCGTGTCTCTCCTCGTTCTCTGAAAACGAGTGATATCCGAAGCCGCCAGGCACCCTGCCGCCATGAAGCTGACGGTCAGGACGATCCCGTCTGCGATAGTCATGCTCGGGTCCGCAGGGTCATTGAACAGATTGCCCGTGCCGAATTTGCGTACAGCCAGGACCGTTCCCACGATCGTGATCACAAACAGAGCAGGTACCGAGATCCTGTTCAGCCAGTCCAGTGCGTTGATGCCATATACCGCGGTGACCAGCATGATAAGTCCCCATATCGCCATGCTGGCCTGAGGCGGAAAGTCCGCTCCCGATGACGATTTGATCAGGTTTGAAAACGCATTTCCGCAGACGCTCGTCTGCACCGCGAACCATCCTATCATCGAGATGAAGATCAGCGTGCTGATTACATAGCGGGTACCCGTCCTGCCAAATCCTGCGATCGCAGTAACGCAGGTCGGGCGGCCGATGTCGCTGCCGATCACTCCCATGAGGCAGAACAGCACCGCGACTACGATATACCCGATCACGCCAGATATGATAGCGTTTTTAAAGGACATCGCCTCGACGAGCATTCCCCCCAGCATCAGGCTCGGAACGCAGATCATGATCCCGGCCTGGATCATCGCCACATCTATCCAGCTCTTTCGTTCCTCCATGGGAACTTCCGCCAGGGTCGTGGTCTCCATGCCGCCCCCGGCCTTCTTCATCTCATCCATAATACCCTCCGATTTGCGATATTCAAAAAGCGCGTTGCTTTAACGCGCTAAAGTATTATACCGTATTGTGGGGCAAATGGCTTTGTCTTTTTCAATAAAATCTTACACATTATTTTATACAATATCACCAAGCGGTGCCGCTGATCCACCCTGGCCATCAGTCCAGCTTCATGTCGCCGTCTTTTACCCAACCGGCTTTTCTGAGAAAGCCGTTTATCACGAGCGACAGTACCGCCGGCAGGACGAAGGAGATGAGTATGAGTCCGGCCCAGTCCATACCCGTGATGGCGGCCTTGGTTCCCGCGGCAATGTCCGCCACCCATCCACTGTAGACTCCGATCTGTCCCACGAAGCCGCAGGTGCCCATGCCGGAGGAAACGGCGGCTCCGTTCATTTCAAGGTGGAAAAGGCATGTGGCCATCGGTCCTGTCACCGCCGAGGCAAGAATCGGGGCTATCCAGATCCTAGGGTTCCTCACGATGTTGCCCATCTGTAGCATGGACGTTCCAATGCCCTGGGAGACCAGACCTCCCCACTTGTTGTCCCTGAAGGATATCACCGCAAAGCCTATCATCTGTGCGCAGCATCCCGCCACCGCAGCACCGCCGGCGAGGCCAGTGAGATTGAGCGCCGCGCAGATGGCCGCCGATGATATCGGCAGAGTCAGTGCGATACCAACAACGACGGACACTATTATCCCCATGAGAAACGGCTGCTGTTCTGTCGCCCACATTATCACGGTCCCCACCTTCATGGCGGCAGCTCCAAGAGCCGGCGCCCACCAGGCAGAGAGCGTGACGCCCAGCCCGATGGTCACAAGCGGAGTGACCAACAGATCTATTTTCGTTTCCTTTGAGACTGCCTTGCCAACCTCTGTAGTGACGATGGCCACGAAGAGCACGGCCAGCGGCCCGCCCGCTCCTCCGAGGGCATTAGAGGCAAAGCCCACTGCTATCATGGAAAAGAGCACCAGCGGCGGCGCCTGCAGCGCGTAGGCTATCGCACAGGCCATGGCAGGTCCGCTCATGGCGGAAGCGAGACCTCCCACCGTATACTCTATTCCTCCAACGGTGGCCACCGGGTCACAGAGTACCCGTATGCCGAACTGGGTTCCTATGGTGTTGATTATCGTTCCGATCAGCAGCGAGCAGAAAAGGCCCTGGGCCATGGCGCCCAGGGCGTCGATCCCGTATCGCCGGAGGGATATCTCTATGTTTTTGCGTTTGAGAAACTTCCTGAACTTATCCATTTCTGATGCCTTTCTATTGGTGTTCTGGTAGGTGGCGCTGCGGTGCGCAATGTACTGTGATCGCGCAATGAAGTTAAGCGCTGTGGATCGCAAGACGCAGCGAATTGGCGGGCTGATCAGATGAACTCTTCCTGCCCGTAGATTCTGTGGATCGCGAAACGTCGCGTGCCAACGGGATCTAACTGTCTTGTCACATGTTATGTCATAGTACACTACCAGGAATGTGCATGTCAAATGCGAATTCGTGCTGATGTGGCCGACC